>Ga0075420_100004090_pt1 | contig 12779 bp, 7 predicted proteins | sample SoiMetdeltSBSDD4_FD_75296 | JGI IMG/M metagenome (GOLD analysis project Ga0075420, IMG submission 75296) | Bulk soil microbial communities from a Populus tree surrounding site in Tennessee, USA - Soil MetaG P. deltoides SBSDD4 | ecosystem: Environmental > Terrestrial > Soil > Tree plantation... | reverse complement strand
TTCTCGGTGATCGGCACTCGGCCCGTGCTCGGTCAGGGCTTCGTCTCGGGCGACGATTCGCGCGAGTCGGTGCGCGGGGTGATCGTAACCCGGAGGCTCTGGGATCGCCGGTTCACCGGGCGCCGCACGGTCGATGGCGCGACCATCACGCTCGACGGCGTCCGGCGTCCGGTGTTGGGCGTGCTGCCGGCGGACTTCCGCTTCGTGAACGCGCCGCGAGAGCCGGACGTATGGATACCCCTGGGCCTGGATCCGTTTCGGGATCGTGTGTACGCGCGCGGCGCCAATGCGCTCGGCGTCGTCGCGAAGCTTCGGGCTGGGATTCCGGCGGCTTCAGCGCAGGCCGAGCTGACCGAGATCGCGGCGGCGCTCGCGCGTGAAGAGCCGGCGTTCAACCGCGGATGGTCGCTGCGTCTCATCGCACTGCATGAGCAGGCCGTTGGCGGCATACGCCAGGCGTTGCTGGTGCTCCTCGGCGCGGTCGCGCTCGTATTGCTCATCGCGTGTGTGAACGTCGCGAACCTCCTGCTCGCGCGGGCGTCCTCACGGCAGGGGGAGATCGCCGTGCGGGCCGCGTTAGGTGCGAGCCGAGCGCGGCTCGTGGCGCAGATGATGACGGAGAGCGTGGTCCTCGCGATCGCCGGCGGCGCCGCCGGACTGCTCGTTGCCGCGTGGCTCGTCGAGCTGCCCGCGGCCGTTCCACTCGCCACGCCGAGCGTGTTCGTTCCGTACGCCGCGGCGCTCACCGACGTGACGCTCGACGGGACGGTCATGGCTTTCACCCTCGGGCTCTCCGTGCTGACGGGCATCGTCTTCGGCGTGGTCCCTGCGCTGCGGGCATCGCGGCCATCGCTGTACGGCGCACTCTCGACTCGCACGCATGGCTCCGGCGACCCGGGACGCATTCGCACGCGACAGCTGCTGGTGATCGCCGAAGTTGCCGTGTCGCTGACGCTCCTCATCGGCGCGGGCCTGCTGCTGCGCAGCTTCGCGGCGCTGCGGAGCATCAACCCGGGCTTCCAACCGGAGCAGGTGCTGACCGTGGACGTCGACCTGCCAGCGTCGCGGTACGGCGACGGGGCTCGTCAGGCGCAATTCTTCGACGCGCTCATCGAGCGTGTGGGTGCGCTGCCGTCGGTCGTCGTCGCCGGCGGTATCGAGCAGCTTCCCCTCTCCGGACCGCAACAGACGAGCGACTTCCGCATCCTCGGTGCTCCGCCGCCGACTCCCGGCGACGAGCCCGACGCGGCCTACTCGTCGGTGACCCCGGGCTACTTCCCGGCGATGTCGCTCGGGCTCGTTCGCGGCCGGCTGCTCACCGCGCAGGACCGGCCCGGGGCGCCTCGTGTCGCCGTGATCAACGAGACGATGGCGCATCGGTTCTGGCCTAACGAAGACCCGATCGGCAAGCGGCTGGCGCTCAGCATCGAATCGCTCCGGTTCGACCGGCCGAACGCGCCACCGCGGCTCGACTTCGAGGCCGGCGCCCGCGAGATCGTCGGCGTCGTCGCTGATGTGCGATCGTCCGCGATCGCCGAGGTGGCGTTGCCTGCGGTGTACATGCCGTTTGCGCAGCGAGCGGTGAGCAGCCTGTCGCTCACCGTTCGCACGACGTGCGCGCGCGACGTGGTTGGAGCCGCGGCCGTCACGGCCTGCGACCCGTCGCGGCTCGTGCCGTCGATCCGTGCGGCGGTTCGCGCCATCGATCCCGACCAGCCGATCTCCGCTGCGGCGACGATGACCGATGTCGTTGCCGCATCTGTCCAGCAGCCGCGCGACCGGACGACGCTGCTGACGGCGTTCGCGACGGTCGCCGTGTTGCTCGCCGCGGTTGGGGTGTACGGCGTCATGGCCTACGGCGTGACCGAGCGGACACGTGAGATCGGCGTGCGCGTCGCGCTTGGCGCGGCTGGCGGGGACGTCGTGCGCCTTGTGGTGTCCGGTGCGCTCCGGATGACGGCGGTTGGCGTTGTGCTCGGTCTCGCAGGCGGCTTCGCGGCGTCGCGGGTCCTGGGCTCGATGCTCTTCGGGGTGACGACGCGGGACCTGCCGACGTACCTCGTTGCACCGGTCGTGCTGTTTGTCGTCGGCGCACTCGCGAGCTGGGTGCCGGCTCGCCGGGCGGCGCGGGTCGATCCGGCCGTGACGCTGCGGAATAGCTGAGGAGCCTGCTTCTCGAGCAGCCGCGACTCGGGACGGCTTTCAACCCAGCCCTCCTATGTGCTGGACGTCCCCGCATGATGCAGGTCATCATCCGGGGGATGAGACGGGCCACCTGGGCTCGTAGCGTCAGTGCGTCTACGAGGAATCCCGGTTGCCCACCGCCCACACACCACAGCGCGCGCCCGCCCCCGCCAGTGCCGCGCGGCGTGCCGCGACGTACTTCATCGGCTGGACCGTCGTCGCCCTCGCGACGACGGAGCTCCAGTACGTCGCGCAGCCTGACACGTCCGCGCGCCCGTATTCGGTGCTCGTCCGGCTCGCGCTGGCCAGCTGCTGGCTCTGGGCGCTGTTCACGCCACTCATTCTCGCGTTCGCGCGACGATTCCGCATCGATCGCGACACGTGGCCGCGAGTGCTTCCATTGCATCTCGCGTTCGCGGCGTTCCTCACCTTCGTCGACGTCGCGCTCATGCGCGCGGTCGCGCCGTACGTCTATCCGGATTCCTACCTCGCGCAGGGCTCGTTGTCCGTCGCGGTCCTGCGGCAGCTGTTCGTGTACACAGTCTGCTACTTCGTCATCGCCGCGCTCGCGCACGTTCGCTACTACGCGCGGCTGTCGTACGAGCGCGATCTCAGAGCCGCGCAGCTCGAGGCGCAGCTCTCGTCGGCGCGTCTCTCGGCGCTGCAAGGTCAGCTCCGCCCGCACTTTCTGTTCAACACGCTGAACATGATCGCGGAGCAGGTCTACACCGACCCGGCCGGGGCGGACGCGATGCTCACGCGACTGGGCGTGCTTCTGCGGTCCTCGTTCATCGAGACCGATCGCGAGCTCGTGCCGCTCAGACGCGAGCTCGATCTGTTGCGCAGCTACGTCGACATCATGCAGGCACGATTCCGCGGACGACTCTCGTTCGAGATCGAGGTCGATCCGGACGCGCTCGACGCCCTCGTGCCGCACTTCGTGCTTCAGCCGCTCGTCGAGAACGCGATCAAGCACGGCGTCGAGCCGCGTGAGGAGGGAGGTGAGGTCACGGTGACGGCGCGTCGCCGTGGGGATTCCCTTGCACTCGAGGTACGTGACAACGGCGACGGACTCGTTGGCACGGTTCACGAGGGCACTGGCGTGCGGAATACACGTGAGCGCCTTCAGCACCTGTACGGCCCCGATCGCGGCCGGTTCTCGCTGACCGGCGGCGAAGGGGGAGGGACGATGGCGTCGCTCACGATCCCGTTCGAGATCGACGACAGCCCGGCTCCCTCGTACACCCCGCCCCGCGTCGAAGCGGTGCGGTCCGCAGCCACCACGCCGGTCGCGTTAGGCCGAAAGGTCTCGTGACGGCGCTCCGCGTCGTCATCGTCGACGACGAGTCGTTCGCCCGCCAGCGCCTCCGACGTCTCCTCGGCGAGCAGCCGGACATCGAGGTCGTCGGCGAAGCGTCGAACGGCCGCGAAGCGGTCACGCTCATCACGACGCACGACCCCGACGTCGTTCTGCTCGACGTCCAGATGCCGAGGATCGACGGCTTCGCTGTTCTGCGTGCGCTCGACGGCCCGGCGCCACTCGTGATCTTCGTGACGGCATTCGACGAGCACGCGGTCGCGGCGTTCAACGTTCACGCGTTCGATTACATCCTCAAGCCGGTCGATCCGGTGCGCTTCGCCGAAGCGATCGAGCGTGCACGCGCGCAGGTCGCCCGCACGACGGCGGCCCAGCGGCACGCGAAGCTCGTCGCGTTTCTCGACCAGTCGCCGGGTCGCACGCCGCGCGACGCAGGCACCGAGCGCGGGGAAGTTGCACCGGCGGGGAGTGGTCCGCGAGGCGCGATCGACCGTCTCCTCGTGAAGGAAGAAGGGCGGATGTACTTCGTGCCGGTCGACGAGATCGATTGGATCGAGGCCTACGGCAACTACGCGCGCGTGCATACGGGTCCGCGCACGCACCTCATTCGCGAGACGATGGCGACGCTCGAGCGTGCGCTCGACGTGCGCCGGTTCGCGCGCATTCACCGGTCGACGATCGTCAATCTCGACCGCGTCAAGCAGATGGACCTCTGGGGCTCGGGCGATTACATGGTGCGTCTCGCGGACGGGACGCAGCTGAAGCTGAGTCGATGGTACCGCGATCGGCTGGAAGCCAGACTCAAGCCGTAGTCCCGGCGTCGACCTGGTGATTACTGAACACTGACGAACACTGACGACTGAAAACTGAAAACTGAAAACTGATAACCGATCACTGGTTCAGCCCTCGATGTTGTCTCGAATTCAACAGCGCAGGAAGCCAGTAATCAGTCGTCAGTGTTCAGATTTCAGTATTCAGTTTTCAGTTTTCAGTTTCAGTTTTCAGTAATCTCGAGTAATCGGTTTTCAGTAATTCATCGCTTGTTCGGGTTGGATCGCGACCGTGCACTTCGTCCCTTGCGATTGCACGATGTCCCCCGCCCCTTCGCGAGTCGCCGGTTAACCGCCACGGTTCATGCTCCATCACACCGATCCCATGTCGCCGATCTCCCCTCGCGTGCTCGCGCGCTCACTCGCGGCAGCCGCAATAGCAGTCGTGCTCGTCCCTTCCGACCGCATCGACGCCCAGCCGCCCGCGCGCCGATACGCCGTGCTCACCGTGCCGGCGAGGTTTCCCACCATCCAGGCGGCCATCGACAGCGCCGTCCCGGGCGACACCGTCCTCGTCGCGCCGGGAAGGTATTACGAGAACATCCGCTTCAAGGGCAGGAACATCGTCGTTGCGAGTCAGTTCGCGCGAAGCCGCAACGTGGCCGACATCGAGCGCACGATCATCGACGGAAGTCGGCCGGCCCATCCCGATACCGGCACCGTCGTTCGCTTCGTGAATCAGGAGGACACGACGGCCGTGCTCGAGGGCTTCACAATCACCGGCGGCACGGGCACGGTGTGGCTCGACGCGAAGGACCTCGCGTACTTCCGCGAGGGCGGCGGCATTCTGTGTGAGCTCGCGTCCCCGACGATCCGCCACAATTACATCGTGAACAACGTCGCCATCTCGAAGGCGAAGAACGTGAAGGGCGATACGCTCATCAGCGCGGGCGGTGGAGCGATCCGGTGCGGCTACTCGGAGCCCACCATCGCGCATAACGTCGTCCGCGGGAACCGCGGGCGGTACGGCGGTGGAATCGTGCTGTTTCATTCGGCCGGCATCGTCCGCAACAACCTGATCGTGGACAACAGCGGCGGCGAGGACTACGGTGGCGGCGGACTGTGGCTCGTCGGGTCGCTCAGCTACCGGCTCGGCACGCTGGTCGAGAACAACACGATCGTGAACAACCGTGTCACCGGCGCTGACACCGCGAACCCACGCGCCATGCGCGGCCGCGGTGGCGCACTGATCACGACGGCGACGAAGCTGACGCTCCGGAACAACATCGTGTGGGGCAACACGCAGGCGGGCGCGCAGGTCGGATTTGCGCCTAACAATCCGCCGGAGTCACTGAACAACCTCGTCCAGGGCGGGATGCCTGGTACGGCCAACGTCGACGTGGATCCGAAGTTCGCGGAGACGACGCGCTTCACGCTGGCGCCGGACTCACCGGCGAAGCGACCGGGTGGCGAGCTCGGGGCATACGGCGGCTCGAAGCCGAGTCGTTAGAGGGGGAGCGTCACTTCAAGGGGTCAGGTTTCTTGAAACGTTCACACGTTTCAAGAAACCTGACCCCTTGAAGCGACTCGGACCCCGGCGCGACGCTGGCGGCGGCTGAGCTCGATCACCCGGCGTTTGATTCCTCGCCGACCCAGCGTCCGATGAGCATCGGCTGATACGGAACGAGATGCGCGCGATACACCCCGCCTCGCACCGCCGGATCCGCCTCCATGATCTCGCGCGCACTCCGCTCGGAGTCCGCGCGAATCACGTACATCGCGAACGCACCAGGCGCCGGGGTCATCGTCCTTCCCGCGAAGATGACCGTCCCGCGCTGCAACAGGCGCCGCGAGTACGCCCAGTGCTGCGCCGCGAGCGCTTTCTCGTCCTCGGTCGCACCATCCGTGAGCATGCCCGGGCGCGTCGGGGCGAGGGTGTACATGTAGACGTTCGCCGGCGGCCGCTGCGGATCCGCAACGTACGACGCACTCGGCCCACTCTCGGCCTGTCGCCTAACGGCGACGAACACGCCGAGGCCGTGTCGCACGTCCAGGACACCGAGGGCCTGGAGCTTCTTCACCGCTTCGCGAACCGTGTGCGTCCCGACGCCGAACCGCCGGGCCATCTCCTGAATCGTCGGCAGCCGTTCGCCCTCCGCGTAGCCGCCGGCGTCGATGACCGTCTGGATGCGGCTCGCCAGCAGGTCGGCGAGCGGTTCGCGCGGTACATCGCCGAAATCCTGAACGCGCGCCGCCGCTGTCATCGACTCCTCAGCGCCTGAACGGCAGGTACGCCCGCCGCGCGTTGCGCGGGGAGCCAGCTCGCGGCCAGCACCGCGAGGATGAGCATCGCGACGATCGCGGCGAACGTCGCCGGATCGGTCGGCTCCACGCCGAACAGCAACGAGCGAAGCACACCTGTCGTCGCGACGGCAACGAGCAGACCGATCACGATCCCGGCGGCGGCGAGCGAGATCCCCTGCCCCACCACCAGCCTGACGACATCACGCCTCGTCGCGCCGAGCGCAACGCGAACGCCGATCTCACGAGTGCGCTGAGCGACGCCGAACGAGATGACGCCGTACGTCCCGACCATCGAGAGGAGCAGCGCAAGCGCCGCGAACAGTCCGAGCAGCATCGCACTGAAGCGAGTGTTCGCGAGCGAGCCCGTGAGGCGCGTTTCGAGCGAAGCGACGTCGTACACGGGGAACCCCGGCGCGACCTCGCGCAGCGCAGCGCGCGCTGATCGTATGACACCGTCCGGGTCGCCGCGCGTTCGCATGAAGAACATCATCCGGAAGCTGATTGGCGACTGGTAGTACGACACATACACGTCCGGCGGCGCCTCCAGCTCGAGCCGCCCGTAGCGAACGTCGCCGACCACGCCGACGACCGTCGCCGTGTCGTGCGCGATGTGATCGACCTGCAGTCCAACGCGTTGCCCGATGGGATCCTTGCCGGGCCAGAACGCGCGAGCAGCGGCCTCGTTCACCAGCACGACCGTCGGCGAGTCACTTCGATCCGCCGCGGTCAGCAAGCGGCCACGCACCAGTGGCACGCGCATGACCGTCGGCCAACCCGGAGTGATCCAGTGCACGCCGACGTCGAGTCGCTCGTGCTCGGGTGCGGGCGGGCGGTCGTGCAGCGCGATCGCCGTTTGCCCGAAGCAGCCGGGATCGAGCGGAGGACAATCCCCGATGGCAACCTCCGTTACACCGGGCAGCGCGGCGAGCCGCGTCATCGCCACGTCGTAGAACCGTTCGATCGAGTCGCGCGACCATGCGGGCGATCGATTCACGCGCATCGTCAATACGTTCGTCTCGTCGAAGCCGGGCCGAACCTCCAGGAGATGCGCGAGGCTTCGCATCATGAGCCCCGACCCGGCGAGCAGAACGACCGCCAATGCGATCTCTGCCACGACGAGCGCGTTGCGGCTCGTGAGCCGACCCCGCCGACCGCCGAAGAACGGGATGTCGTCCTTGAGCGCGTCCGTGACCGAGAACCGCGTTGCCTGCAGCGCGGGGACGAGCCCGAACACGACCCCGGTCCCCATCGCCACGACGGCGGTGAACATGAACGCGTTGAGGTCGAGCGCGATCGTATTCGAGTTCACCGCGCCGAGGCCACCGACGTTCTGTAGACGAAGCAGTTCCGCGAGCTCGAGCGAGGCGAGCATCTTCGCGCCCCACCACGCGAACACGACGCTGGCAAGGCCGCCGAGGAACGAGAGCACGACGCTCTCGACGACGAGCTGGCGGACGAGCCGCACCCGTCCCGCACCAATCGCGAGCCGGACTGCGATCTCACGCCGACGAGCCGATGCCCGCACGAGAAACAGGTTCGCGACGTTCGCGCACGCGATCATCAGGACGAGCCCAACCGCGCCGAACAGGATGAACAGCGTTCGCCGGACACGCCCGTCGACGCGCAGCTGATCGAGCTCGCGCGCCACCGCGCTCCACCGCTCGGTCGAGTTGCGCGGGTCCGGGAACGTCACGTCGATGGTGGTTCCGATCTGCCTAACGACCGCAGCAGCATGCTCCGGCGATACGCCAGGCGCCAGCCGGCCGACCGCGCGGAAGTTGTGACTCCACGGCTCCGTGGCCCACTTCACCGGCCACGTCGCCGGCAGCGTCAGCGCCGGCATCCAGAACAGTGCCCTGCCCGACAGACCACGAAATCCCCTCGGGAGCACGCCCACGACGGTGTACGGCGAGCTCTCCACGTCGAACGTGCGGCCGATCACGCCGGAATCCGCATCGAACGCCAGACGCCACACGTTGTCGCTCAGCATGACCACGCGCGGCCCATCGGGACGCGCCTCGTCGGCCGTGAAGTTGCGCCCCAGCGCCGGTCGAACGCCGAGCGCCGGGAGGTAGCTGGCGTCCACTGCCTCCGCCCACGCCCGATACGACTCCGACTGGTGGCGCACCGTGAAAGCGCCGTCGAACCACAACGAGACGTGCGAGTACACACGCTGGGTGGTTCGCAGTACCTCGAACTTGGGATAGGACCACGGCAGCTCGTTGCGGCCCGGCGCCGACGGACGGCTCGGATCCGTGAGCGCCACGCTCATCAGTCGCTCCGGTTCTGCGAACGGCAACGGGCGAAGCAGGAGCGCGTGCACGGCGCTGAAGATCGCCGTGTTCGCGCCGATGCCGATCGCGAGCGTCAACACCGCGACGGCGGTGAACGTCGGCGTGCGCCGGAACGAGCGGAGCGCGTAGCGCACATCGTTGCGAAGGTCATCGAGGAGGGCGAGCCCCGCGGTCCGGCGCGTCTCCTCGCGATAGTACGTGACGTTGCCGAGCTGTCGTCGCGCGGCAAACTTCGCGTCCGCGGCCGACATCGCGCCGTGCGCGGCGTGCGACTGCTGCATCGCCTCGAGATCCAGGTGGAACTCGAGCTCTTCCGCCACCTCGCGCTCGTAGACACGCGGGTTGAGCAGGACGTGCAATCGGTGACGCAGGGCGTCGAGGCGTGACATGCGTCCTCCTAGGCGCGGCGCAGGACGCGGTTGATCGCGAGCAGCGCGGAGTCGAACTCCTCGATGTGCTCGCCAAGCCGCTGACGCCCCGAAGCGGTGATGGTGTAGTACCGCGCGCGACGTCCTGTCGGCGACTCTCCCCACTTCGCCGTCACCCACCCCTGCTGCAGCAGCCGCTCGAGCGCCGGGTAGAGCGACCCCTGCTCGATGTTCAGCGCGTCGTTCGACAGCCGCTGGATCTGCTGGGCTATCGCGTAGCCGTGGAGCGGCTGCGTCGTGAGGGTCTGCAGGATGAGCATCTCGAGCGTGCCGCGCAGCAGCTCGCTCCTTGGAGACATCGGGACGCTCGGCACACGCACCTCGCTTGGCGCGGAGGGCTATAGGTAGACAGTCTGCACATCATAGTTAGATCGTCTACCTATCGCCTGTCAAGCATGCGCGTGACGAAAGGAGAGCATTTCCCGGGCAGGCCGTCGCCCGACGCTGATGGACCGTCAGGGGACGGGGAGCGTCCGCGGCGGGGCGAGCACGCGGCCAGCCAGCCGGCCCGTCAGGCGGCCCGCGTCGACCACCGGGACACCGTTCACGAGGACGTAATCGATCCCCTCGGCGTACTGGTGTGGCTGGACGAACGTCGCCGTGTCGCGAATGCGATCGAGGTCGAACACGACGACGTCCGCCGCGAACCCCTCCCGGAGAAGCCCGCGGTCCCTGAGTCGCATGATCTGCGCGGGCAGACTCGTCATCGATCGCACCGCGTTCTCCACCGAGAGCACGCCGCGCTCGATCGCGTAGCGACGGATCTTTCGCGGGAACGTGCCGTAGAAGCGCGCGTGTGTCGCCGGCCCATCCTCCGGCAGCGCGATCCCCGCGTCGGACGCCGTCGCGACCCAGGGTAGCGCCGCGAACGCCTCCATGTCGCTCTCGCTCATGGAAAACCCGCGCATGCGGCCACCCCCGGCCCGATCGGCACGCCCCTCGAGCTGCAGCGCGATCGCGGTCTCGACCGGGGTGAGCTTCTTCTTCGCCGCGACGTCAGCGATCGACTTGCCAACCACTGTCGTATCCGGGTAGTCGAACACGACGACGTTGCCGGGACCACCGCGGCGAGTGATCTCGTGCGCGATGTCGCGCCGAAGTGCGGCGGCCTTCGTCGAATCGGCGAGCACTGCTCGCAATGCAGCACGATAGTCGGGTCGCGTGTTGCCTGCCGCGGACGCACCACCGCGCGCAGCCGCGAAGACCCAGTCGGGGATGAGAACCGTGTTCCCGTCCGTGCCGCTCGTGTTGTACGTGTACTGGTCGGCCCACACGTCCACGCCCCGCGCCCGCGCGCGCTCGATGAGCTGGATCGCCGCGTGGCTCGAGCCCCAGTAGCTCGCGCCCTTGGCCTTGATGTGCGAGGCGACGACGGTGATCCCGGCTCGCTCGCCGATCTCGATCGTCTCGCTCACGGCATCGAGCAGCGTCGGCGGGCCCGGCGGATCCTGACTCGGCCAGTACCACATCGGGTCGCGTCCTTCGCTGCGCTCGTGCGAGATGTAGACGCCGCGGAACGGCGCGACCTCTTCGGCCAGCGCCACGACTTCGTCGGTCGTGCTCCAGCGCCCGGGCGTGTACTCGAGGCCAGCGGACAGGCCGACCGCGCCTTCCTGCATGGCTTGCCGGACGATGGCGCGCATGCGCTGGACCTCGTCCGGCGTCGCCGCACGCTGGAAGTTCGCCCCCATGACCTCGCGCCTGACGGTGCCGTGGCCCACCATGAGCATCGCGTTAGGCCCGATGCCGTTCTTCTCGAGGAACGAGCGCTGATCGCGAATGGGGAGCGGCGAGCGGCCGTCGTGATTCACGACGACGGTCGTGACGCCCTGCGCGACGAGGTTTGGCGCGGAGCGCCGCCGCGCGTCGGGATCGCGAAAACCGCCGCGCGGGCCTGCGCCGTCGTCCGCGTGGGAATGGATGTCGATGAAGCCCGGCGCGACGATCTTCCCGCGGGCGTCGATCGTTCGCGTGGCCCGGGCGCCCTGCAGGTCGCCGACGCTGACGACGCGTCCGTCGCGGATGCCGACATCGCCATAAAACCACGGATTGCCGGTGCCGTCGAGGATCCGGCCGCCGGTGATGAGCACGTCGAACGGCGTACCCTGTGTGCCCGGTTGCCGGGTGGCGCCGGCCTGTGCCGCGGATTCTGCTGTGGACAGGCTCGTCGCGAGCAGCGCGGCGAACAACGAGCGAAGACGTCGAGTGATCACGGGACGGATCTCCGGTCCGGAAACGAATGAGGGGCAATCCTACCGCGCTGACGCCCCACATCGCCAGCGCAGTGGACATCCCGAGCCATCAGGCTTCGTTGTCATCCTGAGCCGGAAGGCGAAGGATCTTCGGCGTCCCGATTGAGGGCTCTCGGTCCGGACGTGGAAGATCAGGTTGACACATCACCTCGACAGCCTTCGGGCGCGCGGCGAGGTTAGGTCATGTTTCCACTCCTGTTCAGCGCTGCGACCGCACTCGCCGTCCAGGCGTCGGCGATCGCGCCGGCCGGCTCGCCGCCGTCGGTCATTCGCGTCAATCAGCTGGGCTACCTGCCTAACGGCCCGAAGACGGCCGTGATGTGCGTCGTGGCCGACGCTCGACCGGCCACGATCGCCCCCGCGACGGTTTCGTTCACCGTCGAGGACACGGCCGGACGTCAGGTGCTGAGGCCCCGCACTGCCCGCGCTGCCGGGTCGTTCGGGCCATGCGCGCAGACCTACCGGTTCGACTTCTCCGCGCTTCGCCGCCCCGGTCGCTACCGCGTCGTCGCCGCCGGAGCGCGATCGCCGGTCGTACGCGTGGACGCGCGAGCATACGCCGGCGCCGCTGACACGCTGCTCTATTACATGCGGCAGCAACGCTCCGGGTGGAACCCGACGCTGAAAGACTCCGTCCACAAGCTCGACGCGCTCATCGTCAACCATCCGACGCGCACCGGTGAGTTCATCAACGTGAGCGGCGGCTGGGCGGATGCCGCCGACTACCTCCAGTACGTGACGACGTCGGCAACCGCGACCTACGTGATGCTGAAAGCGCATCGCGACTATCGACCGGCGTTCGCCGACAAGTTCCGCGCTGACGGGTCACCCGGCAGCAACGGGATCGGTGACGCACTCGACGAAGCGCGTCACGGCATCGAGTGGCTGCTGCGCATGTTCCCCGACGACTCGACGATGTTCAATCAGCTCGCCGACGATCGGGACCACGCGTTTCTCGACCTGCCGAACACCGACTCGTCGGACTACGGGTGGGGCAGGGGCAAGGAACGCCCCGTCTACCCGTGCACGGGCAAGCCTCAGGGGCTTTTCAACGGCAAGAACCGCTCGAGCGGCTACGCCTCCACCGCGGGCAAGTACGCGGCCGTGTTCGCGCTCGCGTCGAAGCTGTACGCGCCCACCGACGCGGAGCTCGCGCGCCGGCTCCGCGCGCGCGCCGTCGCGGCGTACGCGTTAGGCGTCAGGTATCCCGGTCCGTGCCAGACCGCGCC
>Ga0075420_100004089_pt1 | contig 12780 bp, 9 predicted proteins | sample SoiMetdeltSBSDD4_FD_75296 | JGI IMG/M metagenome (GOLD analysis project Ga0075420, IMG submission 75296) | Bulk soil microbial communities from a Populus tree surrounding site in Tennessee, USA - Soil MetaG P. deltoides SBSDD4 | ecosystem: Environmental > Terrestrial > Soil > Tree plantation... | reverse complement strand
GCGGGGATCGAGAGCGTGCTACCTCCCGAGCGCAAGATATGACCTCACGCAGGCGCAACCTGTTCGTGATCGTGCTGACGGTCGCGCTGCTGTTCGCGTCCGGGGTGGTGATCGCCACCAAGGACACGAAGCTCGGCCTCGACCTGAAGGGCGGCGTCGAGCTCGTCTACCAGGGCGAGCCGACCCCGCAGAGCGAGGTCACCCCCGAGGCGATCGACCGCGCGATCGACATCATCCGCGAGCGCGTCGACCGCCTGGGCGTCGCCGAGCCCGAGATCCAGCGGCTGGGATCCGACCAGATCTCGGTCGGCCTGCCGGGCGTCAAGAACCTGGAGCGCGCGAAGAAGCAGGTCGGCACCACCGCGCAGCTGCTGCTGTACGACTGGGAGCGCAGCGTGATCGGCAATCCCAGCTCGCCGATCGCAGGCCTCTACCCGGCGGTCAAGCGCGCGTCGCAGCAGGAGCCGGTCCGCGACGAGAACAACTCGACCACCGGCTCGTACTACCTCTTCAAGCCGAACAAGCTGCTGGCCGCCGGCCCGGACGCGTCGCGCAAGGACCTGTTGTCGGAATACGACGGCCGCGTGCCCAAGGGGTACGAGGTGCTGCAAGTCCCCGAGGGGACCGTGGTGCTGCGCGCGGAGCGGCCCGAGAACCTCTCCGACGACGCTCCGTTCGAGCGGTACTTCGTCGTGCGCGACAACCCCGAGGTGCGCGGCACGGACCTGAAGGACCCGCGGCAGGAGTTCGATCCCACCACGCGCGAGCCGATCGTCACGTTCCGGTTCACCGACAAGGGGCGCGAGAACTTCCAGGAGGTCACGCGCCGCCTCGCGGAGCGCGGCCAGACGCAGCAGATCCCGGGGCAGCCCGTCGAGAGCTCGTTCCAGACGTTCGCCATCGTGCTGGACCGCGAGGTCGTGTCGCGGCCGTTCATCGACTACCGCGAGAACCCGGACGGCATCGACGGCCGCACCGGGGCCCAGATCTCGGGCGGGTTCAAGCTCCAGGAGGCGCAGGACCTCGCCGACGTGCTGAAGACCGGCGCGCTGCCGATCAACCTGAAGCCGATCAGCGAGACACAGGTCTCCGCGAGCCTCGGCAAGCAGGCCCTGCGCGAGGGCCTCGTCGCCGGCCTCGTCGGGTTCGGGCTGGTGATCCTGTTCCTGCTCGCCTTCTACCGCCTGCTGGGCGTGATCGCGAGCGTCGCGCTGCTCATGTACGCCGGTCTCTTCTACGGCCTGATCAAGCTGATCCCGATCACGCTCACCCTGCCGGGCATTGCGGGCCTGATCCTCACCATCGGGATCGCGGCCGATTCGAACATCGTGATCTTCGAGCGCATCAAGGAGGAGTTACGCGCCGGCAGATCGGCGATGTCGGCCATCGCGACCGGTTACAAGCGCGGCATCGCGACGATCATCGACGCGAACGTCGTCACGCTGATCACGGCGTTCATCCTGTTCGTGCTCGCGACCGCGGGCGTGAAGGGCTTCGCCTTCACCCTCGGCGTCGGGACGCTCGTCTCGCTGTTCACGGCGGTCCTGTTCACGCAGGCGATCCTCGGCACCATGGGCCGCTCGAAGATCCTGCGCAGCCCGGCCATGCTCGGCGCCGGCGAGCGCCACATGACGTGGAACTTCGACTTCATGGGCAAGTCGAAGTACTTCTTCGCGATGTCGGGGATCATCCTGATCGTCGGGTCGCTCGGGCTCGCCACGAAGCAGCTCGACTTCGGCATCGACTTCGAGAGCGGCACGCGGGTGACCGCTGCCCTGGAGCGGCCGGCCGGCGTCGAAGAGGTGCGCGACGCCGTGCGCCCGCTGGGCATCGACAGCGCCAAGATCCAGAACGTCGAGAACCCCGAGGTGGGCGACAACGTGGTCCAGATCTCGACTTCCGAGCTGGGCCCCGGCGGCGTGCAGCGGCTCGAGCGGCTGCTCGACCGGGAGTTCGGCGTGGAGCGCGAGGGCTTCTCCAGCGAATCGGTCGGACCGACCTTCGGGGAGACGGTCGCCCGCAGCGCGGTGATCGCGATCATCGCCTCGCTGTTCCTGATCATGGCCTACGTCGCGTTCCGGTTCGAGCCGAAGTTCGCGATCCCGGTGATGATCGCCCTGATCCACGACCTGCTGATCACGGCGGGCGTCTACTCCCTCACCGGCCGGGAGGTGACGACGTCGACGGTCGCGGCGATCCTGACGATTCTGGGCTACTCGCTCTACGACGTGGTGATCGTGTTCGACCGAATACGCGAGAACGCGCCGCGCATGCCGCGGGCTGCCTTCTCCCAGATCGTGAACCGCTCGATGAGCGACGTGCTGACGCGGTCGCTGGCGACCTCCATGTGCACCTTGATGGGAGTGGCCGCGCTGCTGCTGTTCGGCGGCGACACGCTGAAGGACTTCGCCTTCGCGCTGCTGGTCGGCATCGCGTCGGGTACGTATTCCTCGATCTTCATCGCCGGGCCCGTGCTGATGGAATGGAAGGAACGCGAGCCCACCTATCGCCAGCGGCGGCGCCGGATCGTCGACGAGCTGGGGTACGTGCCCGCATATCCGACAGCCAGGGGAACGGACGAGGCGGAGGGCGAGCCCGCCGAGCGCCCGGCCAAGGCGCCGCGCCGCCGCCGCAAGCCTGCACCGGCCCCGGTCGGCCCCGCCCAGCCTGAGGCGCGCGACGAGATCGCCGAGGAGCTCGGCCTCGAGCACGCCGAGGACGGGCACGAGCTCGATCTCGAGGAGGAGGCGGCGGCGCCCGTCGGCTCCACCTCACCGGCGGACCGCAGCGCCCAGCTGCGAGCCGAGCGCGCCGAGCGCAAGAAGCAGCGCGCGGCCCGCCAGTCCCGCAAGAACCGCAAGCACGGGAGGGCCCGTTGAACATCTTCGTCTGGGTGATGATGGGCATCGCCATCTGGCACTTCGCCGTGTTCGTGCCCGATCGCTTCAAGGGCGGCATCGTGGGCGCCTTCGGGTGCGCGGCGGTGGGCGCGGTCGTCGTTGGCGCGGCGCTGGCCGGAGGCGAGCTCGACGACGCCAGCCTCACGACGGCGTTGCAGGCCATTCCCGGCGCGCTGATCGGCCTCGGCGCCTGCTGGCTCTGGGGCGACCGGACCGACGAGCAGCACGCCTAACCAACAACTGGCAGCTCTCGACCGCGATATGGGCGGTCGAGAGCTGCCAGTAGGTGAGGGGGGCTGGCGCCTCCTGATCCGTCCGAACCCGTTCCTAGCATCGGCGAGTGACCGAAAAGTCGGAGGCCCGCTGGCGCGCCGAGCCCTACCCGTTCGATCGGGCGGTCGCCCTTGCCTCCGAGCTCGGCGTGAGCCACACGACCGCGGCCGTGCTCGTCCGCCGCGGATTCGGCGACGCGGCCTCCGCCCGGACGTTCCTCGAGGGCGGCGAGCAGCACGACCCGCACCTCTTCGAGGGCATCGACGGCGCGGTCGCGCTCGTGATGCGCCACGTCTCCGCCGGGACGCCGATCGCGATCCACGGCGACTACGACGTGGACGGCGTGTGCTCCGCGGCGGTGCTCGCCTCTGCCTTGGAGGGGCTCGGTGCGCGCGTGCACGTGCGGCTGCCGAGCCGCGACGAGGGCTACGGCCTGTCCGCCGCGCGCGTCGAGGAGCTGCACGACGCCGGCGCACGCCTGCTGATCACGACGGACTGCGGGATCACGTCATGTGACGAGGTCACGCGGGCCCGCGAGCTCGGCATGGAGATGGTCGTGACCGACCACCACCGCCCCGGTGCTGCCCTACCTACCTGTCCCATCGTGCACCCATCGGTCTGCGGCTACCCGGCGGAGCTGTGCGCCACGGGCGTCACCTACAAGTTCGCGCAGGCGATCTTCATCGCCGCCGGACGCGATCCCGCGGAGCTGGAGGCGCAGCTCGACCTGGTCGCGCTCGCGACGGTCGCCGACCTCGTCCCGCTGGTGGGGGAGAACCGCTCACTCGTGAAGCAGGGCCTGCGCGCGATCGCCGGCACGTCCCGCCCCGGCCTGCGCGCGCTGCTGCGGGTCACGCAGGTGGACCCGCAGAGCGTGACCGAGCAGACCCTCGGCTTCGCGCTCGCGCCGCGCATCAACGCGGCCGGCCGCCTGTACCGCGCGGACGCGGCGCTGGAGCTGGTCATGACGCGCGACGACGATCGCGCGCTCGCGATCGCCCGGGAGCTGGATGCCATCAACACCGAACGCCAATCGGTCGAGACCGCGATCCTGTTCGAGGCCGAGCGGCTGCTCTCGGAGCACGGCGTGAGCGGATCCGGCGGCGCGGCCGATCCGCTGTACGTGCTGGCGCACGAGGAGTGGCACCCCGGCGTGATCGGCATCGTCGCGTCGCGGCTCGTGGACCGCTACCACCGGCCGTTCGTGCTCGTCGCGATGTCCGAGTCCGGCGAGGGCCGCGGGTCGGGCCGCAGCATCAGGCCGTACGACCTGCACGCGGGCCTCGCCGCAAGCGCCGACTGGCTGGAGGGATTCGGCGGCCACCGCATGGCGGCCGGCCTGCAGGTGAAGGCGGAGCGCCTCGACGGCTTCCGGGCCGCGATGGTCGGCCACGCCCGCAGCGTCCTGACTCCCGCCGACCTGGTGAAGGTGGAGCACGTCGACGCGGTCGTGCCGGGCGACGCCCTCGGGCTCGACCTCGCGGAGGAGCTGCAGTCGCTGCGCCCCTTCGGCATCGGCAACCCCGCGATCAACGTGCTCGTCCCGGCGGCCAAGGTCTCCGACGTGCGCCCGATGGGCGGCGGGAAGCACGTGCGCTTCAACGTCACCTCCGGCGGCCTGCGCTCACGGGCCGTCGGCTTCGGCATCGCGCCCGGCAGCAGCACGCTCGGCGACGGGGAGGCCCGCCACGACCTTGCCGCACGCCTCGAGGCCAACGAGTGGCAGGGCTCCGTCGAGCCGCGCCTGGTGGTGCGCTCGCTGCACCCGGTCGAAGAAAGCGAGGAATCCGCCGCTGACCACGCCGACGAAGCCGCTTGGTGGGACGCGGTGTGGACTGCTTACGAAACCGAGCCGGTCGTGGCACTTCCGACCGCGCGGCCTGAACCGCGCACGATCGCCGATCAGCGCGACCGGGGCGCGCTCGGTGTGCTGGGCGACCTCATGACGACAGGCGAGTCCCTGCTCGTCGTGTGCGCCGACGTATCGCGGCGGGCTGCCGTCTTGACCCGCGATCTCGATGCGTCACGTTTCGCGCGCTCGCCGTGGACGAGGGTGCCCGCGCACTGTGCGCCGGGCGGCACGCAGTCCGACCTGGTGCTCACCGAACACGCCGCGCTGGCCGCCAACCCATCGCTGGCGGGCCGCTTCACGCACGTGTTCGCGCTCGACCCGCCCCCGTCGCCGGCGGCCCGCTCCTTGCTCGAGCGCAGCGGCCCTGGATTCCTGCACCTGGGCTGGGGCGCCGCCGAGATCGACTTCACCCGCGCGGTCGTCGAGCACCAGCACGGCCTGCGCCCGCACCTGACCGAGGTCTACAAGGCCCTGGGGGCGCTCGACCCGCCCGGGCGCGCGATTCCGCGCACCGCGCTGGAGGGCGCCGGGCGCCATCCGCGCCCAGCCGTCCTGGCGGGCCGTTGCATGCGGGTCCTGGCCGAGCTCGACCTCGCGATTTTCCAGGGCTCAAGCGGTACCGTTAGTTGCACGATTACCACTGGGAAGCGGGTCGAGCTGGAGCGCTCAGAGACGTTCCGGGCCTGCTCCGCCGCAGGTGAAGAGGGACTCCGATATCTGAGCAGCCTGACACCGAGAGCACCGAGCGCGAGGGCCGCCTAGACGGCGCCGACGACGACACGCGCTCGGGTGAGCCCATCCTCGACGCAGGGGGCGCCCCGAGCGAGCTTCCGCCCGACGCCCACATCAGGGTCGGAGTGCGCGAGCGCCCGTCGGTGGCGACGGCAGCCACCAGTCTCGAGCTCGACCTCCTCCCGCACGAGCAGGAGCTGCTCGCCGACCTGTTCGCCGTCATCTCGGAGCACTCCGACGACGCGATCCGGCCCGTCGACCTGGAGCGGGTCGGCAAGGCCTTCGCCTTCTCCTGTGAGCGGCACGCGGACCAGCGGCGCAAGTCGGGCGCGCCGTTCATCACCCACCCGGTAGGCGTGGCGAAGATCTGCGCCGGCATGCGCCTCGACACCGAGACGATCTGCGCGGCCCTGCTGCACGACACCGTCGAGGACACCTCCGCCTCGCTCGACGACGTGCGCGAGCACTTCGGCGACGACATCGCACAGCTGGTCGACGGGGTCACGAAGCTCACCGGCATCACCTTCCAGAGCCGCGACGAGCAGCAGGCGGAGAACTACCGCAAGATGATGGTCGCGATGGCCACCGACATCAGGGTGATCCTGATCAAGCTGGCCGATCGCCTGCACAACATGCGCACGCTGGATGCGCTGGCGAAGCAGAAGCAGATCGACAAGGCGAAGGAGACCTTGGACATCTTCGCTCCGCTCGCCCACCGCCTCGGGATCCACTCGATCAAGTGGGAGCTGGAGGACCTCGCGTTCTCGGCGCTGCACCCGCGCAAGTACAGCGAGATCAAGTCGCTGGTCAACCAGCAGCGCGAGGAGCGCGAAGGCTACGTCGAGCGCGCAGGCCGCTACCTCACCCAGGAGCTCGAAGCCGTCGGCATCACGGCCGAGGTCTCGGGCCGCGCCAAGCACTTCTACTCGATCTATTCGAAGATGACCAAGAAGGGCCGCGAGTTCAACGAGATCTACGACCTCACCGCGATGCGCGTGATCGTCGACTCGGTGAAGGACTGCTACGGCGCGATCGGGATCATCCACTCCCTGTGGAAGCCGCTGCCGGGCCGCTTCAAGGACTACGTGGCGATGCCCAAGTTCAACCTCTATCAGGCATTGCACACGACGGTGATCGGGCCCGAGGGCCGGCCGCTCGAGATCCAGATCCGCACGCGGAAGATGCACTACACGGCCGAGTTCGGCGTGGCCGCGCACTGGATCTACAAGGACATCGGGATGGCCCGGCGCGACGCGGAGCGCGCCGCCGCGCTCTCGAACGGGGACGAGGCCGCACAGGAAGAGGACGGGGGCGTCGCCGCCAAGCCGGCCTGGCTGCGCCACCTGCTCGACTGGCAGCAGGAGCTCCAGGACCCCAAGGAGTTCATGGAGACCCTCAAGATCGACCTGTTCGAGGACGAGGTCTTCGTGTTCACGCCGAAGGGCGAGGTGAAGTCGCTGGCCGCCGGCTCGACGCCGCTCGATTTCGCTTACGCCGTGCACACCGACGTCGGCCACCGCTGCGTCGGCGCCAAGGTGAACGGCAAGATCACTCCGCTCCACTACCGGCTGCAGTCCGGCGACATCGTCGAGATCCTGACCTCGAAGTCCGAGCGCGGCCCCTCGCGGGACTGGCTCTCACTGGTGCGCACCACCCGCGCGCGGAACAAGATCCGCGCCTGGTTCACCAAGGAGAAGCGCGAGGACGCCGAGCACCGCGGCCGTGACCTGCTCCAGGAGACGCTCCGCAAGCAGGGCCTGCCGGCCCAGAAGATCACGGGCTCGCCGCTGCTCGCCGACGTGATCCGCGAGATGGGCTTCCGCAAGGCCGACGACTTCTACATCGCGGTCGGCCAGGCGAAGGTGTCCACGCGCGTCGTTGTCAACAAGGTCATGCAGCGCTTGAAGCAGGGCGAGGCCGCCGTCGAGGAGCAGCCCGGGGAAGGCCTCGTGCGCGGGCGCGAGGAGCGCGCCCGGCCGGAGGGCACGGCTTCCCGGTACGGGATCCGCGTGGAAGGGATCGACGACGTGATGGTGCGCCTGGCCAAGTGCTGCCGGCCGGTGCCCGGTGACGAGATCGTGGGCTACATCTCCCTGGGCCGCGGCATCACGATCCACCGCGAGGACTGCAAGAACGTCGTCGCCCTCATGAAGCAGAAGGAGCGGTTCACCGACGTGTCGTGGGACGGCGAGAACGAGACCGGCTTCCGCGTCGAGCTGCAGGTGGACGGCTGGGACCGCACCCGCATGCTGGAGGACCTTTCGCGCACCTTCGCCGAGGCCGGCATCAACATCCTCGAGGCGCGCTGCACCGTCGACCACCCGATGGTCAAGAACCGGTTCGTGGTCGAGGTGCCGGACACGGTCGCGCTGAAGAACTGCGTCACCCGCCTGCGAAACGTCGACTCGGTGTTCGACGCCTACCGCGTGACGCCGGGCTAGGTCCCTAGGCGATCACGAGCAGGGAGTCCGGCGCCGCCTCGTAGACGGCCTCGGGCGTGTGCCCGATGTAGTCGCCGTCGACCTCGAGCGGCAGCCCGCGGCCGTCCAGCGAGCGCACCGTGGCGTGCTGGATGCGCGGGAAGCTCGCCGCCTGGCGGTGCTGCGCCAGCCGGCCGTTACGCGAGAACAGGCGGTAGAGGATCCCGGGGGCGTCGAGCATCAGGGAGGCCCGCTGCATGCTGGTCAGCGAGATCGTGCCGTCGTTCATGGCGATGTCCTCGCACACGCGCAACGGGGTCTTGCGGAAGTAGGTGTAGGGATCGGAGTTCTGCACGATCGCGCTGACTCCCGGGACCCGCTGGTCCCCGACCTGGACCTCGAGCATCGGCGGCTTGCCGCGATAGTCGCGGAAGTAGCTGCGCAGCGCCGCGTACGTGAACGTCGCATCGCCGCCCCGCGCCTTCAGCCGCGGATGGTCGTCGACCCACCGCGTCACGTCCGCGTCGATGCCGACCCCGCTGGAGAAGAGGAAGTGCCGCCCGTTGACGCGGCCCGTGTCGATCGGCCGCGGGGTGAGGTCGTCCGCGAGCTGGAGCAGGTGCTCGGTTGCGTCCACTACGTCGGTCGGGATGCCGAGCATCCGGCAGACCACGTTGGTCGACCCGCCGGGCAGGATGGAGAGCGGGAGGGAGGAGCCGGCCAGGCCGTTCGCGGCCTCGTTGAGCGTGCCGTCGCCACCGAACGAGACGACGAGGTCGAACCCCTCGCCGATCGCCTGCCGGGTGAGCTCGGTGGCGTGATTCGGGCGCTGCGTCTCGACTGCCTCGATGTCGAAGCGGCCGCGGAGGGCATAGACGACCAGGTTCTTCAGCCGCCCCGACACGGTGGTCGCGAACGGGTTCACGATCAGGAGCATTCGCGGCTTGGTGCCGGGGAACGCGGAGTGCGGTTCCGCGGCGGCGATGCCTGGCTCGATGACGGTCGGGTGGCTCACGGGTCGGAAGTGTTATCCCCCAAAGGGGCGGAACGATACAAAGCGTGCGTGACGCCCGACCATGTCGTCTTCTACGACGCCGATTGCGGCCTGTGCAAGTGGACCGCCGCGAAGCTCATGGCGTGGGACCGCCACCATGCCCTGCGCCTGGTGGCGCTCCAGGAACGCGAGGAGAGCGATCGCCTGCTCGGCGACCTGGGCGATGAGCAGCGGATGGCGTCCTGGCACCTCGTGCTGCCCGATGGCCGGGTGTACTCCGCCGGCGAGGCCGTCGCCCCTCTGCTTCGCATCCTGCCCGGCGGCCGGCTGCCGGCTCGGGTCGCCTCCGCGCTGCAGCCGGTCACCAACGGCGCCTACCGCTTCGTGGCCGACAGGCGCTCCGCCTTCGGCCGCCTCCTCACCGCCGGCGCCAGGCGCCGGGCGGCCCGGCGGCTGGGTCTCAGGTGATCGCCTCGAATCGCGCGACGCCGCCGTCCTCGACCTCGCGCACACGGCCCTCGTTCAGCAGCAGGTCGACGTGGCCCAGGACCTCCGAGAGGGTCAGGTAGGCCTGCGTGACGGCGATGTCGCCGAACAGGGCCTGCGTGAGGTCGTATCCCGTGCGCGGGCGCTCGGCGATCAGGTCGTAGATCTTGTCCGCGCGGCGGCGGTGGAACTCGAAGCGCTCGTCGATCAGCGCCACGTGGTCGGTGATCGGCTCGCCGTGTCCGGAGAGCACGATCTCGGCGGGCATCTCGCGCGTCTGGCGCAGTGACTCGAGGTAGGTCACGAGCGCCTGCGGCCGCCGGGCCGCGTCCGTGCCTTCCCGGTCCTCCAGCGGGCGGCTGATCAGCGGGTTGGAGGAGATGTGCTTGATGAGGTGGTCGGCCGCGATCAGGATGCGGCGGTCCGCGTCCCAGAAGACGGTGTCCGAGGGCGAGTGGCCCGGCCGGTGCAGGACCTCGAGGGTGCGATCGCGGAGGGTCAGCAGCTCGCCGTCGCGCAGCGGGCGGGTGACCTTTGCCTTCGACCCCCAGGCGCGGAACGCGGAGGACACCGTCTGCAGCGCCCGCACGATCTCGTCCGGGATGCCGTTGCGGCGCATCACGGCGCCCGCGAACTCATCGTCGCGCGCCGCGTCCTCGCCGTAGTGCTCCGCGAAGTGGGCGAGCTTGTCGATCGCGGCCACCTCGGCGCCCGAGTGGTTGACGATGATGTCCACCAGCCCGAGGTGGTCGATGTGCTGGTGCGTGAGCACCACGAGTTCGATGTCCTCCAGTGAGTGCCCGTGCCCCGCGAGCTGATGCTGGAGCTCGTCGAGCGCAAGGCCGGAGTTGGGCCCCGAGTCGACCAGCGTGAGCGGGTCGTCCTCGATCAGGTACGTGTTGACGCGCCCGACCGCAAAGGGTGTGGGGATCCTCAGGAGGTGGATGCCGGCGTCCGCGGCGCGGGCGAGGGCCGCTTCGGCGCTGAGCGGCTCGCTCAAGCGAGGTGGCTCATGAGCGGATCAACGCAAGGACTTCCTCGGTGTGCGCCTCCATCTCCTCCTGGCTGAACGCCTCGAGGTTGAGGCGCAGCAGCGGCTCGGTGTTCGACGGGCGCACGTTGAAGTGCCAGCTCCCGCAGTCGACCGAGACGCCGTCGAGCCAGGTGATCTCTCCGTCCGAGTAGCGCTCGGCGATCTGCTTGATCCTGCCCTCGGGGTCGTCCACCGTGGAGTTGATCTCGCCGGAGATGAAGTACTTGTCGCGGAAGGGGGTGAGCAGCTCGGACATGGTCTTGCCGCGCACCGACAGCAGCTCCAGCACGAGCAGTGCCGGGATCACGCCGGAGTCCGCGCACCAGAAGTCACGGAAGTAGTAGTGGCCGGAGACCTCGCCGCCGAACGCGGCGTTCTCCTCCCGCATGCGGGCCTTGAAGAAGGCATGGCCGACGCGGTTCACCAGCGCGCGGCCGCCGAGCCGCTCGACCGTGTCCGGCACGGCGCGGCTGGCCCGCACGTCGTAGAGGATCGTTGCGCCCGGCTCCTTGGCCAGCACCGCCTCGGCCAGCAGGGCGGTGAGGAAGTCGCCCGGCACGAACTCCCCCCGGTCGTCGATGAAGAAGCAGCGGTCCGCGTCACCGTCCCAGGCGATGCCGAGCTCGGCCGCGTTCTCCAGGACGGTGTCGATGATCAGCTTGCGGTTCTCCTCCAGGAGCGGATTGGGCTCGTGGCCCGGGAACTCGCCGTTGGGCTCGAAGTAGAGCCGTTTCCCCTCGACCGGGAACGAGTCGATCAGCGGGCCGATCATCGGGCCCGCCATGCCGTTCCCGCCGTCCAGGACCACCTTCGCCGGGCGGAGCGCCTCCGAGTCGATGAAGCCCAGCGCGTAGCGCTGGAACTCCTCGTAGAGGTCGGCGCGCGCGATCGTGCCCGTGGCGGTGGGAGGCGGGAAGTCGCCCTCGGCCACCACGCGCTGCACGTCCGGGATGCCCCGGTCGCCCGACAGCGGGAGCGCGCCCTCGCGCACCAGCTTGAAGCCCGCCCACTGCTTTGGGTTGTGGGAGGCGGTCACCGACACGCCGCCGTCCATCTCCCGCGAGCCGACTGCGTAGTAGACCATCTCGGTGCCCACCTGGCCGATGTCGAGCACGTCGCAGTTCTCCTCGGTCAGGCCCCGCGCGAACGAATCCGCCAGCGCGGGGGAGTGGAGGCGCATGTCGCGCCCGACCGCGACCTGGAGCGTGCGGTCGCCGGCGGCGCGCAGATCCCGCAGCACGCGCGCGAACCCGCGCCCCACGCGGTGGGCGACGTCCTCGTCGACCTGGTCCGGGTAGGTGCCGCGGACGTCGTAGGCCTTGAAGATCCCGGGCGAGACCGCCTTCATGGCGCCTCCGCGAACGCCTGCCGCAGCCGCGCCCACGAGTCCGGGAGCACCTCGGGCAGCACGAGGGTGTCGCCGACCACCGGCATGAAGCTCGTGTCGCCCTTCCAGCGTGGCACGACGTGCTGGTGCACGTGTTCGGCAAAGCCCGCGCCGGCGACGGCGCCCATGTTCACGCCCAGGTTGAAGCCCTCGGGGCTGTAGACCTGCTCCACCGCGGCCAGTGATCGCTGCGTGAGGTCCATGAACTCTGCCGCGGCGCCGGCGTCCAGCGCCCGCAGGTCGGCGACGTGGTCGTACGGGGCGACCATCACGTGCCCGTTGGTATAGGGGTACGCGTTCAGCATCACGTAGCAGCTATCTCCCCGGTGGACGATCAGGGTGCGCTCGTCGTCGCCCATGGCGGGCCGGGTGCAGAAGATGCACTCGTCGGTCTTGTCGCCTGTGAGGTACTGCAGCCGCCAGGGAGCCCATAGTCGGTGGTTGGCCAACGGGGGTTCATCCTATAGACGGCCTGTGATACTCCGCGAAGCGATGGCGCGGGCGGACCTGGAGATCGTGCGCCGCAACCTCCAGGCGATGGAGGAAGGGGACGCGGGCGCCCTGTTCCGGGCCGCCCACCCCGACATCCGCGTGTTCCCGCGCCCGGCGGAGCCCGATGCAGCCCCCGAATACCGGGGGCTCGACGGCATCATGGAGTACGCCCTGAACTGGCTCGGCCAATGGGACACCTACGAGTGGGAGC
>Ga0075420_100004088_pt1 | contig 12781 bp, 10 predicted proteins | sample SoiMetdeltSBSDD4_FD_75296 | JGI IMG/M metagenome (GOLD analysis project Ga0075420, IMG submission 75296) | Bulk soil microbial communities from a Populus tree surrounding site in Tennessee, USA - Soil MetaG P. deltoides SBSDD4 | ecosystem: Environmental > Terrestrial > Soil > Tree plantation... | reverse complement strand
GCCGCCGGAGACCTTGTAGCCGCCGCCGCCGAACTTGCCGCCGGCGTGGAGCACCGTCAGCACTGTTTCGAGCGCTGACTTGCCGGTCGCCTTGACGACGTCGACCGGGATGCCGCGCCCGTTGTCGGCGACGGTGACCCGGTTGTCGGCGTGGATCGTGACCGTGATCGTGTCACAGAAGCCCGCGAGCGCCTCGTCGACGCTGTTGTCGACCACCTCGTAGACCAGGTGGTGCAGGCCCCGGATGTCGGTGGTGCCGATGTACATGCCGGGGCGGCGTCGGACCGCCTCCAGCCCTTCCAGCACCTGGATGTTCTCTGCCGTATAGCCGCCGCGCGACGCACCATCCGCCGACCGCGAGCGTCGAGGCGCGGCGGCCGGAGCGGCGCTGGCTACCATCTGATCGTCAGGCATGCCCGTCGAGCTCGCCAAGACTTCCCCCATCTCTTTCTGGTGCCGCTCAGGCGGTCACGACCGCTGAGCGAGCAGTGACTCCATGCGCTCTCGGTAGAACAGCATGGTCGCGGCGGCCAGGCCGCTCGCGATGTAGGCATTGCCGACGATCCCAAGCGCCAGACCCCAGGAGGCCTGGCTCGCCAACATCACCCAGACCTGGCCCGTCCCGATCATGATGACCGTGACCAGGATCGCCAGGGTGAGCGCCGACCAGACGCCGGCGTGAACGACGGCCGCGCTTCGTCGAATCGCCTGGATCGGTACGACCTGGCTGACGAAGATCGCGTCCGGAGCGAAGAACAGGTAGAACTGGGCCGCGAGCGCGAGCGTGGTCACGATCGCGGTCATCAGGACCGTGGCCGCGCCGGTCACCAGGCTCGCGACCGCCGCGATGAAGGCCAGCGGCAAGATCACGAGAAAGCCCACTGCCAGCAGCAGCAGCGTGAGCAGGATGACGCGATACCAGGCGACCACCGACTGGCCGGGCAGCCGCTGTGCCGTCAGCTCGCCCTCGCGGGCCTGCTGCGCCAGGATCGAGCGGTAGACGCACCCGAGGAACGCGCCGAGCAGGACCGCGCCGAGCGCGATCAGCACGACGCTCCCGGCCGAGTCAATCATCGTGAAGCTGCCGCGCGCGATGCCCAGCAACGGCACGACCGTCGGCAGCGTCAGGCCGCCCGGCGAGAGCAGGCCGAGCAGGTTCGCCTCCTCGGCAAACGCAATCGCCGGACCGCGCGCATCGGGACCGAACGCCTGCGCGAAGAATGGCGTTGACACGACTTGGCTGACCACTGGTGCAATCGACACGCGCGGACCGAAGAGGAAGAAGAGATCGAGCACGACCGGGAGCAAGACGATCCACGGCTGCTCGTTGACCACTCCGAATCCGGCAGACAGACTGTCGACGACACCGGCCGCGCGGGGGACTGGCCCACGCGCCGAAGTGGATTCTTTCACGCGCCAATTTTACCAGATTTTCGGGTCGCTCAGGTAGGCGCTCCCTCCTGGAGCGCGTCTCGAACGCGTACGCCGGCAAGCTCGCGGTCTGCCTTCGCGGCGGCCGTTGCGACGATCGCGGGAGAGACGGGCATCACTTGCCTGCCCACGCACTGGACGGCGTTGCAGTCACGTCCTCACGAAGCCGAATCGGCGGTAGAATGGAACAGGCGAACGATCGCAACACACAAGCCGGCGAGGGTTCCGATGGCCGTCGAGTCCGCACAGCAGATCGCGCGCGAGCCGTTTGAGCGGTTCCGCTTCACGGTGGACGACTTCATGTTGATGGGCGAGGTGGGCATCTTCAAGGAGGCCGATCGTGTCGAGCTCATCGACGGCGAGGTCATTCGGATGAACCCGATCGATTTCGGCCACAGCGGACGCGTCACGAAGCTGAACTGGATGTTCAACAGGATGCTCGGCGATCGGGCTCTGCTCCACGTGCAGAATCCGCTTCAATACCGCCCGCGCGGCCAGCCGCAGCCCGACGTCATGCTCCTACGACCTCGCGAGGACTTCTACACCACGTCGCATCCCACAGCGTCCGACACGCTGCTCCTGATCGAGGTTTCTGACAGCTCGCTGGAATACGACCGAGAGACTAAGGCGCGAATCTATGCACAGGCCGGCATCGCCGATTATTGGATCGTCAACCTGGTCGACAAACAGCTCATCGTGCTCCGCCAGCCGGTCGACGGGGTCTATCGTCAGGTCGAGGTGTTAGGCCCAGGGGACAGCATCCAGCCACTGGCGTTCCCGGACGTCACCATCGCCGTCTCCGAGATCCTGGCGTAAGTCGCGCGCCCGGTCGCGGCGACCCGGCATACTGTCAAGGTGGACCGCCGCGCGTTCCTCCACTGGACCGGGCTGACCTTCGCGGCAGCCGCGCTCGCGCAGGGGACCGCGAGCCACGCGGCCGACCACGGCGGCTCGCCGACAAGTCGAGCGTTCGGTGCGCCGACCGGAGATCTCCAAACCTGGGACGCCGTCCGCGACCTGTTCCCGCTGGCGCGCGACTACCTGCACTTCGGCGGCCTCTACCTCGCGTCGCACCCGACGCCCGTCCGCGAGGCGATCGAGGCGCACCGCCAGGGCCTCGACGCGAATCCGGTCCTGTACATGCGCCAGCAGGGACGGACCGCCGAGGCGGCCGTCCTGCGCGCGGCCGGTGCCTACCTCGGCGCCAGCGCGACCAACATCGCGCTGACCGACAGCACGACGATGGGCCTCGGGCTGCTCTACCACGGCCTCACCATCAGACCCGACCAGGACGTCCTGACGACAGCCCACGACTTCTACGCCACTCACCAATCTCTCCAGACGGCGATGGCCCGCACGGGCGCCAGCCTCCGTTACGTGCGCCTTTACCAGCAGTCCGGAGCCGCGACGGCGGATGAGATCGTCCAGGCGCTGCTGGGGGAGGTCAGGCCGAACACGCGGGTCGTCGCGATCACCTGGGTTCACTCCAGCACGGGCGTCAAGCTGCCCGTTCGGCAGATCGCCGACGCGCTGGCGACCGTCAACCGAGACCGGACCGAGTCGGAGCGCGCGCTCCTCTGCGTCGACGGCGTCCACGCGCTCGGCGTCGAGGACGTCTCGATGGCCGATCTCGGCGCCGATTTCCTGGTCGCCGGCTGCCACAAGTGGCTGCTCGGGCCGCGCGGCACCGGCATCGTCTGGGGCCACCCGCGAGCCTGGCCGGCCGCGACTCCGACGATCCCCTCGTTCTCGTCGTCGGGCGCCCCGGCCAGCGAGTTCACGCCGGGTGGCTTCCACTCGTTCGAGCACCGCTGGGCGCTGGATCGGGCGTTCGCGCTCCACCAGGAGATCGGGAGGGCGCGGGTGGCCGCGCGCATCCAGGAGATGGCGACCCAGCTCAAGGATGGGCTCGCCGCGATGCCGCACGTGGCGCTCCACACCCCGCGCGACCCGTCGACGTCGGCCGGTCTGGTCTGCTTCGAGATCGCCGGGCTGGCGCAGGACGCCGTCGTGGCGCGGCTGCTCGATCGGCGGATCGTCGCTACGACGACGCCGTACAGCCCCTCGTACGCCCGGCTGGCCCCCGGGTTGATGAACACGCATGACGAGGTCGAGACGGTGCTGCGCGAAGTCCGCGCCCTGGCCTGAGCTTTAGACGCGCGCGCCTTCGGCCCGCTCGATCGCCTGGACCAGCTCCTCGAGGTCGATCGCGTCCACGGGCGCGCCGGCCGGCTCGCGGACGAGGACCGTCGAGAAGATGCCGATGTGCCGCAGGTACGCCTTACCGATCTGGTGCGAGTACTGCGAGCGCATCAGCAGCACCGGCGCCACCCGCGCGAACGCCTCGCGGGCGGCAGCCTCGTCGCCGCGCTCCCAGGCGTCGAACGTCTCGGCGAGGCCGCGCACCCCGATACACGACGGCATCGAGGCGATGGCGCCACGGCGCAGCTCGCTCAGGAGCGCCTGCCCGCCGCGCCCGCCCAGCAGCAGCAGGCCGTCGCCGGCCGCCGCCCTGATCTCGCTCAGCTTCAGCGTGGCGACGGTCGGGAGCTGAACCTCCTCCTTGACGTAACGGATGCGAGCCTCGTCGGCGACCAGCCGCGCGATCGTGGCGACCGGTAGCGGCGCGTACAGGTCCTGGAGCATCAGTGGCACCCCGCCGGCGTCCGCGACGCGCCGGAACGAGGTCAGCGTCTCGTCGTAGCTCGCGCCGGGCGTCGGCATCAAGAAGACGGCGGCGGCGCCGAGGGAGCCTGCGTGCTCGGCCAGCATCGCGCTCTCGCGGGCGTTCGGCGCGCTCACGCCGACGATCACCGGGACCCGGCCCCGGGTCTCGTCGAAGACGACCTCTGCCAGCCGCATCCGCTCCTCGCGGGTCATCCGCGACGACTCGCTGGCCTCGCCGACCGCCGAGAGGCCGTGTGCTCCCTGATCGAGCAGCCAGCGCACCAGCGCCCGGACTTCGGACTCGACGATCTCACCAGCGGCGTCATACGGCGTCGCCAGGACGGGCAGGATGCCTCGTAGCGTGCTCATCGCGTCAGCGCTCCTTGTTTCCGTGCCGTCCGCGTCGTCATGCCGCCGGCACCCAGGTACCGCCGCGCACCACGCCGACCGCGATGACGCGGCGATCGGTCTCGCGGCTGCGCCCGTCGACGTCCGGGAAGGTGTAGGGGCCGTCCACCACCCGCAGGATGGTCGCGTCGCCGATCCCGCCGACGGCCAGACGTCCAAGCTCGTCGCGGCGTATCGCCCGCGCCGGATTGAGGGTGACCATCGGGACCAGCGTCTCGATCGGCACGCCGTACGACATTAGCTTGGTCATCATCAGCGGCAGCCCGAAATCGGGATTCGCGCCGGTGATCAGGGTGATGTCGGTCGCGAGGGAGTCCGGCAGGAACCCCTGCTCCACCGCTGCCTCGACGGTCGGGAACGACACGTGGTTGCGCCCGTGGGCCGCGTCGAACAGGACGCCGCGCTCGCGGGCCTCGCGGACGGCCGGCAGGATCTGGCCGTCCGGCCCGATCAGCCCGTGCTTGCGGCCGGTGAACATGTGGGTCACGACGTCCCCGGGCCGGAGCAGGGGCAGCACCTCGGTCATCGACTCGCCAGAGTCGCCGATGTGGACCATGAACGGCAGCCCCGTTCGTTCGCCGGCCTCGCGGATCGCCCGCACGATCGGCAGGCAGCTCCCGCCGCAGACGTAGGTACTCAGCCGGGCCTTGAAGCCGATGACGACGTCCCGATTCGCTTCGGCCAGCCGAACCGCGTTGTCTACGTCAATCCAGACCGCCATCATCAGCTCGCCGACCCTGGTGTCGATCTGGCCGATCGAGCTGAGGTTCAGCCAGGAGAGGGTCCGGCAGCGGTTGTCGCCGGTCACCTTCCTGAAGGCACGGATCGACCGGTAGCCGGCGCTCCCGCCGTCGCAGGCCGTCGTCGTGCCCCGATTCAGGCCGTAGGCATCGGCGTTGACCCCTTCGCCGATGCCGTCGAAGACGTGGGCGTGCAGGTCGATCAGACCGGGGACGACCAGGCACCCGGAGACGTCGACGGCATCCTGGCCGTCGAGCCCCGGCTCGATCGCGGCGACGCGGTCACCGTCGAAGCCGACGTCGAACCGCCCGCGACGGCCGCTGGCCGGGTCGATCACTTCGCCGCCTCGGAGCACCAGGCCGAGCTCGCTCATCGCTCTTCCTCCCGACCGAGGATACGCCGGCCGGGCTCACGGTACAATGCGCGACCGGTCCGAGCTACGGGGCCGGGCGGTGAGAAGCAGGGGAGGTCAGGCGGCACGATGGTCAGCGTCACCCGGCGGCCAGGCCCCGTCACCGCGCCCGACGACCCGACGGAGCGCAGCTCTCGGGTGGCCGAGGATCGGGCTGGCCGGCCGACGCGTCGGGTCGCGTGGCACCTGCTCGGCCTCGCGGCCCTGGTCGCCCTGGCGGCGGTCGCGCGGTTCTGGGGACTGCTCTACGGCCTGCCACACTCGTATTACCCGGATGAGAGCTCGGTCGTCGGCGACGCCCTCAAGATGGCCGTCACCGGCGACCTGCGACCTGCGCAGTTCCTCTGGCCGACCCTCTGGATTTACGTCGTCGCCGTCGCGCTGCGGCTTGGCCTCGTGGCGAGCGGGCTGCCGGGCGGGCTCGGGCCGCTCGGCACACCCGCGCTCGAAAACATGACCTACGTCTACGGCACCGCGCGCACCGTCACCGCGCTCAGCGGCGTGCTCTCGGCGGCGCTGCTGTACGCCGTCGCTGCGCGCTGGTTCGCGCGCCTGGGACTGCCGTCCGCGCGGCTGTTCGCCTTGCTCGCCGCCGGCTTCTTCGCGCTCAGCCCGCTCCACATTCAGCACTCGCACGTCACCTCGCCGGACGTCCCGACGACGGCCTTCCTGATACTGGCCGCCTACTTCGCGTTGCGGGTCCTGGAGACGGGGGCGCTGCGCTGGTACCTCCTCGGGGGCCTGGCGCTCGGCCTCTCCGGCGCGGCGAAGTATCCCAGCGCGATGTTCGCCGTCGCCCTGGTGGTCGCGCATCTCGCCGGCGCCGGCCTGGCGTGGCGCCGTCCGATGGGCCTGGTCGCGGCCCTGTTCGACCGTCGACTCTGGGCCGCCGGCGCGGTGACCATCGTCGCCTTCTTCGGAACCAGCCCCTACGTCCTGCTCGACTGGCAGCGGTTCCAGGCCGATTTCGTCTCGCAGGCCAATCGGGTGCTCCAGCGGGGCCCTGTCGGCGAAGTTGGCGTCAGCGGCCCGCTCGCTCCGGTGCTGTACGTCCCGCTGGCGATGCAGTGGGGCCTCGACACGCCGGTGGCGCTGCTGGCCCTCGCGGGGCTGGCGTTCGCCGGCTACCTCGCGCTCAGGCCGGGCGTCGGTGGATCTGCTGCGCGGTGGGCGCTCTTGACGGTCCTGGTGTTCCCGGCCCTGCTCTACGTCTTCTCCTGGACCTGGCAGCACCGCTTCGCGCGGTACCTCGTGCCGCTGGTGCCGTTCGGCTGCCTGCTTTCGGCGCTCGGCCTGGCTGCGCTGGCGCGGCTGCTCGCGCACCGTTGCTCCCCCAGGGCCGCCGCGCTGGCAATGGGTGCCCTCGGTCTCGCCGTGATGGCCTGGCAGGCCGACGGCGTCGTCCGCTACGACCTGCTCCTGACTCGCCAGGACACCCGAACGACCGCCGCCCGCTGGCTGGAGCAGCACCTGCCCCCCGGCGAGCAGGTGATGGTCGAGTGGTACGGCCCCCCGTACTCGAGCGTCCGGCAGATGGGCTTCGACCTCTCGGACCGCCCGCTCGACCGGTACCTCGAACGGTCGCCGCGCTACGTCGTGACCAGCAGCTTCACGTACGACCGCTGGCTCCGCAACCCCGACCAGTACGCCCGCCGCGTGACGTTCTACGAGGGGCTCCACGGTCAGACGCCGCTGCTCTACGAGATCCGGCCCTGGCCGGAGCTGGCGTACGACCCGGTCCAGGAGGGCTGGGACGGCTGGCACGGCCTCCCCCTCGACCCGGACGCCCGCCCCGGGCCGGTCCTGCGGGTGCACCAGCTCGCGCCCTGAAGCCCCCGCCGAGGGGCCTCGCCGACGGCTACTCGACGCAGTCCTTGTACTGCTCGCTCGTCACCTCGGCCGCGATCCAGGTGCCGTCCGGCGACCAGTCGCCGCCGAGGTCCCACGGGCCAGGCGTGCCGACCTGGAGCCCGACCGAGGTGCGGGCCAGAACTCTCGTCTCACCCTGCGGGACCGGCGCCAGCACCAGCAGGCTCTGCTCGCCGACACTCACGTACGCCAGCGTCTTCGCGTCCGGCGCGAGCACCGGGCTATAGGCGTAGACGATCTCCGGCGTGAAGCGCGCGGTCTCACGCTGCCCCATGCTCCCGAGGTGCGCTTCGCCCTGCTCGCACGTCGAGATCGGGAACATCACCGAGCTGCCAACGACCTGGAAGAGCCGCGAGGGCTGCGGGAACATCCGGGGGATGTCGGATGCGACCGGGCCCGAGTCCCCGCCGTCCGGCGCGAGTCGAACGATCGAGAGCGGCGGGACGCCGTCAGACTTCGCTTCGCTCATCATCGCCACCACCGCCCCGGTCGCCAGCCACTGCGGCGCGTCAGCCGGGCCCTGGGCGAGCTGACGCACCGTCTTGGAGGCCGGGTGCCAGGTCCAGACGCCCCAGTTGCCGGCGTCGCCGCACCCCTCACGGAAGCCGGGGCCGCCGAATGCCAGGTAGGCGCCGTCCGGCGACCAGGCGAGTCCTCGCAGGCAGTGCGCGTCCTTGATGTCCGGCACGATCTCCCGAACGTCGCCGGTCGCCGGATCGAACGTGACGATCGAGCCGCCGCCCTCCTCCAGCGTGATCGCGGTGATGCCCGTGCTGTCCCGGGTCCAGGTGATATCGCCGATGCTGCCCCGGACGAGCTGTTTCACCGAGCCGCTCGCCGCGTCCGCCACCATCAGGGCCGGGCCGGGATCACGGCCCGTCCTGGTCAACGTAAACGCCAGCCGTGAGCCGTCCGGCGCCCAGCGCAGGTGATTGATCTCGCCTTGCTCCGCGATCGTGAGGCTCTGGGCCGGGCCGTCCGGCACCGGCACCAGCTGCAGGCGCGGCGTCTCGGCGCCGATCTCGGAGACGGCGACCGTCCTGCTATCGGGCGACCAGGCGATCTGGGCGTGCAGCCCCACCTTGACCGTCTTCCCCGTGCTGACCTCGATCAGGTAGGTCCCGGGCTCGTCCAGCGTCACGTCGGCAGCACGAGCCGGCCCGCCGACCGGCAGCGCAAGAAGTGCGATGGGCAGGATCGTACGCCAGATCCACCGTTGCATCACGATCGACCTCAGCCGGCGATCGCCGCGCGCGTCCGCTTCAACCGCGGAACGAGACTCGTGACCTGGTCCACGGGGAGCGCCTGGCGATGCGACGCCGCACCGTCGACGTCCGGCGTGTCGGCGTCGAGGATGACGCCCTCGCAGCCGGTCGCCGCTGCCGCCAGCGCGAGGTCGGCCACGATCTCGGCCTGACCGGCTGCCAGGCTCGGGTTCACCAGGACCGGCAGGTGACTCAGGCGGCGGGCGACGGCGACGGCGTTCAGGTCCAGCATGGCGCGCACCGCCGTCTCGAACGTCCTGACGCCCTGCTCCACCAGCGCGACCTTGCGGTTGCCCTCCTGGAGGATGCGCTCGCTAGCCAGCAGCCACTCCTCGATCGTGGCGGACGGCCCGCGCGCCACGAAGACCGGACGGTCGCCCTGGCCGGCCGCACGAACGAGCGGGGCGTCCTGCATCTGGAGCGAGGGGATCTGGAGCGCGTCGGCATGGCGGCTCAGTCGGTCGATCTCGCCCGGATCCCAGACGTCGACCAGGACCGGCAGACCGACCGTGCTCCGGATCTCGCCGAGCGCGCCCACCAGGTCGTGCCGCAGCTCGCCGTCGTCGCCGCGCCCGACCCAGAACAGCTCGGCGCCGGCGCCCTTCGCTGCCTGCGCCAGCGCGATGAGCCGGCCGGCCGGCTGCGGCCTGGCCGTCCCGACCACCACGAGCAGGCCGCCGCCCACCTGGGCGCCGCCTACGGCGAACGTCGTGCCCCCGGGCAGGACGTCCCGGCTCGCCAGCTTGTAGGCGCGAGTCGTCGCCTCGACGCGCTCCACGCCGGATACGGCGAGCAGCGCGTCGCGGAGCGAGCCGGGCTCGCCGGCACCCAACACGGCGATGACGTCGCGCTCCGCCCCCTTGAAGACGTGCGCGCCGAAGCCTGCTCCCTCGATGCGCCGTACGACGGTGTCTGTCGGGCCAGACCCGGCGTGCTGCTGCATGATGACGATCATCGCCGTTCCCTCTCCCCCGAACGCTAGATGATAGACGCCACCGGCCGGTCCGGCCCGAGCGCGGCCAGCAGGTCGTCGATATCAGGCGGCGGTGGGACGCTCGGCCGCCCGATCGGCACCAGGTGGCTGACCGCGATCTGCCCGGCGAAGACGGCGGCGAAGTCGGTCTCCGGGTCGTCGGTGCTCGGGATCAGCCGGCTGAACGAGGCCGAGATGCGCCAGGTCCCGTCCTCCTCGGGCTCGGCCGCGAGCGTCGCCCGGTCGAGGTTCGCCCACCGGACCGGCTTGACGATCCGAGCGCCGGCCATCTCCGCGAACCGCCGATTCGGCACGTTGACGTTGAGCAGGAGCGGGTCGCCCCGCCGATGGAGCAGCCAGCCGGCCACCCTTTCGGCGACGTCAGCCACGCCGTCCCAGCGCTGCTCCTCACCGCGATTCACCCCGCGCTCCGACGAGATCGCGAACGCGGTCACCCCGCGCGTGTACCCGATCACGGCCGCCCCGAACGTCCCCGAGTAGAGCAGGTCCCCGCCGACGTTGATGCCGTAGTTCGCGCCCGAGACGACGAGGTCGAACGGCTCAAACAGGTCGGTCATCACCCCCGCCAGCACCGCGGCGCCCGGCGACGCCTCGATCGAGTACGCCTGAACGCTCCCGGGGACGTCTTCGGGGACCTCTTCGAAGCGCACCAGGCGCGAGCCGACCACGTGGCGGATCGAGGCGCTGCCGTTCGACCAGTCGTCCGCCGTCCCGATCACGGTGAGGTCGCCGGCTCGCGCGAGCCCCCTGGCCGCCGCCCAGAGTCCATCAGATCTGATTCCATCGTCGTTGGTCAGCAGTATCCGCACGTGCTTCCGGCGCCTCCCTGGCTTCAGCGTCGCGATCAGCGTACACCCGATTGCTGCATCCGCTCGACCGTTCCCGTCGTTACTCCAGACGGATCAGGCGCTCGACGGAAGCGACGATGCTACCCGACGCCGGCTGCGGCTGCCCACTCTGGCCGACGACGGGCAGGTGTTCCGGATGGCGCGGGAGTCGGCGACCGGTCGCCGGGCAAACGGCCGACAGCTCGCGGGCCACCCCTCGACAAACCTTTGACGTACCGTCGGCGCGCCGCTATAGTTGCCGGCAGGTGTAGGAGCGTTCATAGGGCGGCCCGCCAGGGGCGAGTGCCGGCCCGAGACGCGCCTCCGAACGCACGGCGGGCGCCCGGCCTTCCTCCTGGCCTGACGCTGCCGTCGTACGTCGTGCTGCCGCTCGGAGCGTCCTTCTCCCCAGGATGCTTCGCGCACCCGAGGCAGGACGACTCGTCGGCGGGGGGCTCCCCCGCCCTCCGCCGACACCCGCGCCTCCGCATCCTGCCGCGACGGGCGCGGACCCTACCGCGCCGGGTCCCGCCCCATGTCGGCGGCGAAGACCCGCTTCGCCTCAGCCAGCGTCTCGGGCTGGCCGAGCAGGTCGATCGCCGTCATCGCCAGCCCCTTCGCCGCGTTGAGCATGGCCTGGCGCCCCAGATCGGTGCCGGCCGCCTTCTCGAACTCCAGCGAATGCCCCGGCATCGCCGGGTCGTCGCCGATCGCGATCCGCGCCTCGACGCCGGGGACGACCCGCGTCACGTTGCCGAAGTCGGTGGAGCCGCGCGAGGTCCGTCGACGCCGGGTTTTCACATCGAGCCCCAGGCTTTCGAGGTTCGCCTTCATCAGCCGCATCAGCACCGCGTTCGGGACCGTGTTCTCGTAGGGCGGCATGTACTCGGTCCATTCGAGACGGCAGCCGGTCGCTCGGGCGGCGCCCTCGGCGCAGTCGATCACCCGCTGGACGACGCCTTCGAGGTAGTCGGCGTCGTCGGAGCGCGTGCGGTACCGGATCGCCGCATAGTCCGGGATGATGTTCGCCGCCGCGCCGCCGGCCAGGATGATCCCGTGGATGCGGACGTCCGACTTCACCTGCTGGCGCAGCATGCTGACGGCGTTGTACATCGCGACCACCGCGTCGAGGGCGTTGATCCCCTCGTCGGGCGCACCGGCGGCGTGGGCGGCCTTCCCGTGGAAGTAGAACTCGAACCCACGGGCCGCTAGCGACCGCTCGTCGGTCATCGTCGTCTCGGCGGCCGGGTGGAACATGATCGAGGCGTCGACGTCGTCGAAGACGCCGGCTCGGACCATGTGGACCTTGCCGCCGGCGTTTGGCGCGGCACTCTCCTCGGCCGGCGTACCCAGCACCCAGACCGCGCCGTCGAGGTCGCCTAGCACCTCGCTGAGCGCCAGCCCGGCTCCCAGGGCCGAGGTCGCGATCAAGTTGTGGCCGCAGCCGTGCCCGAGCTTCGGTAGCGCGTCGTACTCGGCGAGGACGGCGATGGTCGGGCCGGTCGAGCTCCCGGTCAGCACGGCCTTGAACGCCGTCTCCATGCCGGCAGTGCCCATCTCAACCTGGGCGCCGGCCGTGCCGAGGATGTCGGCCAGCCGCTTCGACGCCTGGTACTCCTGATGGCCCAGCTCGGGGTTGGCGTGGATCCAGTCGGCCGTCTCAATCAGCTCGCCGGCCCAGCGGTCGACGGCCTCGCAGGCCCGACGCTTCAGCGCCTCGATATCCGGCATCGTGTCACTCTCGGGTGGCGCCCACCGTCGAGGCGAGCGCAAGATGCCTTCGAGTATAGACCCGGCCGATTCGTCAGCCGCGCCGGATGGGCGGCGCCTGGTTGGCAAGGCGCTCCAACGCCTCGCCGGTCACCCGGTTCACCGTCCACTCGTCCATGCTGGCCGCCCCGAGCGAACGGTAGAACTGGATCGACGGCTCGTTCCAGTCCAGCACCGACCACTCCAGCCGGCCGCACTTGCGCTCGACCGCCAGCCGCCCGAGCGCCGTCAGCAGCGCCTTGCCGTACCCCCGGCCGCGCTCCTCGGGGAGGACGAACAGGTCTTCCAGGTAGATGCCCGGCCGGGTCAGGAACGTCGAGTAGTTGTGGAAGAACAGCGCGAAGCCGACGGCCCGACCGCCGGCCTCGGCGATCAGCACCTCGACGTACGGCCGCTC
>Ga0075420_100004075_pt1 | contig 12803 bp, 12 predicted proteins | sample SoiMetdeltSBSDD4_FD_75296 | JGI IMG/M metagenome (GOLD analysis project Ga0075420, IMG submission 75296) | Bulk soil microbial communities from a Populus tree surrounding site in Tennessee, USA - Soil MetaG P. deltoides SBSDD4 | ecosystem: Environmental > Terrestrial > Soil > Tree plantation... | reverse complement strand
GCCGCCCATCATGCCCACGTCGCTCTCCACGCGGTACCACTCGAGCCCGCTGCGGTCGAAGATGCGGTCGTAGGCCTCGATGTGGAGCTGGTAGGAGGCGTCGAGGCCGTCCAGGTCGCGGTCGAACGAGTACGAGTCCTTCATGATGAACTCGCGCGTCCGCAGCAGGCCGGCGCGCGGCCGCGGCTCGTCGCGCTCCTTGGTCTGGAAGTGGTAGAGCAGCTTGGGAAGGTCGCGGTAGGAGCGCACCTCGCGGGAGATGTGGAACGTGAGGTTCTCCTCGTGGGTCATGGCGAGGACGAGCTCGGCGCCGCGGCGGTCCTTCAGCTTGAAGACCTCGTCGATGTCGTAGCGGCCGGTCTTCTTCCACAGGTCGGCGGGCTGTAGGACGGGCATCAGCATCTCCCCCGCGCCGATCGCATCCAGCTCCTCGCGGACGATCTGCTCGGCCCTCCGGTGAGCGCGCCAGCCCGCCGGCAGGAACGTCCACAGCCCCGCGCCCAGCTGCCGCGCGAGCCCGGCCCGGACGATCAACTTGTGCGAAATCGCCTCCGCGTCGGCGGGAGCCTCCCTCGTGGTTGGCAGGAAGTAGCGGGAAAGCCGGGTCACGAGCGGGCGAGTCTATTCAGTTGACCCTCATGTTCCGCCCTCGCAGAGCCGATCCAGAGCGGAGCACGAGGTACCCCATTTGATGGACGTCTCACCGAGACTCAGGGTCGGGTTGCGCGCGTTTGCGGTGCTGACAGGGCTTGCCCTGCTCGCATACGTGGCGCACACGGCGTTCGGGCTGGGCTCCCCGTCGCTCGACCGCTTCTTTCAGCACTGGGTGTACTGCGGCCTCGTGGTGTCGGCGGGGGCGGCGTGCGTGATCCGTGCAGTTGCGGTTCGCGAGGAACGAGCCGCGTGGGTCGTGATGGGCGCCGGCCTGCTCGCGTGGGCCGCCGGCGAGGTGGCGTGGACGCTGCTCTACGCGGGGGAGCCCGACCCATCGGCTCCCTCGGTGGCCGATCTGTTCTACCTCTCGTTCTATCCCGCCACGTACGCGTCGCTGCTCCTCTTGGCCCGTTCGCGGACGGATTCGTTCCGCAGCAGCCTCTGGCTCGACGGGGCGATCGCCGCGCTCACGGTCGCCGCCGTGATCGCGACGCTCGTGTTCCAGCCGATCGTCGACGCCACGAGCGGCGGCACCGCGGAGGTCGCCGTGAACCTCGCGTACCCGGTTGGCGACCTGCTGCTGCTCGGGCTGGTCGTTGTGGTGTTCGGGCTGAACGGGTGGCGCCCCGACCCGGTGTGGCTGCTGCTGGGCGGGGGCCTGGCGCTCACCGCGCTGGCCGACGGCCTGTTCGCCTTTCAGAGCGCGACCGACCAGTACGTGGAGGGTACGCTGCTCGACCTCGCCTGGCCGGCCTCCGCGCTACTGGTGGCCGCGGCGGCCTGGCAGCCGGCGCGCCGGAAGCTCACCATCCAGGACTGGCTGGTCGTGGCGGTGCCCGTGGGCTGCGGCATCGTGGCGGTGGAGCTGCTCGTGTACGACCACTTCGAGAGAGTGAACGCCGTGGCCGTGAGCCTCGCGGCCTGGGCGCTGCTGCTCGCGCTGGCCCGCATGGCACTGGCGTTCCTCGAGAACCAGCGCGCGCTCAACCTCACCCACACGGAGGCCCGCACGGACTCCCTGACCGGGCTGAGGAACCGTCGCAGCCTGATGGCGGACCTGGAGCTCCAGCTCGAGCTCGCCAGCCCGGCCTCACCCCGCGCGCTGCTGCTGTTCGACCTGGACGGCTTCAAGGAGTACAACGACGCCTTCGGCCACCCCGCCGGCGACGGGCTCCTGGTCCGGCTGGCGGCGCGCCTGGCGAACGCCGTCGGGCCGAGCGGGCAGGCCTACCGCCTGGGTGGCGACGAGTTCTGCGCGCTGGTGCTCACCGGCCCGGGCGGGACCGACGAGCCGCTTGCTGCCTGCTCGGCGGCGCTCACCGAGCGCGGCGAGGGCTTCGAGGTGAGCTGCTCCTTCGGATCGGTGGTGTTCCCAGAGGAGGCCAGCACGCCCACGCAGGCGCTCCAGCTGGCCGACCGGCGCATGTACGCGCGCAAGGGGGGGCGCCGGATGTCGGCCGGCCGCCAGTCGCGCGACGTCCTGCTGCGGACGCTGTCCGAGCGGCGCCCCGACCTGCACCTCCGGCTGCGGGACATCGGTCAGCTGGCGCTGGCGGTCGGGCGCGAGCTGCACATGGGCCCCGAGGGGCTCGACGAGGTGGCCCGCGCGGCGGAGCTCCACGACGTCGGAAAGATCGCCGTTCCGGATGCCATCCTCGACAAGCCGGGGGCGCTCGATCCCGTCGAGTGGAGCTTCATGCGCCGGCATCCGCTGATCGGCGAGCGCATCCTGCTCGCCGCGCCGGCGCTACGCCCCGTGGCGCGCCTCGTGCGCTCGAGCCACGAGCGCTGGGACGGCGGCGGCTATCCCGACGGCCTGAGCGGCAGCGAGATCCCGCTCGGAGCTCGTGTGGTGGCCGTGTGCGATGCCTTCGACGCCATGACCACCGAGCGGCCCTACCGCACTTCGGTGAGCGAGGCAGACGCAATCATGGAGCTACGCCGCTGCGCGGGGACACAGTTCGACCCGATGGTGGTAGCGGCGTTTTGCAGGGTGATCGCAAGGGAACGTCCGGTGCATGGGGAACTATCTCTCTAGGTCATGATCACGACCACCCGTCCCATCTGCCAGGTCTGCCATCGGCCGCTCGAGGAGAACGACCAGTACCTCGTGCGCTACGACGGGCAGCGCGCGACAGCGGTTCACCGCAGCCTCTGCTTCCCGCCCGCCCGCTCGGCCGAGAGCAAGACCCCCCAGCGCGCTGCCGCCTAGCCCGGCGCGCGCGTAAAGCGGCGCCCCGCCGTGGGCGACGCGTCCTCGTCGAGCGGGACCCGCTTGGCCTTCGGAGTACCGGCCATCGGCAGCGCCTGACCGTTGTCGAGGGCGTCCTCGGTCGCGGCGGCCGCCTCCATGGCGGCGATCCGCTCCGGCGTCAGCTCGTCGGCGTTCTCCTCCTCGATCCGCTCGAGCCAGGCGGCGCCCTCAGCGGACTCGCGCTCGTCGACCAGGACCGAGCCCCTATCGATCGACTTGTCGATCTCCACGAACAGGGCGTCCACGAGCTGCTCCTGAGGCACCTTCCGGAGCGGCTTGCCGTGGGCGAAGATGAGCCCCTCGTTCTTGGCGCCGGTGATGCCGAAGTCGGCATGCGAGGCCTCGCCGATGCCGTTCACCGCGCAGCCGAGCACTGCTACCTCGATCGGATCGTCGTACTGGCGCAGGCGCTCCTCGATCTCGGCCACGACCGTGTCCATGTCGAACTGGAGCCGACCGCAGGTGGGGCAGGCGATCAGCACGGGCCCACGCTCGCGCAGCTTCAGGGCCTTGAGGATCTCCCAAGCGACCTTCACCTCCTCCTCCGCGTGGAAGGTGGAGAGCGAGATGCGGATGGTGTCTCCGATGCCGTCGGCCAGCAGAGTGCCGAGCCCCACCGCCGACTTCAGCGAGCCCGACCACTTCGTGCCCGCCTCGGTGATGCCGAGGTGCAGCGGGTTCTCGATCTTCTGCGAGAGCAGGCGGTTCGAGGCGATCGTGTTGGGCACGTTCGTCGACTTGATCGAAACCTTGAAGTCCTCGAAGTCGAGGCGGTCCATCAGCTCGACGTGCTCCAGCGCGGCGGCCACCAGCGCCTCGACCGGGTTCTCCCGCTCGAGCTCGTGCAGGTGCTTGGGCAGCGAGCCCGAGTTCACGCCGATCCGCATGGGCACGCCGGCGGCACGCGCCCTGTCTACCACCAGTCCGACCTTGTCGTGGCCGCCGATGTTGCCGGGGTTGATGCGGATGCAGTGGGCGCCCGCGTCGATGGCCTTGAGGGCGAGCGTGTAGTTGAAGTGGATGTCTGCGATCACCGGGATCGGCGACTCCGCCACGATCCGCTCCAGCGCCCGCACGTCGTCATCGCGGGGCACCGCGCAGCGCACCAGGTCGCCGCCGGCCTCGGCGATCGCATGGATCTGCTTCATGGTCGCTTCGAAGTCCGCGGTCTCCGTCTTAGTCATCGACTGGACCGCGACGGGAGCGCCGCCGCCGATCTTCACGCCGCCCACGTCGATCTGCTTCCTGGAGGCCATCTGCGGCCTCGAAGCCTAGCTAGGCCACGCTAGCCGTACAGCTCCTCGATCTCGCTCGCGTACTTCTCGTGGATCGGCTTGCGCTTCAGCTTCATCGTGGGTGTCAGCTCGTCGCCGCCCGGCTGCCAGTCCTCGTCCAGCAGCTTGTACTTCTTCACCTGCTCCACACGGGCCAGCTGCTCGTTTGCGGCCTCTATCCCGCGTTCGAGCTCGGCGAGCATGGCGTCGCGGCCGTGCTGCTGCTCGTAGGCGGGCGCCACGTCCGGGTCCAGAGTCACGAGCGCGACGTTGTAGGGCCGTCCGTCGCCGATCGCGATCGCCTGGCCGATCACGGGGCTCGAGGCCTTCAGCTTCGCCTCGATGTTCGCCGGCGACATGTTCTTGCCGCCCGCGCTGATGATCAGCTCCTTCTTGCGGTCCACGAGCGTGAGATAGCCGTCCTCGTCGAACTCGCCGATATCGCCTGTGTGGAGCCAGCCGTCCTCGTCGATCGCCTCACGGGTCTTCTCGGGCTGGTTGCGGTACCCCGTCATGATGAACGGACCCCGGATCAGCACCTCGCCGTCGTCTGCGAGCTTGATCTCGGCGCCCGGCGCCGGCGGGCCCACGGTCCCGATCTTGATCCTCTCCGGCGGGTTGCAGGTGCCGTAGCCCGCGGTCTCGGACATGCCCCAGAGCTCGGCGAGCGGGATGCCGAGCGCGTGGAAGAACTCGATCACCTCAGGCGGGGTGGGCGCGGCGCCCACGTTCACGGACTCAATCTGGTCCAGTCCCAGCCCGGCGCGGATCTTGGACAGCACGAGCTCGTCTGCCTTCGCGTGCTCCTCCGCCACGTCGTCCCCGCGGACCTTGCGCAGGCCGACGTCGAGCGCCCACTGCGTGGCCTGCTTCTTCGCCGGGTCCTGCTCCGCCTCGATGCCGGCCTCGATCGCCGCCTTCAGCTTCTCCCAGATGCGCGGGACGGCGAAGAACCAGCTCGGGCGCACCTCCGGCAGGTAGGCCGCCACCTGGCGCGGGTCCGGGCAGCAGGTCGTGGAGAAGGCCACGAACATCGGCAGGTAATGCGACGAGGCCCGCTCGGCTATATGTGCCATCGGTAGCCACGAGATCACGCGGCCCTCGTCCGGGAAGTTGATGATCTGGTCGAAGCCGTTGATCGCCGCAACGACGTTCGAGTGCGTGAGCTGCACGCCCTTCGGCGGGCCCGTCGTGCCCGACGTGTAGATCAGGGTGAGCAGGTCGTCGGGCTCCACGGCGCGCCATGCCGCGTCGAAGTCGAAGCTCTGAGGGGCGTGGGCCTCGACCGGGTCGGCGCTCTCGTCGTCGACGAAGATCACGTGGTCCACGTTCGTCAGCTCCCGGACGCGGTCCTCGAACGCCCTTTCGGTCACCACGATCCGCACCTCGGCGTCGTCCACCTGGTACTGGATCTGCTCGGCCGTGTAGGTGTTGTAGACGGAGAACGGCGTGGCGCCGAGGTGCAGGGCGGCGGCATCGAACCAGTGGAACTCGGGGCGGTTCGTGAGCATGAGCGCGATCGTCGCGCCGCGCTCGAGCCCGAGGCCCGCAAGCCCCGCGGCCGTGGCGCGCACCTTGTCGGCGTACTCACGCCAGGTGATCGAGAACTCGTCCCCCTTCGTGCGCAGCGCGCAGCGGTCGGGATGAGCCTGCGCGCTCACCTGGAAGGCCTCCGCCACCGTGGCCGCCTGAAGCCCGGCGGGCCGCCCGGCCCGCTGCTCCTCGCTTACTGGCATTGCCGCAATCTAACCGGCGGCCCGCCTCAGGTGGAAGAAAAACGTGGCGGAAAGCGCAACGTTTTTCTGCCACCTGGCAATGCGAGCCCTCGGCGCTGCCGTTCGCCGGCCGCCACGCGGCGGCTCAGCGGACGCGGAAGCCCTCGCCGCTCAGGCGGTCGATGTCGTTCGACAGCCCGATCAGGAAGATCAGGATCACGAGCATGAAGCCCACCACTCCGGCGCGTTCCATCACCCGCAGGGGCACCGGCTTGCCGCGCACCTTCTCCACGATCGCCCAGAAGATGTGGCCGCCGTCCAGTGGCAGGAACGGGAACAGGTTCACGATCGCCAGCGAGAGCGAGATGATCGCGAGGATCTGGATGACCCGCTCGACGTCCACGAGGATCACCTGGCGGGTCGTCTCGTAGGAGCCGACCACCCCGGAGATCTCCTTGCGCTGCACGGGGTCGATCAGGCGCGCGGGCAGCTCCAGCGTGCTCCTGGTGATGAACCAGAACTGATCGGCACTGATGTCGAGTGCCTGACCGACGGGCAGGGCGTCGCGCGGCCCGGGCACGTAGCCGAAGCCGACGCGCATGCGGCCGCCCTCGTCGGCGGTCGGGTCATATTTCGGCGTGAGCTCGAAGCTGCGCTCCCGGCCATCGCGGTCCACCGTGAGGGTCACCGGCTCGGCGGCGCGGCAACCCTCCTTCCATGCGTCCTTCGGCCCCGGGCATCCGTGCGAGTTGATCCGGTCCGACAGCTCGCCGGGCGACCCGCGCTTGCCGTCCACCGAAACCACCCGATCTCCAGGCTTGAGCACGCCCGCAGCCGGATAGCCCTTCTCGATCTGATCCACCGTCCGCGTGGGCTCCGGGATCCCGATCGCCCACCAGAACAGGAGCAGCAGCACGAACGCCAGCACCAGGTTCACCGCCGGCCCCGCTGCGATGACCACGATCCGCTTCCAGACCGGCTGTGCGTGGTAGGCCCGGTCGCGGACCTCGTCGGGGAGGTCCTCGTCCGGGTTCATCCCGCTGATCTTCACGTAGCCGCCCGCGGGGATCGAGCCGATCGCGTACTCGGTCTCCCCCACCTTCTTGCTCCACATGGTCGGCGGGAAGAACAGCGAGAACTTCTCCACCCGCATGCCGACCGCCTTGGCGGCGCTGAAATGGCCGAGCTCGTGGAGGATCACGAGCAGCGCGAAACCGATGAAGGCGAGGAGGAAGCTGAGGAACGTCACGCGGCCACTCCCCTCGCCACCTCGCGCGCCTCCGCGTCGGCCGCGTAGAGGTCCGAGAAGTGCCGCACCGGCTGGGCCGGAAGCTCGTAGAGCGTCGACTCGATCACCCGCGCGATGCCCGTGAAGGACAGGTTGCCTGCGAGGAACGCGTGCACCGCCACCTCGTTCGCCGCGTTGAGGACGCACGGCGCGGTGCCGCCGGCCTCGGCGGCCTCCCGTGCAAGCCGCAGGCACGGGAACGCGTCCAGGTCGGGGGCTTCGAAGGTCAGGGCACCAAGCTCCACCAGGTCGAGCGATCGCACCGGCACGTCGACGCGGTCCGGGTGGTTCAGCGCATACGAGATCGGAACGCGCATGTCCGGGTAGCCGAGGTGCGCCAGCGACGCCCCGTCGTTCAGGTGCACCATCGCGTGGATGATCGACTGCGGGTGCACCACCACGTCGATGCGCTCGTAGGGCAGGCCGAACAGGTGGTGCGCCTCGATCAGCTCGAGGCCCTTGTTCATCAGGGTGGCCGAGTCGATCGTGATCTTGCCGCCCATGTCCCAGGTCGGGTGGGCGAGCGCCTCCTCGCGGGTGACCGACTCGAGGTCGGTGCGGCCGCGGAACGGCCCGCCGCTGGCGGTGAGCACGAGCCGGTCGACGGTGCCCGGCCGCTCGCCCGCGATCAGCTGGTGGAGCGCCGAGTGCTCGGAGTCCACCGGGAGCAGCTGCGCGCTGGTGGCCTCCGCGAGCGCGGTCACGAGCTCGCCGCCCACCACCAGGCTCTCCTTGTTCGCGAGGGCGAGGTCGATCCCCTCGCCGAGCGCCGCCACCGTGGGCCCCAGGCCCGCCGAGCCCACGAGGGCGTTCAGTACGAGGTCGCACTCGGTGTCGGTGATCAGCTCGACGAGACCCTCCGCGCCCCGCAGGACCTCCACCTTCGAGTGCTCGCTCGCCCGCGCGGCCGCATCCGGATCGGCAAGGGCCACTCGCGTAACCCCATGGGCAGCCGCCTGCTCCAGCAGCAGCTCCCAGCTCGAGGCCGCGGCCAGGCCCACCACCTCCAGCTCCGCATTGCGCTCGACCACGTCGAGCGCCTGCGTGCCTATGGAGCCGGTCGAGCCGACTATGAGGATCCTGCGCACCCGCCTGAGTCTAGGAGGCGTAGCCGAGAGCGACCGCCGCGTAGTACGCCACGGGAACCGTGAACAGGACCGCGTCCAGGCGGTCCAGCACGCCCCCGTGGGCACCGAAGAGCTTGCCGGTGTCCTTCACCTCGAGGTCGCGCTTCACCATCGACTCGAACAGGTCGCCCACCGGCGCGGCGATTGCCACGAGGCCGCCGATCAGCAGCGCATGCGGGCCGGTCAGCCAGTCCTGATAGAGCCCGGCGGCCCAGAACGCGAGGGTCGCGCCGACCACGCCGGCCAGGAGGCCCTCGAGCGTCTTGTTCGGCGAGATCAGCGGCGCCAGCGGCGTGCGCCCGTACAGGCGCCCGCCGAAGTAGGCGAACGTATCCCCCAGGAAGGTGGCCACAAGCACGTCGATCACCAGGCCGTCGCCGTGCGGCAGCTCGCGCAGCCAGACCGCGTGCACCATCGCGAGCCCGATCCAGAGCACCCCGAGGAAGGTCACGGCGATCGCCCACGACACGTGCTCGCGGCGCGGTCTCAGCACCGCGAAGAAGAACGTGACCGGGAACGACGCCGCCAGCACCATGATCACGTGGCGCGGCTCGCCGTAGAGCGCCGCCACCAGCATCGCGGCGAGCGTGAGGAAGCCCGCCAGCGCGGGTGGCCGCACGCGCCCCATGAGCGTGTAGAGCTCGCCCATCGCGATCACGCCGAGCACGAAGATGCCGAGCGTCCAGACCTCGCCACCCTGATCGACGATGATCAGCGCGAAGATGATCGCGGGGATCGCCACGACGATGCGCGGGGCGAGATCCGCTCCCGGGCCGGGCTCGCGCCTGGCGGCCACGCTCTAGCGCCTCCCGAAGCGGCGCCGGCGCGCCGCGTACTCGTCGAGGGAGGCCTCGAAGGCCTCGCGGGTGAAGTCGGGCCAGAGCTCGTCGCGGAACACGAACTCCGCGTAGGCGAGCTGCCACAGCAGGTAGTTCGAGATCCGGAGCTCGCCGCTCGTGCGGATCAGCAGGTCGGGATCGTGCATGTCGGGTGCGTAGAGGTGGCGCCGGAACTCTTCCTCGGTCTCCCCGGTGAAGGTTCGCGCTGCGTCCACGATCTCCGCCCTGCCGCCGTAGTTGAAGGCCACGAACAGCGTGATGCGTTCGTTCGCGTCCGTGAGCTCCTCGGCCCAGTCCATGCGGCGCACGAGTCCCTCGCCGAGCCCTTCGCGGCGGCCGACGAAGCGCATGCGCACGCCCTCGTCGTGCAGCTCCGGGGTCTCGCGGTCGATGCGCTCGGCAAACATCTCCATCAGCCCGTCGACCTCCGCCTTCGGCCGGGCCCAGTTCTCCGTCGAGAACGAGAAGACGGTCAGCTCGCGCACGCCCAGGTCGACGGCGTCGCGCAGCCGCGCCTTCACCACGTCAGCGCCGGCCTGGTGCCCCGCGAGCACCGGGAGACCGCGGTCCTGCGCCCAGCGCCCGTTTCCGTCCGTGATGATGGCGACGTAGCGCGCGTGCGCCTCTTCGCCCGTCACACCTCGAGGATTTCTTGTTCCTTGCCGGCGAGGGCGTTGTCGATGTCGCCCACGTGCGAGTCGGTGAGCTTCTGGAGCTCGCTCTCCGCGCGGTGCTCGTCGTCCGAGCCCACCTCGCCCTCGCTCTTCAGCTCGCGCAGGTCGTGCATCACGTCGCGCCGGACGTTGCGCACCGCGACGCGGCCCTGCTCGGCGATCCCGTGGACGATCTTCACGAGCTCCTTGCGGCGCTCCTCGGTCAGCTCGGGGATCTGGAGGCGGATCACCTGGCCGTCGTTCGAGGGCGTCAGGCCCACGTCGGACTCCAGGATCGCCTTCTCGATCGCCTTGATCGAGTTCTTGTCGTACGGCGTGATCGTGAGCAGGCGCGCCTCGCTCGCGGAGATCTGCGAGAGCTGTCTCAGGGGCGTCGTCGCGCCGTAGTAGTCGACCTCGATGCGATCGAGCAGATGCGGAGACGCCCGGCCGGTACGCACGGTCGCGAACTCGGTCTTGGTGGCGTCCACGGACCGCTGCATCCGCGCCTTCGCATCGTCAAGAAAGTCCTTCAGGACGTCGTCGCTCATCCGCTCCTCACCACGGTTCCCACGCGCTCGCCGCACACTATCCGGTCGATGTTTTGCTCGTCATCCATGTTGAAGACGTGGATTGGGAGCCCGTTGTCCATGCACAGCGAGAGGGCGGTCGAGTCCATCACCTGGAGGCGCTGCTCGATCGCCTCCTGGTGGGTGATCTCCGCTATGAAGCGGGCGTCCGGGTCCTCGCGGGGGTCGGCGCTGTACACGCCCTCCACCCCGTTCTTGGCCATCAGGATCGTCTCGGCGTGGATCTCGAGCGCCCGCAAGGCCGCGGCGGTGTCCGTGGTGAAGAACGGGTTGCCGGTGCCGGCGGCGAAGATCACGATCCGGCCCTTCTCGAGGTGGCGCATTGCACGCCGGCGGATGTACGGCTCCGCCACCTCGGAGATCGTGATGGCGGACTGCACGCGCGTGACGGCGCCCCGCTTCTCGAGCGCGTCCTGGAGCGCCAAGGCGTTCAGGACGGTGGCGAGCATGCCCATGTAGTCGCCGGTGGCGCGATCCATGCCGTCCCCGGCGCCCTTGAGGCCGCGGTAGATGTTCCCGCCGCCGACCACGATCGCGATCTCCACGCCGCGGTCGGAAACGGCCTTCACCTGCTTCGCGATGTCGGCGATCCGCTCCGGGTCAGCTCCGTACGGGAGGTCGCCCATGAGCGCCTCCCCGGAGAGCTTCAGCAGGATGCGCCTGAAGGCCGGTTCGGTCACTCCTCCCCGACCTGGAAGCGGGCGAACCTGCGGATCACCACGTTCTCGCCGGTACTGGCCGCGATCTCGGTGCGCAGGTCACCGACCGTCTTGCCGCCGTGCTTCTCCTCGTTCACGTGCGTCTGGTCGAGCAGCACCACGTCCTGGAGCCACTTCTTGAGCCGGCCCTCGACGATCTTCTCCTGCACGTTCTCCGGCTTGCCCTCGGCGGCCGCCTGCTCGCGCAGGACGCGCAGCTCGGCGTCCTTGGCGTCCTGGTCGACCTCGTCGTCGGACACGTACAGCGGGCTGGCCGCGGCCACGTGCATCGCGACCTCACGGGCGAACTCCATGAACTGGTCGGTGCGGGCCACGAAGTCGGTCTCGCAGTCCACCTCCACCAGCACGCCGATCTTGCCGCCGGCGTGGATGTAGCTGGACACGACGCCCTCCGCGGCCGCCCGCTCGCCGCGCTTGGCGGCGGAGGCCTGGCCCTTCACGCGCAGGATCTCGATTGCCTTGTCCACATCGCCACCGGACTCCTGGAGGGCCGCCTTGGCGTCCATGATCCCCGCGCCGGTCCGCTCGCGCAGGCTCTTCACGTCTTGGGCGGAAACGGTGATGCTCATCAGGACTCCTCGTCAGGGTCGAACGTGCGGCGCTCGCGCGGCCCGGAGGCGCCGGTGGCGGCCTCGGGCCGCGTGCCGCTCGGGGTGGCGGGCTCGTCCGGTGAGAAGCCGGCCTCCTCGGCCTCGCGGCGGGCGCGCTCCTCAGCCTCGCGGCGCTCGAGCTCCTCCGCCTCGCGGGCGGCGCGCTCCTCGGCCTCGCGGCGCTCGGCCTCCTCGCGCTCGCGGCGGGCGGCCTCCTCCTCGGCGCGGAACTGGGTGGCGCGGTCGCGCGCCACGTCGGCGATGCCCTCGATGATGATCTTGCAGGAGCGGATCGCGTCGTCGTTCCCCGGGATCACGAAGTCCACCGGGTCCGGGTCGCAGTTGGTGTCCACGAGCCCGATGATCGGGATCTTGAGGCGCTTCGCCTCGCGCACGCCGATCGCCTCGGTCTTGAGGTCCACCACGAACACGGCGTCCGGGGGGCGCTGCATGTCGGCCACGCCGCCGAGGTTCGTCTCGAGCTTGTCGCGCTCCGACATCGCGGCGATGCGCTCGCGCACCGGCAGCAGGTCCATGGTGCCGGACTCGGTCCAGTCACGCAGGTCGTGCAGGCGCTTGATGCGCTTGTTGATGGTCTGGAAGTTGGTCAGGAGCCCGCCCAGCCAGCGCTGGTCGATGTAGGGCATGCCGCAGCTGTTCGCGGCCTCCTTGATGGAGTCGCGGGCCTGTTTCTTGGTGCCCACGAACAGGATCGTCCCGCCCCGTCCGGCGAGGTCGCCCGCGAACTCCTGGGCGGTGTGGAGCAGGCGCTCCGTCTTTTGCAGGTCGATGATGTGGATCCCGCCGCGCTCGCCGAATATGAAGCGGCGCATCTTGGGATTCCAGCGGCGCGTCTGGTGGCCGAAATGGACGCCGGCCTCCAGCAGCTCCCTGATGCCAATCTCGGTGGCCAAAGAGTTGCTCCCTTGAAGTTGTGATGAACGTCTGCCCGCCGGCCGGCTCGCGGACCCGGTGCCGCAGCGCAAGCTTGGCTTGCGGGGCGGCGTTTTCCCGGGCAGGGCCGCGGCCGCTGTTTCCAGCGGGGTAGCTTGCTTGACGGCAGTGAGGATAGCCATTGGAGCGCCTCTGCGCCGGGCGAA
>Ga0075420_100004072_pt1 | contig 12806 bp, 13 predicted proteins | sample SoiMetdeltSBSDD4_FD_75296 | JGI IMG/M metagenome (GOLD analysis project Ga0075420, IMG submission 75296) | Bulk soil microbial communities from a Populus tree surrounding site in Tennessee, USA - Soil MetaG P. deltoides SBSDD4 | ecosystem: Environmental > Terrestrial > Soil > Tree plantation... | reverse complement strand
GGGGTGACCGGCTCCGGCAAGACGATGACGATGGCCAACGTCATCCAGGCGTTCGGGCGGCCGACGCTCGTGCTCTCGCACAACAAGACGCTGGCCGCCCAGCTCTATGGTGAGCTCAAAGGGTTCTTCCCGAACAACGCTGTCGAGTACTTCATCTCGTACTACGACTACTATCAGCCCGAGGCGTACGTCCCCTCGAGCGATACGTACATCGAGAAGGACGCGTCGATCAACGAGGACATCGACCGCCTGCGGCTCCGCGCCACGTCGAGCCTCATGGAGCGCAACGACGTCGTCATCGTGTCGACGGTGTCGGCGATCTACGGCCTCGGCGATCCGATCGAGTATCGCGAGCGCATGGTCAACCTGCAGAAGGGACAGACCATCCCGCGAAACGAGATCCTTCGCGCGCTCGTGGGCATCCAGTACAGCCGCAACGACGTCGCCTTCGAGCGCGGCACGTTTCGCGTGCGCGGGGATACGGTGGAGATCCTTCCGGCGTACGAGGAGCAGGGAGTGCGCGTCGAGCTGTGGGGCGACGAGATCGAGCGCATCTCGAAGATCAACCCGCTCACGGGCGAGACGATCGCGGTGCTCGAGCGGGCGGCGATCTACCCCGCGAAACACTTCATCACGTCGCGACCGACGCTCGAGCGTGCGGTCGGCGCGATCCGGCTCGAGCTTGCCGAGCGACTCGATCTCCTCCGCCGGGAGGGCAAGCTGCTCGAGGCGCAGCGCCTCGAATCGCGCACGAACTTCGACATCGAGATGATGATGGAGATCGGCACGTGTGCGGGGATCGAGAACTACTCGCGCCATCTCTCGGGACGCGCGCCGGGTGAGCGTCCGGCGTGTCTGTTCGACTATTTCCCCGAAGACTTTCTCGTCGTCGTCGACGAGTCGCACGTGACGCTGCCGCAGGTGCGCGGGATGTACAACGGCGACCGCGCGCGGAAGCTGACGCTCGTCGAGTACGGCTTTCGGCTCCCGAGCGCGCTCGACAACCGGCCGCTCGTGTTCGACGAGTTCCTCGCGCTGACGCCGCGCGCGGTGATGGTCAGCGCCACTCCGGCGGAGCTCGAGCTGCAGTTGTCGGAGGGCGTCGTCGTCGAGCAGATCATCCGTCCGACGGGGCTGCTCGACCCCGAGATCGAGATTCGCCCGGTTCGCGGACAGGTCGACGACCTGCTGAACGAGATTCGAGTTCGCGAGCGGCGCGGCGAGCGCGTGCTCGTCACGACGCTCACGAAGCGGATGGCCGAGGATCTGACGGACTACCTGCAGCAGATGGGCGTGCGCGTCCGGTACATGCATTCCGACATCGATGCCATCGAGCGGATGGAGATCGTACGCGGGCTTCGCCTCGGCGAGTTCGATGTGCTCGTCGGCATCAACCTGCTTCGGGAAGGACTCGACCTGCCCGAGGTCTCGCTCGTCGCGATTCTCGACGCGGACCAGGAAGGGTTCCTTCGGAGCGACAGGTCGCTCATCCAGACGGTGGGTCGCGCGGCGCGCCACGTGAGTGGTCGCGCCATCTTCTACGCCGATCGCATCACCGGGTCGATGCAGCGGTGCATCGAGGAAACAGCGCGGCGTCGCGAGACGCAGCGGATGCACAACGAGGCACACGGCATTGTCCCGTGGGGCGTCGAGAAGAGCGTCGACCAGGTGCGCTTCATCACCCGCGTCGCGGATGCGCGCGTCGAGCGTGAGGGACGTGAGCGCGCCCAGCGCAAGGTTGCGGAGGCAGCGGCTTCGTATGGGGAGGAGGATCGCCCCACGATGATCGCGCGGCTCGAGCGCGAGATGCGCGAGGCGGCGGCGGAGCTCGACTTCGAGACGGCAGCGCGTCTGCGCGACCAGTTGTTCGAGATCAAGGCGAAGGGAGACGGAAACGTCGCGCGCTCGCGTGGCGCGTTCGCGGACATTCGCGCGCACACCTGACCTCAGTGCAACGGTACCACCATCTCGTGCCGGCGCTCGCGTCGGGTGCGCGCGTCGCCATGACGCGCGCGGAGCTGTCGGCATGGGGAGAATCGTTCGGTCACGCGGTGTCGCCACCGCTGGTGATCGCGCTCGCGGGAGATCTCGGCGCGGGGAAGACGACGCTCGCGCAGGCGATCTGTCGCGGGTACGGCGTGACCGAGCCGGTGACGAGTCCCACGTTCGCGCTCGTGCATCGCTACGACGCGCCGCGGTCGCCGGTGTATCACCTCGATCTGTATCGCATCGAGCGGTCGTCGGAGCTCGTGAACCTCGGCTGGGATGAGATCGCGGCGTCGCACGCGCTCGTGATCGTGGAGTGGCCGGAGCGTGCGGGCGATCTGATTCCGACCGACCACGTTCCGATCGACCTCGAGCACGTGCCGAGCGATCCGGATCGGCGCGTGCTGCTCGCCGGCTGACATGCTCACGCTCGCGATCGAGGCATCGACCTATGCCGGGAGCGTCGCGGTCATCCGCGACGGAGTCGTGGTGGCCGAGGGGACGACGGCCATGCGCGGCGAGCGCGAGGAGCGGCTGATGCCGGCCGTGGCGGACGCGCTCATGACGGCGGGTGCGCCGCCTAACGCGCTCGACCGCGTCGTCTGCGGGGCCGGCCCGGGCAGCTTCACGAGCCTGCGCATCGCCGGCGCCATCGCCAAGGGGCTCGCGCTCGTGGCGGCCGTGCCGCTCTATCCGGTGTCGTCACTGCTGCTCGTCGTCGCCGGAGCGCGCCCGGCCCTCGCGCCCGGCCGCTATGTGGCGGCAACGGATGCCATGCGCGGCGACGTCTACGCCGCCGTGTTCACGGTCACCGACTCATCGATCGCCGTCGAGTCGCCGACGACCATCGTTGCGAAGACCGCGCTGGAGGCGTTTGCGCGCGAGCAGTCGGCCCGCCTGGTGGGCCCTGACCAGTCACTGGCGATCGCGCCGCACGCGCGTGGCGCGGCATCCCTGGGATCGCGCATCGAATGGCCGTCGCCCGCGGATCTCGCGTCGTGGGAACCGACGTACGGCCGGCTTGCCGAAGCCCAGGTGCGCTGGGAGGCTGCGCACGGACGCGCGCTGACCACACGGTGACGGACGCGCACCCGAACGCTCACCCTGCCGATGCGCGGCGCCAGGTGGCGATCCGGCCGGCGCGCCGCGATGACGTCGACGATGTCGCGGCGATCGAGCGCCGCGCGTTCAACGATCCGTGGTCCGCGGCGTCGTTTCGCGCGTTGTTCGGCAATCCGCTCGTCCAGTTCGCCGTCGCCGAGGATCCGATCACGGGCCGGATCTTCGGCTACGTGGTCGCATGGGTCGTGGTGGATGAGGCGGAGATCGCGAACCTGGCCGTGTCGGACGACGCTCGCCGCGGCGGCATCGGCGCACGATTGCTCGACCACGCGATCGAAGCGGCGCGCGACCGGAAGAGCCGCGTGGTGTTCCTCGAGGTGCGGGAATCGAACGCGGCTGCCCGGGCGCTCTACTCCTCGCGCGGCTTCGAGGTGGCCGCCAGGCGATCCAAGTATTACCGTAAGCCCGTCGAGGACGCCCTCGTCCTGCGGCGCGCATTGTGACATGGCTTCCAGCGCCGACCTGGTTTCGCAACCAAACTGCTCGACGCGCGCCGATTTGTTTGCGGGCGTGTCGGCTCAGTCCCCTATTTTCCGCGGCGAGCACTTCTACACTCGCCAGGAGGAATCGTGAGCCGAAGCTTGAACAAGGTCACCCTGATCGGAAACCTCGGGGCCGATCCCGAGGTTCGCTCCACCACCGGTGGCAACCGCGTCGCGAGCTTCTCGCTCGCGACGAGCCGGTCGTGGAACGGCCCGTCCGGTGACAGACAGGAAAAGACGGAGTGGCATCGCTGCGTCGTGTGGAACACGAAGGGTTCGCAGCTTGCAGACATCGTCGAGAAGTACGTCAAGAAGGGCGACAAGATCTACGTCGAAGGGCGGATCGAGTACCGGCAATGGCAGGACAAGGACGGCCAGACCCGATACACGACCGAGATCAACGTGCGTGAGCTGATCATGCTCGGTGGTGGCCGCGGTGGCGGTGATGCCGACGGTGCCCCCGGTGTGAGTCGCAGCCGAGCACCGGAGCGTGCGAAGAGCGCGGCCGGTGCGCCCGGTGATGACTTCGAGGACTTTCCTGGAGCGCTCAATGATGAGGACGACGATCTCCCGTTCTAGCCGGATGGCGATCGCGGTCGTGGGGGCCCTCGTGGCCCCCACGTTCGCCGTCGCGCAGGACCTAACGACTCCACCCCCCGCCGCGCAGATACAGGCCAGAGCCGCGGCGCCGACGATCCGCCCGGGCGAGTTCTACGCCGCGCCGTACGTCGAGCGCGATGGCGGCCCGCCGAACGCCGGCAGCATTGTCGGCACCGGTGACGTTCCCGGTATTCCACTCACCGAGCGTGACCGCCCGCTCCAATCGTACGAGCGCATCTTCATCACGGTCCCGCCGGGCATGTCATCGGCGGTCGGAACGCGCTACGTCGCCGTTCGCAACGGCCCGATGCTCGATGGCGTGGGACAGGTCGTCGTTCCCACGGGCATCGTCGTCGTCGAGCGCGCGCAAACAGGTCAGGCGGTCGAGGCGCGTATCGTGGCGCGCTACGAGCAGATGTTCATTGGCGATCAGATCGTGTCGATGGCTGCCGCGCCGGCGAACCTTCCACGCCCTGTCGCGCGCGCGAATGGCGCGCTCACGCGAGTGCTGTGGAGCGAAGGCGAACCCGTGCTTCCGTCGCTGCAATCGTACCTCGTGGTTGCTGGCGGGTCGGCATCGGGCATGCGCCCGGGCGATCAGATTACCCTCTATCGCGAGCGTCGGACGTCGGACGAGGGCGTGACCCTGCCCGAGACGGACATTGCGGTAGCGCAGATCGTTCGAGTGACCGAGCAGGCATCGACCGCGATCGTGATCGACCAGAGCCACAGCGCGATCGGCCGCGGGACGGTGGCGCGCGTCTCGGCGAAGATGCCGTGATGGGCTGAACGCCAATCACGGGGCGGAGATGACCCACGCCCCAGGCTCGGTTACATTAGGGCGACCGTGACGTCTGCACTCGCCCTCATGCATTTGAACAGGACGGCGCAAGCGGCGCCGCGGCCAAGGCCGCGGCGCCGTTTGCACATCGGGGGGGTCGCGCGTCTCAAGGTGACCGTCCGCACGACGTACGCGTGCTCCCTGACCGAACCCGCGGGGGCGCATTCACTCATTCAGCTCACACGATGACCCGGATTCCCGAACCAGGCGAGGTACGCTGACGTGCCACGCGCACTCGTGACCGGCGGTGCCGGCTTCATTGGATCACACGTTGCCGACCTGTATCTCGAGCACGGCTACGACGTCACCGTGCTCGACAACTTCGCGTCGGGGCGACGGGAGAACGTGCCGGCCAGCGCCCGGCTGGCCGAGCTCGATCTCACATCCGCCGAGGCGAGAGAGCTCGTTGCGAACGGACGTTTCGATGTGGTCTCGCACCTTGGCGCGCAGATCGACGTGCGGAAGAGCGTCGCGGACCCGATGTACGATGCGTCGATCAACGTCGTCGGGACGCTGAATCTGCTCGAGGGCGTCCGTGCATCGGGTCACGCCACGCGATTCATCTTCTCGTCGACGGGCGGGGCGCTCTATGGAGATTTCGTCACGCCGCCGAACGTCGAGGACTTTCCGAAGGACCCGGAATCGCCGTACGGCATCGCGAAGCTGAGCGCCGAGCTGTACCTCGCGTATTACGCGCGGGTGCACAGGATCGACACTGTGGCGCTCCGCTACGCGAACGTGTATGGGCCGCGTCAGGACCCGCACGGTGAGGCAGGGGTCGTCGCCATTTTCTGCAACCGCATTCTCACGCGTCAGCCGCTCACGGTGTTCGGCGACGGCTCGCAGACGCGCGACTACGTGTTCGTGAAAGACGTCGCGCGTGCGAATCTCGCCGCGGCGACCCGCGACCTTCCCGCGCCGGGACGCCTCGATGCACGCGGCTTCAACATCGGAACGGGAATCGAGACGTCGGTGGTCGCGCTCGCCGAAGCGCTGCAGAAGAGCGCCGGGTCCGACGTGCCCGTGTCGTTCGCAGCGGCGCGTCCCGGCGAGCAGCAGCGGTCGGCCGTCAGCATCGACAAGGCGCGACGCGTCCTCGGATGGACGCCTGGCGTGGAGCTTCACGACGGGCTCGAGGAGACGTTCGCGTTCTTCGCCGCGCGACACGGGCGGGAGCGGCAACTGACGTGATCGCCCTCGGCTATTTCCAGATCGGGAAAGCGGTGCCGACGACACCGCTCGAGATGATCATAAACTCGTCGCCGCTGACACAGGCCGTGCTTGCGTTGCTGGCTTTGCTGTCGCTGATCAGCTGGGCGGTGATGTTCGGGAAGTGGCGCGAGTTCCGAAAGATTCGCAAAGCGGGCGACGCGTTCATGCGGACCTTCGATCGCGCTCAGTCACTGGATGAGGTCGCTACGCTCGCGAAGCACGCGACGAAGAGCCCGTTCACGCGGGTCTTCGACCGGGCCATTCAGTTCCTGTCACAGACGAAGCCGGCGCTTGCTGCGTCGCCGGAGCGCACGGCACGTCTCAGTGGGTCGCAGGTCGAAGCGCTACGGCTGGTGCTGGATTCCGAAACCAACGCAGAGCGCGATACGCTTTCGCGGTTCATTCCGTGGCTTGCAACGATTGGGTCGGTGAGTCCGCTCATCGGGCTGCTCGGCACCGTGCTGGGCGTGATTTCGGCGTTTACCGGCATTGCAACCCAGGGTTCAGGGAACATCAGTGCGGTAGCCCCGGGTATTGGAGACGCGCTGATGGCAACCGCGGCCGCGCTGGCCGTCGCCATTCCCGCGGTGTTCGGGTACAACATCTTCGCGAACCGAGTGAACCGGTTGGACAGCGAGCTGGAAGGCTTCGGGTCCGAGCTGATCGCGCTGATGGTTCGCGAAGGGAGGATCTAGCGCATGTCGCGCCGTCGTCGTGGAGAGCGCACGCCGCTCAACGCGGAGATCAACGTGGTGAGCCTCATCGATGTGATGATGCTTCTCATGGTGATCTTCATGATCACCGCGCCGATCATGCAGGGCGGGGTAGACGTGAAGCTTCCGACCGCGGACGCGGCACCGCTCGATCCCAAGGGAGGGATGGTGGTGACGGTCGACCGGAACGGCGTGATCTTCGTCGACGAATCACGTATGAGCTTCGAGGAGTTTCGCGCGTCGTTCAAGGCCCTCGCGAGTCGCCGCGGCTCGAACGGTGTCTATCTCCGTGGTGACACGAATGCGCAGTACGGCAACGTCGTTCGCGTGCTCTCGGTGATGCGTCAGGCGGGTGTCGGCGACATCGGGATCGTCGCTGAGCCGATGGAGAAGTAGACGTGCGTCGTCGCGAGAGCAGTGCCCGTCTCGGTGGACCGCTTGGCCTGTCGGTCGTGCTGCACACGGCGCTCATCGCGGGGGCGATTCTCGCGCGTCCCGCGCAGCCGAAGGTCCTCGGTCCCGTCTACAAGGTGAATCTCATCGCTGCGCCGCGGGGCCCACGGGCCATTGGCGAGGTGCGCCCCGAGCCGAAAGCTCCCACTCCGCCACCCGAGACGCCGACCGCGCCGCCCAAGCGCGCGGAGACGAATCCTCGTGACATGCCCGCGCCGGAGAAGAAGCGGACGACGACCCGAAAGGCCGCAGCGCCCGCCACGCCGACGCTCGATGCGAAGAGCACGCCGAAGAACACGACGCCGACGCGCGCCGGCGGTGGTCCAACAGGCGGGACGGGCACCGACGTCGCCAACATCAAGACCGAGGGCGTCGAGTTCAGCGATCAGGCCTACCTGAACAACATCGTCAGGCAGATCGCGCTTCGCTTCAAGCCGAGGAATCCGGGTGCGCTCCGCGCCGAGGTGTTCTTCATCGTCAGGCGGGATGGCAGCATCGGCGAGTTTCGCTTCCTCACGAAGTCGAACGTGTACGCGTTCGATCTCGAGGCGCAGGGCGCAGTGGAATCTGCGGGTTCTGCCAAGGCGTTCGGCCGACTGCCCGATAGTTATGGGAACGACTTCCTGCCCGTTATCTTCAGCTTCGATCCGTCGGTGCTTCGGTAATGATTCGACTGCCTCACGCGGCGCTGTTCGTCGTCGCGACAACGATCGCTTCACTCACGCCGCTCGCGCGCGCGGTTGCGCAGAATCCGCCGCCCGAAGCAGTGGTGATCGGCCTCCGCTACGACCCGGGCACGAAGCCGGGCGTGCTGGTCCTGCGCGTCGCCGGATCCAGCGGCGATTCGATTCGCGCGATTCTGCAGCGCGACTTCGATTACGGTGATCGCGTCAACGTGATCGCGCCTGACGAGACCGGAATACCGGACACTCCGACCGCGGGACGAAACGGCAACTATCCGCTCTACGCTCGGCTGGGAGCGCACGCGCTGGTACAGGCAACACCGACGGCGACCGGGCTTCACGTCGCCGTCCATAACGTGGCGGACGCGAAAGTCGCCCGCGTGAAGGATTTCACGCTCGACGGGGCTCCGAATTCGCGCGAGTGGCGCATGTCGTTGCATGCCATCTCGGACGAGCTCGAGACGTGGATCCATGGCGTGCGTGGCGCGGCGGCGACGCGCATCGCGTACGTGCAGGGTGTTCGCGGCAGCCGCTTGTACGTCATCGACAGCGATGGCGCGTTTCCGACAGCAGTCGGTGATGACGTTGGCGCGCTCTCACCTGCCTGGCATCCGAAGGGCACCCACATCGCATATTCGGTGTTGGGCGCTCGCGGGTGCTGTCAGATCACCATCTTCGATTTCGCATCGGGAACGTCGCGGCAGATCCCGGCGGTCGGGATGGGGCTCAATACGACGCCTGTGTTCTCGCCGGAAGGGAGCGTCATCGTCTACACGCATGGCGAAGACAATGGCACCGATCTCTTCGCGACCACCGTCTTCGAGCGTGGTCCGGCGCGCCGCATAACGGTTGGGCGTGGCACGGACAACACGAGCCCGACGTTCAGTCCGGACGGTCGCCGGCTTGCTTTCACGACGGGGCGTCTCGGGCACCCGGAGATATATATTAGCGACGCCGATGGCACGAACGCCCAGTTGCTCACATCATTCAACTTCGGCGATCAGAACTATCGGTCGAGCCCCGACTGGTCACCCGATGGACGCCTGATTGCGTTCCAGGCGCTGCAGAAGGATGGGCAGTTCCAGCTCAACACGATCTCGCTCCGTGACAAGAGCGTGAAGCAACTGACGAGTGATGGGAGCAACGAGGAGGCATCGTGGGCTCCTGACAGCCGTCACCTGATTTTCTCGTCGACGCGGACGGGATCCAAGCAGCTGTTCGTCCTCGATACCGAGTCTGGTCGGTGGCGACAGTTGACGCGGAACGGGGGTGTGCGTCTTCCTGCATGGTCGCCCCCGCTGAAGCGGTAGACCACCTTTTTTTCCTGCCACCGTTTTCGGAGAGATCATGCACAGCGCTTCGCGATTCCTCACACTCTCGGTCGTTGCTCTCGTCGCTCTCGGCGCTTGCAAGCGGAAACCGCCCGCGGTCGCCGCACAGCCACCGCAGCAAACCCCTGTCAGCAACCCGACTCCTGCACCCGCGCCGCCCGTCGAGACCTGTGATGCCGCGTGCCGAGAGCGCGAGGCCAACGCGCGGACCGCTGCTGTTGCGAGCGCGACAGCCGCCCTCACCGCGACCATCTACTTCCACTACGACGCCTCCGACATCACCGACGACTCGCGCGTGAAGCTCGACGCGAAGGTCCCCGTGATGTCGCAGAACGGCACCGTGCGCATTCGCATCGCCGGCCACACCGACAGCCGTGGCTCCGACGAATACAACCTCGCCCTCGGCCAGCGCCGCGCCGCCGCGGCCAAGCGCTATCTCACCGACCGTGGCATCGATGGCAGCCGGATCGAGATCGTGAGCTTCGGCGAAGAGCGTCCGACCTGCACGGAAGAGGAGGAATCCTGCTTCTCGCGCAATCGTCGCGACGAGTTCGAGATCACGGCCGGCCAGATCACGGCCGGACAAACCACGAGCAGGTAACCAGGATTTCCATGCAGCGGTTCGTACTTCGCCTCGCACCCGTCGCGCTCGCGCTGGCGACGGGTGCCTGCTTCGCGACCCGAAGCGACGTGCGGATCCTCCAGGAGGACGTCGCCACGACCCGGGCCGCGATGCTCAGAGCAGACTCGGCGCGAGCGGCTCAGATCGCTCAGGTCGCCGCCACGCTGGGCATGGTGACGGATTCGGTACGTTCGGCGAACTCGCGTCTGGAGCGTTGGCAGGCCAACGCCACCGGCGAGCTCCGCTCGATTCAGGAGCAGCTCCTGCAGGTGGCGCAGCTCACTGGCGCCAGCCAGAGCCAGCTCGATCGGCTCCGCGCGGAGCTCGAGGAGCGGAACAACCAGACGCAGGCACCGGTCGCGCCGGTGCCGGGGGATACCACGAAGGTCCCTGCCGGCACGCCACCCCAGCCGGCCGGTCCCGGTCCTGCGACGCTCTACCGGCTCGCCAAGGAGCAGCTGGAGCGGGGGAGCCACGGGACGGCGCGCTCTGGATTTCAGGAGCTGCTGACGCAGTATCCGACATCCGACCTCGCACCCGATGCACAGTACTACATTGGGGAGTCGCTCGCGGCGGAGGGGAACCCGGCTGCGGCCGACTCGGTATTCAACCTCGTCGTCACGACGTACCCCCGCGCCCCGCGCGCGGCGTCCGCCCTGTACAAGCACGGCCTCTTCCTCCAGAAGGCAAAGCGCGATCGTGAGGCACGTCAGGTCTTCCAGAGCGTCATCGACAAGTACCCCCGCTCCGACGAAGCACAGTTGGCGCGTGACCAGCTCAGACCGGGCGGCGCGTAGACGCCTCGCTCGGAGCGTGTGATGGCGCCCGGCACAGTCGGCGATAGCGCGGGTAGCGCGAGCAGCGCGGAGATGCCGTTCCTCGATCACCTCGAGGAGCTTCGCTGGCGAATCATCTGGTCGCTCGTCGCGCTGATCATCGGCGTGGTCGTGGCGTTCGTGCTGCTGCAACGCTTCGACGTCTTCGAGTTCCTCGAGCGCCCGATTCTGCCGTACCTCGGCGGGAACAAGCTCAAGTACACTCACCCCGCCGACCCGTTCTCGGTTCTCATCTCGGCGTCGTTCACCATCGGCATAGTGGTGGCGCTGCCGGTGATTCTGTATCAGGTGTGGGCGTTCCTCGCGCCAGCGCTGTACAAGCACGAGAAGCGTATCGTGCTCCCCGTGATCTTCGGGGCGATCCTGCTGTTCATCGGCGGTGTCGCGCTCTCGTTCTACATCGTGTTGCCGATGACCATCGGCTGGCTCATGAGCATTGCGGCCAGCACCGATGCGCTCGAGCCGATGATCACCTACCGCGACTACTTCAGCTTCGCGGTGAACATGTCGCTCGCGTTCGGGTTGTGCTTCGAGCTCCCGATCGTGATTCTGATGCTGGCAACGCTCGGAATCGTGACGCCCGAGTTTCTGCGCAAGTTCAGGAGGCATGCGCTCGTGCTCTGCGTGGTGGGCGGGGCGTTTCTCTCCCCGGGCGATCTGATTTCGACGACGGTGATGCTCGCGGGGCCGTTGTATCTGCTGTACGAGCTGAGCGTGGTTCTGACGTCGCTGGTATATCGGAAGAAGCGCAAACGTGAGGCGGAGCTCGCGGCCGAGGAAGCCGCCGCGAGAGCGGAGGCCGATCGTGAGCCGCGGCGCCTCGACTCGGAGCCGTGGGAAGATGCGTCCGCGGGCGCCTGGCGAGGCTCGTGATCCAGGCCGCCGCCGCGCTCGTTAGGCGCGCATGCCGGAGTCGGCGGACGCTCGTCGGGGTCGCGCTGACGGCTGCCGCGGCGCTGCTCCCGGCCGATGCCAGCGCGCAGGTGAGGCGCGACAGTACCGTGCGTCGCGACTCGGTGACCCGGCGCGTTCAGACCGGCCGCGATACGATCCGCGCTCCGGGCGATACCTTGCCGCGCGACAGCACCGCGAAGGTCCAGGTGCAGTGGGCGGAGCCTGACTCGGTGATGCAGGCGCTCGCCGCGCTCGAGGGCTACGTCACCACGAAATACCAGGGTGAGCGAGTCGAGCTTCGCGCGAAGGACAAGACGATCAAGCTCTCCGGCGCCGCGGCCGTCGGTCGGCCCGACGCCGTGCTCATCGGCGACACCGTGGTGTACAACGACTCGCTCGACATCGTCACCGCCGTTGCGCTGGACACGAACAAGGTCGTGCTGCAGGACCCCACAGGCGGGCAGGACGACATCCGCGCGGGTCGCATCGAGTACGACATCGCGACTCGCCGCGGCAAGGCGTTCGACGTGACGACATCCGTGAACAGCGGCCAGGTCTGGGTCGTTCACGGCGAGATCACCGGCTTCCAGAACGACAGCTCGGCCGCGAAGCGCAACGCGTTCTACGCGAAGTCGGGCTGGATAACCAGCTGCACCGAGACGCGACCCCATTATCACTTCGCGGCGCAGGAGATGAAGGTCATCGCGAAGAACGTGATGGTCGCGCGACCGGCCGTGCTGTACATCGGCGATGTCCCGGTGTTCTGGCTCCCGTTCGTGTTCCAGGATCTCCGCTCGGGACGCCGAAGCGGCATCATCCCGCCTCGGTTCGGCGTGAGCGACATCGTGCGCAACAGCCCGGACTATCGGCGCACGATCGAGGACCTCGGCTACTACTTCGCGCTCAGCGACTACTATGATGCGCAGGTCGCGCTCGACTGGCGCAGCAGCGCCGGCGCCGAGGAGAGCGATCCCGGCTGGATTCGATGGAAGGGAAGCATGGATTATCGATGGCTCAACCGCTTTCTGAGC
>Ga0075420_100004071_pt1 | contig 12808 bp, 26 predicted proteins | sample SoiMetdeltSBSDD4_FD_75296 | JGI IMG/M metagenome (GOLD analysis project Ga0075420, IMG submission 75296) | Bulk soil microbial communities from a Populus tree surrounding site in Tennessee, USA - Soil MetaG P. deltoides SBSDD4 | ecosystem: Environmental > Terrestrial > Soil > Tree plantation... | reverse complement strand
CCCCCGCCGCCCTCCCGGCGCGGCTAAGTCGTTGCGGGGCAAGGACTTGGGGCACTTTCTCGCGCAACTCGTTGCGGCACAACGGGTTAGCTCCTGGTTTTGCTCGGAGTCACGAGCGACGTAACGCCACTATTGACAACGACTTACGGGCTTGCTTAGATTGGGGTTGCGACCCTCGGGCGTCGAGCCCCGCAAATCTCCCAAATCCCATTACGATGCCATCCCTCCGCGTTATCCTGACGACTGCCCTGATTGCAGTTGTCGCCGTTGCCGTTGCGAAGCGGGTTCCTATGGTTAAGGACTGGCTGTAAACATGGCCGCAAGGAAAAAGAAAACTGACGAAGCCCCGCGCCCGAGAAAAAAGCGCGGCGCCAAAACCGACGTTGAGGAAACGGGGCCGCAACATCTGCAATCGTACCCGCTCCCTGAGTTACGTCACCCCTCACGGCCACCCCGCAACCGATGACAGCCACAGACAAAATCAGGAACCTTGCACAGATTGCCCCGGCCAACGGCGCCGCGAGTGATGGCATTCGTGCAAAGACAGACGCGGAAAACAACAAGCGCACGGAACGTTATGATTTGCGTTTCCGTGGACAAGTTGACATTTCTGTTGCCGGTGCTGGCATTGTTAACCGTGGGTCGATCCTGGGTGCGGTTCCCGAGCTAGGATATACCGACGGCGGCACCGACAAGATCAATCTTGACGCTCGGCTCGCCCGTTTTATTGCCGAATGTCTGGCACCGTCGCCCCTTCCCGCTGCGAGACTCGCGGCGGCAGGCGTCCAAGCGGCTACAATTGTAACCGAAACGGTGCCGCTTTGGATGTGCGCAGCCCGCACAATCAATCTCAACGAGACGAAATACGTTGAGGTTAACAAGCAACTTCAGCAGCAGGTTTTCATTATCCCGCGCAAGGTTATTACAACCATTGCGCAGGGTGCCGCGCTTGCTGGCACAATCACCAACCTAACGTGTAGCGTCGAACAGCGTTACGACGATATGGTTGGTATCCCGCCGTGGCTTTCGATTAACGTTCGGCAGATTGTACAGAACGTCAATGCGGCTAACCCGTCGCTGAAAATCGACCTTCGCGGCAACAAGTTTGCCCGGTTCTTGGCGATTCAGTCCGATACCGACCAAGGGGAAGTGTCCGACGTTATCAACTCTCTCGTTCTTCGTGGCGATTCATACTCGCTAATTGGCGACGGTCCCGTACCGTTTGTCGATTTGCAGGAAAGCGCGGCGGACGAGTTTGGTGGTGCGCTGCCGACTCCGTACCTGGGTATTGATTTCACGCGCTACGGGCGTCTTTCTACAATGTGGAACCCGTATCAGGATACCAACCTTCGGCTCGAAGTGAATTGCCAACCGTCGGTTACGGTATTCTCTGGCGCGGTTGCAACGGGGAGTAAGATTCGCGTTGCAATGGTTGAGTTTGAACGGACGGCAGGAACGGCGCAGCGGTTGCCGGTTCGCATCTAGTCCGTTGTACGGCGAGGGGCGGCGCCGAGCTACAGACCCGCCCCGACCCTACCGCGTTCGTCCCCATTCGCCGGGGCCGTTAGGCAATCAACTCTTGCTCTCCTGAGTTAAGAAAATTGCTTAGCGGTCCCGGTTTCTCTTACGCAAATCGACAATGGGAATCGTTGCAATAGGCGCCGCAGCCGTCTCGGCTTATCAGGCGTATCAAGAGGGGCAAACCGGATTGCACAAAGACGATCCGGCGCGCTTCGACCAAGCGGCGGCACAATATTACGCTGCGATTGGTGGTGATGCCGTAGCGTTATGCCGCCTGAAATATTGGGGCGGACAACGCGGGTGCGGTAGTTGCGGCGGCACGCAATATTGCGGCATGGCGACACAAGTTGCCAAGGACTATGTAGAAGCGTGCTATCAGGTTGCCGAACGTGTCCTAGCGGGCGCCGCGCCGCTCGATACTCCCGCTCCGCCGTATCCCCGCTCGGTTGAGGGCGGAAAAGACTTGCTCGCGCAAATCGGCAGTTGGGCGCGGCAGGTTTCCGAGACGACGGGCGGCATTGCCACCTATCTTGGGAATACTCCCGCGATCAACACGCAGCAAAAAGTTGATTTCCTAACGTCACCGCTCGTTTTGGTTGGCGTCGGGTTGCTCTTGTTCTTTGCTCTGAGGAAATCGACGTGATAACCTTTAACGCTACGACGGGCGACGTATCGTTGCCTTATGCGCAGTATTGGACGCGCGAGCAATGGGCTTACATGGCGCAGCAAGCGGATACCAACCCCAACCTAATGGGAACGGTAGTCGCGTCAGGAATCAAATTGCTTGCGGCCCGTATCGCAGCGGGCGAACAACTTTCCGAATACGAAATTTCGATTTGGCTCGGTGGCGCATGGACGGGGCCGATTGAAAATCTTGGGGGAACGGTGACGCTTGCGCCCGGTGAAACCCTAACGCCAGAGGGGTTGATTGGTCCGGGTTATACGGGTCCGCCGCCGACAACAAGCGGCGCAATTCCGCCGGGGCCAACGGACAACGTACTACCCGCGCCGCAAACGATTCCGGTTAACCCTAACGTCACTTTGGTTTCCCCGACGCCTAGCGGAAGCACTCTGATACCGTCAACCGGTACGGACGTACCGCAGGTTTTGCCAACCGTGAAAGTAACCGCAACGCCTAACGGGATTCCTGGGTGGGTTTTTCCGGTTGCCGTTATTGGCGTAATTCTTTTCCTGATTAGCAAGGGAGAATAACCGTGTTTCTTTCGACGGGCGTCTCGGGTGCCATCGGTCCAACCGGTGGTGTCTATGAATACGAAACCTCACAAGACGGCGGCACCGAGAATACCGTTGCCGAGGGCGTTGATTCTGGCGCGGGTGCTTATGCGGGTCCGAACATGGCATTAACTCGCCCGCTTACGGACTACTATACGCCACAATCCATAATCGCCCCGATCAATACGACGGCATCGGTTGCCGTTCCACAAGGACAAAACCCGTACACTAATAACGGGCCGATCCCCTCACCAACCGGACCAATGGCAACAACGACGGGCGATTGTGGTTGCGGCGGCGAGTGCGGGAAGTTGCCTTGGTGGGTTCTCGTTGGAGTGGTTATTGGCGTTGCCTTTTTACTGAGGGGCAAATGACCGAAATCGTCGGCACTTCGATAACGTCTCGCGTTGCGTCGGGCGACAAATTCCGCGTTACGTGGCAATGGTCGCTTGCGGCAATCCTGCCCGCTTTCTCGTTTGATACCGAGGGCGCCGCGAGAAAAATACAAGAGTGGTTGCCGTCAATTGGGTTCACGCCCGTTAGCGCACCGAGTGCGCAACATGGCGACGAAGTTGTTGTGTATGACGTTCGGACGGCGGCAACCAACGGCGGCAAAACCGTTGCGCAAATTCTTTCGGCCCTTGAATCCGTTCCTTGGACCATGCGCGTTGCGCGGCTAGAAAAACTTTCGCTTACCGCTAGCTCTTCAACGCTTGAACAAGGGCAGGCGGAAGCAATCGAAGAGGGCAACGCTGCCGCCGATCCATTAGGCAACACACTCTCCACAGTTGGCGAGACGATTGCGGCGGCAGGAAAATCGGTGTTATTGCTGGCAATGCTTGTTGCGGTTGCCGCCGCCGTTTACTACTCGCGTCAGGCTCGCGGTTAAATGCCGCTTTCGTCAACCGCGCCGCTTTCGGCACACTTTACCGCGTTTGAATTGGGCGCGGATAAGCCCGACGCCAACGACGAAATCGTTACTAACCTACGCCTAACGGCGGCAGGGCTAGAACGTATTCGCAGCATACTGCAAAGCCGGTTGCAAGTGAATACGCCAACGCATCGCAACCGAGGATTTAGAACGCAGCAAGAAAATGACGACGCGGGCGGTTCTCCAACGTCGGATCATTTGCGGGGATTGTCCGGTGATTTTGTGCCTTTGGATTTGCGCAACATGGTAGATGCCTATACAAAATTGCGCGACTCCTACACCGAGCTAGGGCAATTCGATCAAATCATTTTTTATCCGGCTTCGCAGCACATACATGCCGGTTTTGGTGGCAACCGTCGCGAGTTTCGCGTCTTTCTCTTCGAGGGCGCGGGCGGGACTCCGATCCTGGGATCTGATTTCGCACAAACGCTAGCGGGTAGCGTCGTCTTTGCTGCCGCGAAAAACCCGTTAGGCTCGATTGTTCTCGTTGCCGCAACCGTCCTTTTCCTTGTAGCCGTCACCAAGAAATGAAACCAGTCTACCAAGTTCTACAATTGGACCTTGCCGCGCAGCGTGATGACGCCCCGGTTGTCGAAGTTGGCGTTAGGTATGACGCGGTAACGATTCATCAACTCCCCGGCCCCGGTATCAGTATGAAACTTGGGCCTAATCCCGCAATCCCCTTACTGAGAACCGAAACGCATAGGTTCCTAGACTCTTGCGAACATCCATTTTTCTGCGACGAAGGGCTATTTATCACCAACCCGGCAGGCGCAGGCATTTTGATTTTGATTGTGTCGATGGGAACGTCCCCCTCTGTGCAGGTAGGTTGATATGGGTATTATCGTTCTTGGCTCGGGGCAGTCGAGCAACGTCGGGCTAATTGACATTGTCGAGGGTTGGAACGGTTTTCATTGCGTCCTAACGGGAAACCCGCAGGGGCAAATAAACGATTTGCGCAGCGTTACCGATATTGGCGCGGGCGGATCAACGTCGGTGCTTTTCCCGAATATTTCCGGGGCTATCGGGGCGCTTTCGTTCGATGCGACAATGGGTCGCACAACGCATAACTGGACCTCAATTGCTGCGGCAAGTTCGCTAAGCGGCGGAGTCGGCGCGGGCGGTTTCGGGTTCCCTTGGTGGCAACGGTTTTCGACTCCTGCCGCTCGGGTTAGCGCGGTATTTTTTCCGCGTCCGTTCCGCCGTTATCGCGTTGACTACCTCGTTAGGGGAATCTTGTTAGGCGCGGCGGATGTATGCGTCGGAATTGCCAGCAATGCGGCAGGCGCAATGCCAACGGGCGGACCTAACAACGATCCTTTCGTTGCCTGGGTTGGGCGTAGCGTTTTGAACGGCGGTGCATGGACACCGAGAATGCGCCTAGTCGGTGCGGGCGCTTTTGTTGATGGCCCAAGTTCAGGCGTTGCGTTCGTCAACGCAAACGTCACGCGCCAATTGTCAATCATATACGAAGAGGGGTTAATTCCCCGCATTCGTTGGTTAATTGACGGTCGTGAGGTTCACCAAATCGCGGGCGATGCTAACATGCCTAACGCTACCGCGTCGTGTTTTGTCGCTAAGGCAATGGGTCCGGGCGCGGGCTTAAGTCAAGCGTCGTTTGCCGAAACCCGTTATCGCGTCGAGGAAATCTAAAATGACAAGTCCAATCGCAACTACCAACGTCGGCGGAACGTTCCTATACGGAATCATTCTCGGTTTCGGCGGCGGACTCGGTTTCTTTATCGCGTCGGCAGTTTGGCAGGCGGTTTTCTAAAATGCCCTGTCAGGGTTGCGTATCTTGGTCCGCCGAGCATACCGGTACTTTTGTTAAGTATTGGTGCCCCGATGACGGTACCTACCATTTCGATTGGGAACCTTGCGGCCCGCAATTAACCGATCCCGCTTTCGATCCCAAGAGCAAACCGTTGGTTGCCTACCCCGATCCGCTAAACGTGGATTTTACTCCTATCGCACCGTCGAACGATCCTAACGCAATGGCGCCATCGGGTAATAGTGGTTGTGGTTGTTGTGGTAGTAGTGGCGCGGGTTCCCCCGGTACCTCCCCCGGTACTCCTACCACAACAACACCAATCGGCGGAATAGGAACGGGCGCGGGCTCGGGCTCGGGCTCGGGCTCGGGCTCGGGTGCGGGCGCGGGCCTAGACTCGTTGCTTAGCGCGTTAGGCATAAAGCCCTGCGGTTGTGGATACACCAACCGAGAAGTTTTGTGGGCTCTTGCTGCGGCGGTTGCGTTCTTTCTCTTCGCTCGGGAGAAATAACCGTGAACGTTAGCGACGATCCCAAAGCCAAACGCGCAACCGTCGGTAACTATACGGTTGTAATATCTCCCAAGATGAAATACGGCTACGTCGAGCATGTTAGTGCGGGCGAGTATGGGGGATTGTGGTTTGATTCCACAAGGTCGCTAGTCGATACGGACGGCTACCTGAGCTACGGAACGCCCAAGGACGTTGTAAAGGCAATTAGGAAATGCGGGTTTCGCGTCGGGAAAGACTTTATTTTCTGAACGGGAGAAACGGTCTATGCAAAAGCGGGCTTTCGTCATTACGCTAATCGTCCTAGCGTTGGTCGCAGTATTTGCGGGCTCCGATATTCTGGCGCAAACTAGCGGCGGCGGCGGCGGCGGCGGTTGGGTGGACGTTCCGCCCGACGCTACGCAATCTTGGTGGGACGCAATCCTAATGGGAGTCCTTGTTGTCGCCCTGATTGTCGGCACGTTGGCGTTACTGATTTTTGTGTAATGCCAAAACCGCGCAAGCAATACGAAATAAGCGGCAAGGACTCGCATAGCCGCGCCGTTACCGCGTCCGATATGGCATGGGCGTTAAGCGTCGAGGGGTACGATTCGACGTTTGCGGTACGGGAAAGCCCGGCAGGTTCTTTTGCCGATACTGTCTACTTGCTTACCAACGCCCCAATCGACCGCGTTAGACACTATGCGGGGCTCGGTAACGTGACAATCAAAAACGACTCGCACGTATCGCGAACAATTCGACGCGGCAAACGATGACGCATAACGAGAAACCATATGCCATTAGTGTGCGCGTTGGCTTTATGTCGCGACACTATTTCCGTTCCTGGGATCGTTCGCATGGCGTCACGGTGCCAATCCTAACGCCTGACGATAAACTTGCCCGACGTTTTGAAACGAAGCAAGCGGCATTGCCGCTAAAGGCAAAACTAAAGGCATTCTATGCGCGAATTAGCGCACGCGAAATGCAAGAATCTGTAACAATCTCAAACGTTAGTGACCCATTCTAGGGGGAGAGTATGGAAATCGTTTTGATCCTTGCCGCGCTCGCGTTCTTAGCGTCGTCTCGCAAGGCACCGACAACAATAGCGTCGGCACCGGATACAACGACGTTCGATAGCGTGATTTATACGCCAAAGACGACAAAGCCGACACAAGTTGAACCGATTGCGACCCAACGCGAAGCGGCGCCAACGGCAGGAGTTTCACCGTCGGCGCCGGGGATAATGCCGCCCTACGTTTATTCGGGCGGGACTCCCTTAACGTCTAATGCGTTTGAAGATTTTGAACCCTCACCGGTAGTTTGATCCAATGGCGAATCAGGAGAGCGCACCGAGGGGGTTTCGCGTCCCGGTAGTTGTGATTGTGGCGTTGGTAATTTGCGCGGCCCTTCTGGCAATGAACGGGGCTCGGGTTGACGTTGAACCGCCCCGCGATCCGTTATCCAAAGGGTCGAGCCCGAAACCAAATCACGCCAAACCGCGCCGTGAGGATAGCGTTGAGTCCAGCGAACATATTGACCAACCTGCAAATGGTCCCAACGCATCAAATCCGCCAGATAGTCCCGATCCCGAGGTTCATTTAGACGATACGCAAGAACCTGGGTCGATTGCGCCGACACTTCTCGAAGAACATTCGCCGGACGTTGCGTAGCGGAGATTATCGACAAGCGAACATGACGCGAACGCCTGTAAAGATTCCGTATGATTTCAGGCGTTCCCCCGGTTGGTGCGATTAGGTCAACCTCGTCAAGCAAGAGAACAATTCCGCCCATTGCCAGCACCGGCGAACGATCAACGTTAGGCAATGGCAAGAGCCACCTAAACAAATCGTGTAGCCTATCGTCAGCGTTGGAGTAGGAAATCACCCAACGCTTTTCTTTGCGTGCCGCCGTTATTGCCGCATACAATTCGGGTAGCGTATTCGTTGTCTCGCGCACCCTGCCGTTCCATTCTCCTAATTGGTCAACGATTAAAACGCGGGGCGCATGGCGAAGAAACATATTCCATGCGCCCGTCGTTTTACCGCTGCCAGAGATTCCGGTAACAAAGATTCTCGCGACGGCGGAAGTTGTCATTAGTGCCTTGTCCCCCATACCTCTTCGGCAATCAGGCGCAAAGCGTCAACCGCTTCGTCGTATTGATGCGTTTTCCAGTGAAGCACGCGCCCCGTTAGGCGTATCGCGTCCATGCGCATTGTCATGTAAATGTCTCGCGTCATGCCGAGACGCTTAGCCGCTTTCGCTAAATCGTGCTCGGGGTTGTTGCTGTCGGGCGGCGGATCGAGCAACCCCGTTCCTGGGAATTGGTTACTCACGGCAGCCACCAATGCCAAGCATAAGCGACAAGCGGCGGCAGGAGCAAAGCCGTTGCGACTATCTTTGCGATTGCCACCACAAACGCAACGCGCAACTTAAAAAGGGCGCGGTCGAGTTGTGCCTTAATGTCTTTCATTTGTTCTTCGTACCGAAGTTGTTCTAGCGTTTTTTCCATTGGTCCCGCTCTCCTGTGGTTAGGGTGTCCAATTGATTCGCGTTAGGTACTTCAAGTGTAGCCGATACTCGCTTTCGCTTGCCTTGACGATCATAATGCCGTGATTTTTCGCAATCCCCATAATGATTGCGACGATATTTTTTAGCTTCGTCGGCTCCATTGCAGGCGCATAAGCAAGCACCAAATTTTCGACTTCGCTTGCCGACAAAACTACCAACGGGTCAAACGGTGGCGTCGGCATTTTCCGCGTTCTCCAATTTTGCAGAATCCGCCTGTAGACGCGGCAGCAATATTGACGACGTTGCAAGCAAGGCGACGGCCCAAGGAACGTATTGGCTATGCTTGGCAAGGAATGGCGCCGAGGGCTCGGCCCAAGAGTTACCGAGTCTTGCCGCTTCGTCTTTCGTTAGGCGCCAATGGTCCCCGCGTCGTGAGGCAATGATTTCAAAAAAGACACCGAAACCGGTTGTAAGCAATCCGGCCAAAGCGTGCTTATCTTCGTCACTAATAACAACCGGAACGCTTGGCGTTACATCTTGCGGCGGACTGTCCGTTTTCGGTTTACGTCGGCGGCGCGGCGGCAAATCGGGAATTTCAGGCGGCGGCGGCGGCGGCGGTTCTAACGGCTCGCCCTTGTCGGGCTCGAACGGCGGCAGTGTGATTTCTGCAATTGCTGTCACGATGCTAACCTCTGCGAATGTGGGAAACCGGTATGCATGATTGTTGAACCGCCAACGGTACCGAGCCAACCCGTACCGCGAACATCAACGCCATTTTCAAACGTTTCTTTTAGGTGCCAATCGCCAATGTTCGGCCCCGTTTCTATTTCGTGCGGCACAATCACTTCGTCAACGTAAACATGTAACGCCTGACGCGAGACTTGCCAAACCCTGGACCTAACGCGGGCAATAATCAGAAAGCCCCAAACAAAATTCGTCGCCAGATTCGGCAACGACCATTGATTATTTGCCGTCTTACACGTTAGGCGATCCCGCGTTATCCAACGCCCCCAATAGGCGCGGCCCGATTGCTTGGCGCATGGCAACTTCGCTAACGTCTCTTCAACAAACCCATTCGGTAGCGTTGCCGTCCATGTTACCCCTCGGTATATGCGTGCCGGTTGTATGTCGTAGACTCGCATATCCTCGCTACTGACGACAACCGGACCCGGACCCGCGAGCAATGCCGGAACGCGGTTAGCGTCCATTTGCCGCAACGCAACTACCCACAACCCCTCAACCGCTCGGGGATCGGGGTGAGACTTCCAAGCGCGCAACGTTTCGGTATCGGGCAAACCTAACGTTGCCGCCCAACGATATGCCGAGCACAAATCATAGCGGTAATGCTTGCCGTAAAATTTTCCGGTTGAACGTGCCTCTTGCCAAGGACCGCCCGGCCACCAAGCAAAAATTTGGTTGACGGTATGCGAAACCCTGGGATTTTCCGCGAGCGCATGATAGCAGGAACCGTAACTAGCGGGTTGCCTAATACCGAGTTGCCCTAGCTCGCCTAACAACTCCATTGTTAGCGCGGGGCGAAATCGCGATTCGCATTTCCACATTCCGCCGCCGAGATCGGCCCGCAATTGACCACTCATTAGCGACGGCCCTTGCCACCAAGAACGCGCAAAGTGGTTGCCAGCATATGCGCGTTGTAACGCCAACGTCGAAGTGTAGCCGTCAGCGCCATAGACAATATCGTCAGATAGCAGCAACTCGCGACTAGGTACAACCTTATTCTCTGTCGAACCATTCCCAATCGTCCGCTTGTTCGGTTTCTTCTGATTCCTCTTCCGCGCCGTACCATTCGGCTTCGTATTCGCCCGCATCTTCTCGGTTGCTTTCAATGGACGCCTCTAGCGCGATTGTGTCTAACAACTCTTCCCATAGATAATCGTCGTAGTCGTATACGTCGAAATCCTCAACGTATATTTCCTCGGGGTAGGTGTCATCCGCCATCTTTTGCCTTGCCGGAATATTGCTCGCGGGCAATGCGATAAATGGCGCGGACCAATTCGTCCTTTGTTAACCTGCCGCCGAGAATGGCAATCGCAGTCTTTCGACGCAACGGGGCGTCGGGTGGATCTTTGCGGTATCGAACGAAAAAGCGAACCCGCAGGATTTTATTCCCCGGCTTCGCTAGCGTTTCTTTCATTGCCTCTTCCGTGAGACGTTCGCCGTTTTCGTCGATGTACAATCCTCGGGTTATGTCGGCATCGACGCGAAACGCTTCGGGTAATGCGTTCTTGTCGCCGCGCCTAACGTGTATCCCCATCGTTTTTCTCCGTTGGTCCGCTAACGACTGCCGATTTACGATCCTTTATTGTGCTACCCGCAACCGTCAATCTGTCCAAGACGTTAGGCGCGAGACGCGATCTACGGCAGTCGCAGCGGAAAAGGGTTAGCGTACTAACTTGTAAACGTCCAACGGCAAACCTGGGACCGCCCGCAATGCGGCGGCAACGTTCTGAAACCGAGTGCGCAAGCGGGCGTTTTCTTTTTCTTGCTCGCGGATTTTCTCGCGCAACTCTTCGTTTTCGTCACGCAAAATCGTTTCCATTGGCGTGACGGGTGCGGGAATCCGCGTCATCAGAAACTCACGTCGTCAGAGATTTCGCGGGGCTTCGCCGCGAAAGCGTACAGCGAAACCTTTTCGCCCGTCTCGGCATCGTTGCCCGTCCAAATCAATCGCGTCAGTTTTTCGTTGTGTTCCCTGCCGCTCTTCAGCGTCACCGGAACCTCACGGCCCGCAAACTTTTCCGCCGTCGGACCTTGGACGCGAATCAGGTACCCGCCGTTTCGCTTGTCCGTTGCATACGTCGCACGGTGCCGCCGTTCCGACTTCGGCTTTTCGGCGGAGCCCTCGGCTTGGATTGCTTCGCGTTCGATTGCTTCGTCGGAAATTTCGCCGTTCTCTTGTTCCTGGGTCATGTTCGCTCTCCTGATTGTGCTTCGGCTTGTGCGGGCGAAGCGTTCCGCTAACAGTGAAAGAACAAATACAAAATCGTTAGCCACAAAATAAAACCGCCGCCGAGACTTGTAACCCAAAATCTCAGCGGCAGTCCTAGTTTTGGCTTTTCTTTTCGCGTCACCGTTCTTTGGCGAGGGAATCTTTTAACGCTTGCATCAGATCAATCACTCGCCCCGGATCGTTATCGTTAACCGTTCCGGTTGCGTCGTCATCGGGGTTGACTTGGGTAAATACGATGTTGTCGAAATTGCTTGCCACGGCGCCGCGCTTGGAATCCTCTTCGCGTTCCTCGGGAAGTAACCCGCCCGGTGAATGGTACCTAGCGTTTAGCTCATTCCATACATCGGGGAAAGCGACCTGCAACCGCGTTAGGTTGTCGGTATCCGCCTGACGCATAGCGGCCATTATCAACGCATAGAACGGGAAGCCCTCACGTTCAACGCTTCGCGATTCCTGATAGTCGAACATTGTCATGCTAACCGTATCTCCCCTTGGTAGCCGCGCACCAAGAGATAGGCAATGTCCGTTGCCGTCCGCTGATTGTCCGCGTCGTAATACTGCCGCGCAAGCGTCGTTAGGCTTTCCCTGTCGGGGTTCTTGAAATACCCCGACGCTAACAACGCCGCCCGAGCACATACACGTTCCCTCGGGGTAATGCTTTCGATTTTCATTAGCTTGCTCTCCTGTTTTGATTGTTGCGCTTTGGTGCCCCATTCGTATATTAGACGACGGGCAGATAGCCCGCGAAACCACATTTTCCTAGGAGAGCACCACAATGGCCGATCCCAAGAAGAGCCCCGCAACCGCCCCGGTTTCCGCCGCTACGGCCCCTGCCGCAGCGTCCAAAGCGAAAAAGGCTCGCAAGCCGGTTGATCCGAACGAAACGCCCGACGCCCGTTTCCGCCGCCTCGGCAGCAAGCGCCTGACCCGCGTCGTTAGCGCGATGAAGGGTTTGGAGCAACTCGGCAAGTCTCGGGGCCGCAAGGATGACGCGGGGAATTGGAAGCGTAACAAGGACGGCAGCACCTACGGTTACGCTTTCACCGACAAGCAGGCGGATACCATCGTGCAGCACCTCACCGACGCGGTTGCGAACGTAAAGCGGGCTTTGGCGCCGCGCTCCGCGAACAAGGCAACGCTCGAATTGATCGACCTGGGATAAGTCCAAGGGAGACAACGAGTTAGGGAGTCGAGAGCCGGGGCGCTAATCTAGCACCCCGGCTCTTGCTTTGCAAACCAGTCCGTAAGTTGTTGTGCCACAAGGGGTTAAGCCTGTACGTGATAGCAAGCAAGCCGGGGCCGTAAGTTGTTGTCCTGCAAGAGGTTACACCGAGGGGTCGTAAGTCCTTGCCCCGCAACGACTTAGCCGCGCCGGGAGGGCGGCGGGGG
>Ga0075420_100004069_pt1 | contig 12809 bp, 10 predicted proteins | sample SoiMetdeltSBSDD4_FD_75296 | JGI IMG/M metagenome (GOLD analysis project Ga0075420, IMG submission 75296) | Bulk soil microbial communities from a Populus tree surrounding site in Tennessee, USA - Soil MetaG P. deltoides SBSDD4 | ecosystem: Environmental > Terrestrial > Soil > Tree plantation... | reverse complement strand
ATCGCAGCGGAGCATGGTCTCGGCCAGCTCGAGGATCGTCGTCTCCCGATCGTCGCCGACGTTGAAGGCGCATCCGACGGCCTCGGGGAGCAGGCCGGCGGCCATCGTCGCCCGCACCGCGTCGTCGACGTGGGTGAAGCAGCGCGTCTGGAGCCCCGTCCCGATGATCGTCAGCGGCTCGTGGCGGAGCAGCTGGCCCATGAAGATCGTGATGACCCGGCCGACGTCGACCTTGTCGAGGCGGGGCCCGTACACGTTGAAGTAGCGCACGACCGAGAGGTCGAGACCCATCCGGCGGAAGGCCCACCCGTAGTGCTCCGCGGCGGCTTTCGACGTCGAGTAGCACCAGCGGTCCGTCGTCGTCGCGCCGAGCACCCGGTCGTCGTCCTCCTTCCACGGCACCTTGGGATTGCGGCCGTAGACCTCGCTCGTCGAGGCGAACACGACGCGCTTCCCGTGCCGGTGCGCCAGGCGGAAGACGTTGAGGCTCCCCTGGATGTTCACGTTGAGCACGTTGAAGGGGTCGTCGACGTAGTGCTCGACGCCGACCACCGCCGCGTGGTGGTAGATGAGGTCGCACCGGAGGATGAACGCTTCGAGGGCCTCGGGGTCCGTCACGGAGGCCTTCACGTAATGGAACGCCGGTTGGCCCAGGAGGTGGCGCACCTTGAGGTTCATGCCCGTATCGAGCGCCCACACCTCGTCGCCTTCGGCGAGGTGCGCCTCGGCGAGGTGGGACCCGATGAATCCGCCGCCGCCCGTGATGAGGATCTTCATGTCATTCTCCGAGTCGTACGCCCGGGTCGAGCGCGGGAGCGCGGCCGGGCGCGGAAAATTCGCACCGTTCGATCTTGTAAGCGCCGTCCGACGTGGCCACGACCGAGCGGCGGATCACCCGGCCGGGCTCGCCGCGTCCCTCCGCGGGCGAACCCTCCCACACCATGAGCTTCGAACCGCCGAGCGTCGTGAAGGCGCCGGGGAAGGGATCGGCGACGGCGCGCACGAGTCCGTCGATCCGGCGCGTCGCTTGGCGCCAGTCGATCAGGCCGTCCTCGGGCCTTCTCCGGCCCCGGTACGTGGCTTTCGAATGATCCTGCGGGATCCTCGGGGCGGTCCCGTCCCGGATGCCGGGCCAGGCCTCGTCGAGAAGGAGTTTCGTCTCTTCGACGGCCTTGTCGAAGAGCGTCCGGGCCGTGTCCCGGGGGCCGATGTCGAAAGCGCGCTGGGCCACGATGTCGCCCGCATCGGCCTGATCCACCATGTGGTGCAAGGTCACGCCGGTGCGCTGCTCGCCTTCCACCAGGGCCCAATTCAGGGGAGCCCGGCCCCTGAGCCGCGGCAGGAGCGAGCCGTGGAGATTGAGCGCGCCCCTCGGCGCCACGTTGAGCACGCGCATCGGGATCAACTTCCGGAAGTAGAACGAGAGGATGAGATCGGGCTCGAGGCCCCGCACCACGAATTCGAGATCGGAGCCTTCGTCCTGGAAGACGGGGATTCGGGCCCCCGTGGCCGCTTCCTCGAGCGAGCGGAACCAGCGCTTTTCGCCGGGATCGTCGCGATGCGTGATCACGCCGGCCACGCGCTCGCCGCGCGACCGGAGAAACTCGAGCCCCGTGCACCCCATTTCGCCGTAGCCGAACAGCAGGATCTTCACGGCGCCTGCTCCCCGTGGATCTTCCGGATCACGAAGCGGGGCCGCTGCCGGACCTCGCCGTAGATCCGCCCGACGTACTCCCCGAGAATGCCCAGGGCGACGAACCCCAGGCCGGCCATCAGGAAGAGAACCGCGAAGAGCGTGAAGACGCCGAACTGCGCCCATTCGCTCCCCTTCAGGATCCGCATGGCCAGGAGGAAGAGGCCCAGGCCGAACGACGCCGCGGCGACCAGGGCGCCGAAGACGGTCATCAACTTCAGCGGAAGCTGCGAGAACCCGGTCACGAGATCGAACTGGAGGTTGATGAGCTGCCGGAGCCCGTATTTCGAGGCGCCCCGGCTCCGCTCGGCGTGGTCGACGTCGATCTCGACCGCCTTCTTGGCGTAGAGATTCGCGAGGACCGGGATGAAACTGGAGAGCTCCCGGCAGCGGCTGACCTGGTCGACCACGTGGCGCCGGTAGGAGCGCAGCATGCACCCGTAATCGGTCATGCCGCCGCCGGCGATCCGGTTCACCGCCCGCGAGGCGAGCCGGCGGAACAGCGGGTCCTTCCGGTCCTTCCGCCGCGTCCCCACGACGTCGAATCCCTCGTCCATCTTCGCCACGAGGCGCGGGATCTCCTCGGGCGGGTTCTGGAGGTCGGAATCGAGCGTCACGACGATCTCGCCCGTCGTGAGGGCCAGGCCGGCGAACACCGCCGCGTGCTGGCCGTAGTTGCGGTTGAACTCGATGACGCGGACGCGCGGGTCGGAGCCGGCCAGCCGCGACAGGATGTCGAGCGATCCGTCCGTGCTGCCGTCGTCGACGTATACGATCTCCCAGGAGCGGCCCATGGAATCGAGGGCGCGGACCAGGCGTTCGTGGAACTCCCGGAGGTTGGGCTCCTCGTTGTAGACCGGCGCCACCGCCGACACCTCCGGCCGCGCGCCCGGGCTACCGGGCGAGGCGTCCGGAGATCCGGCGGACGGCCGCGATGACATCGTCCGCGTCTCCATCGGTCATCCCGGGAAAAAGGGGCAGTGAAAGGATCCGCGAGCCGGCCCTCTCGGTCTCCGGGAGCGACACTCCCAGCCGCCGGTACGCGGTCATCTTGTGAACGGGTTCAAAGTGCAGTCCGGACCCGATGTTCTCGTCGCGGAGCGCCGCCATGAATTCGTCCCTCTGGTCGACGAGGATCGTGAAGAGGTGCCACGCGTGGACGTGCGGGTACGGAGGCGCGGCGGGAAGCTCGACGCCGGGCGCGCCCGCCAGCCCGCGAAGGTAGCGAGCGGCGATGGCCGTCCGGCGCGCGATGAATCCGTCGAGCTTCCGGAGCTGGTGGATGCCGATCGCGGACGCGATGTCCGTGAGGTTGTACTTGAACCCCGGGAGCATGGTGTCGTAGCGGGCCGACGACGCCGCGCCGTACGCCTTCCACGCGTCGCGCGAGACGCCGTGGAATTTGAAGAGGCGGACGCGTCGCGCCAGCTCCTCGTCGTCCGTCGTCAGCATCCCCCCTTCGCCCGTGGTCATGTCCTTGATCGGGTGGAAGCTGAAGATGGCCGTGTTCCCCAGGCCGCCGATGCGCCGCCCCTTGTACTCCGTCCCCGCCGCGTGGGCCGCGTCCTCGATGATCCGGATCCGGCTGCCCGCGAGTTCGCGCAAGGCGTCCAGGTCGGCGGGGGCGCCGGCGAAGTGGACGGGCACGACCGCCTTCGTCCGTTTCGTGATCCGCCGCGCGACGTCCCGCGCGTCGATCTGGAGCGTCTTCCGGTCGACGTCGGCGAAGACGGCCTTCGCTCCCAGCGCGAGCGCCATGTTCGCGGTCGCCGGCCACGTGAGCGAGGGGCAGATGATTTCGTCGCCCGGCCCGACCCCTTCCGCCCAGTACGCGCAGTGGAGCGCCGCCGTCCCGGACGAGAGGGCCACCGCGTGGCGCGCCCCGACATGAGCCGCGAATTCCCTCTCGAACAGCTCCGTCCGGGGGCCGGTCGTGATCCATCCCGATCGCAGGCAGGCGGTCACCTCCCCGATTTCCTCTTCGCCGAGGCTCGGCTTGGAGAAGGGAAGAAAGACCGCCCTGGGTGCCGTCGTTTCCATGGGAGCTCCGTGCGGATGGAACCCTACCACCGCGGGATATGCCGCCCATGAGCGACGAATTACCTTTTACTTAGGTTGGCGCGTGGGATGACTCCTCGACGCCGCGGTCCCGGGGCGACCCTGTCCCCGGCTCACGACCTGGGGCGGCGGACGCGCGGAATCCACCGCGGAACCGAGCGGCGGTACTCCTCGTACGCGTCGCCGAAGAGGCGCTTCAGCGTCGGTTCCTCGAAGCGAACGACGAATCCGTGGAAGGCGGCCGCAATGAGGACCCCCCAGGCCCCCACGGCCCAGGACTCGAAGAACAACGCCTCGCCCGACACGATCAGGACATTGGCGACATACATCGGATTGCGGACGAACCGGTAGGGTCCGCCGCGGACCACGAACTTCGGCGGATCGACCGGCGCGAGGGTGCCTTTTCCCTCCCGCGCGAATTTGACGACGCACCACGCCAGGACCGGCGCCCCGATCACGATGAGCGGAAGGCCAAGCCACCGGACCGGACCCAAGTCCAGCGGTCCCGCCCTCGTCGCGATCAGGATCGCCGGCACCACGACGTCGACCGTCCCCGGCGCGACCAGCGTCCACAAGATCGCCTTGACCGCGAGCATGCGGGTATTCTACGGGGATGAGATACCTCCTGCTGGTCTCGATGGTCGCCCTCGGCTGCTCCCATCGCACGGTGTTGAGTACCGACTCGGACTGCATCGGGATCACGTTGAACGAGGCGATCGTGGTGCTGGGATTGAAACTCGCAGACGATCCGGTCCTCGATGATCCGCCGGGGGACGCGAGGGCGCTGAAGGGGATCGACGCCGAGGGCCATGACGTGTGGCTCTATTTCGACAGGGATCCAGCGAACGTCAGCGTCAACAGGGTTTGGTCCATCGAGGTCCTGAGAAGTCGTCGGGTCGCCGGCATCGCGCGTCAAACGGCCGCCGGATGGGAATGCGTGGGCGACGTGATCTGGCTCTATCACCCGTAACCACCGGATCGCTACAATCGCGTCCGGCGTTCGGGAGAGGGGAGCATGCCGGTCATCGTCGGGATCGACGAAGTGGGCTACGGCCCGAAGCTGGGACCGCTCGTCGTCTCGGCGTTCAGTTTCAAGGTCGCCGATCCCGGGATTGACCTCTGGAAGGCGCTCGCCCCTGGGGTTTCCGACCATCCCTCCCGCGACCGGCTCCCCGTGCTCGACAGCAAGGCGCTCTACTCCACGGCCGCCGGCATCGGGACCCTCGAGCCGACCGCGCTCTCGTTCCTGGCGCTCCTCCCCGACCGCCCCGGCGCGACCTTCCGGAAGCTGCTCGAGAGCGTGGCGCTCGAGCCCCCCGCCGCGACCGACCCGTGGTACCGCGACGCGGACTTTGACCTGCCGCTCGCCGCGGACCGGGCGGCCCTGGACGCGCGCGCCGCGGCCCTGTGGAAGGCGTGCGTCGGGGCCGGCGTGATGGCCGGCGGGGCGCGCGTGGCGTGGGTCGAGCCCGCCGAGTTCAACCGGTCGTGCTCCTCGGAACGGAACAAGTCCGACCTGCTCTTCGCGCAGGCGTGCCGGCTCGTGCGGGCGCTGCTCGACGGCGCGCCGGGCGAGGACGCGGTCGTGCGCCTCGGCAAGCAGGGCGGCCGCAAGCTCTACCTCGCGGGCCTTGTCCGCGAGTTCGGCACCGTGTGGGTCCACGGCGAGACCCCCTCCACCTCGCGCTACGAATTCCGGAGGGGCGGCCGCCGCGTGATCCTCGAGTTCCTGATGGACGGCGAGGAGCGCGACTTCGCGATCGCCCTCGCGTCGATCGTGGGCAAGTACCTCCGCGAGGGGGCGATGCGGCTCTTCAACGACTACTGGGCGCGCCAGCGGGAGGGCTTGAAGTCGACCGCCGGCTACGGCCTGGACGCGCGCCGGTTCTGGCGCGAGATCGAGCCCCATCTCGACCGGCTGAGCATCGCGCGCGACGCGGTCCTCCGGCGGAGGTGACCATGCGTCGCCGTCGCACCCGCGAACGCGGCCGCCAGCTCGACCGGATCCTCCGGCTGATCCGCAAGTTCACCTACTCGAGGGAGGGGGCGACCCTCGCCGAACTGAAGCAGGAGTTCGGCGTCTCGCGGCGCACCGTGTACCGGGATCTCGGGATGCTCGGCCGCGCGGGGTTCCACTTCGAGGGCGGCGACGGGGACGACGGCCGCAAGCGCTGGCGCTTCCCGTCCGGCCAGCGCAAGAACCTCGAGATGACCTTCACCGACGCCGAGCTCATGTCGCTCTACTTCTGCATGAACCTCCTCGGGCCGCTGCGGGGGACGCCCCTGCGGGAGGGGCTGGAGAGCGCGCTCGCGAAGATCGAGTCGGGCTTCGGTCCGAAGGACCGGGCCCGCTACGGGGACCTGATCTTCACGCACCTCGCGCGGCTGGGGCCGCACAAGGATTACGCGAAGCATGCGGGGACGCTCTCGGCCGTCAGCCGGGCGTGCCTCGACCGGAAGAAGGTCGACGTGACCTACCACTCGCCGGCCGGCCGCGAGGCGAAATCCTACCGGTTCCACCCCTACTGCCTCGCCTGGTCGGGGGGCGAGCTGTACACGATCGGGTACAGCGAATTCCGGAAGGACATCCGGACGCTCCGGATCGACCGGATCGCGCGCCTCTCGCTGACCGGGGACTCGTTCGAGCGGCCGCGCGACTTCGATCCGGAGGAGTACCTGCTGCGGGGATTCGGGATGTACACCGAGGGCGAGTCCGAGGCGGTGCGGATCGAGTTCAGCGGTCCGGCGGCCCGGACGATCCGCGAGAAGGAGTGGCATCCGACGCAGCGGCTCGAGGAGCGCCCCGGCGGGAAGGTCGTCCTCAAGATGCAGGTGCAGGGGCTGTCGGAGGTCGCGCGCTGGGTGCTCTACCACGCGCCCGAGGCGAGGGTCTTGGAGCCCCCGGCGCTCCGGAAGCTCGTCGCGGCCCTCGCCTCCCGGGCCGGCCAGGCGCACGCCTGAGCCGGGGAGATCCACTACCCATTTAGTATGCGTTCTGGTATAATTAAATTCCTGCCGATAATGGCCCCCGGCGGGTCGCAGGGTGGGAGTCCGCCCCGACCCCGGGAAAAAGGAACTCATGGACGATGTCGGGACCCTGGTCGCCAAGCTCGCCCTGCGCTCCAAGCTGATCTCGCCCGCGCAGTTCGAGGTGGTCTCCCAGGCGTACGCGAAGTCGGCGGGACGGAAGCCCTACGGCGCCATCCTGCTGGACTCCGGCATCCTCACCGGCGTCGCCCTCACCCGCCTGCTCCACGATCACCAGCGCCGCATCAGCCAGCTCATCGAGGACATCTTCACGCGGCGCATCCTCGAGAAGGGCTTCGCGTCCGAGGAGGCGCTCCGCGACTCCCACGCCACCCTCGAGGACATCCGCCTGCACGGGTTCGACTTCGACATGCTCGAGCTGCTCGTGAAGCGGAACGCGATCTCCCATCCCCAGGCGTCCGAGCTCCGCCAGTACCTGCGCACGAAAGTGCTGATCTGCCCGATCTGCCTGCGGACCGAGCCGCGCAACGGCCACGAGGGGGCCGTCAACTGCCCGGAGTGCCACGAGGAGTTCTCCCCCGGGGCGTCCGACCGGCTCATGTCCCGCTTCGTCACGGTCGCCGCCATGTTCCCGGGGCCGGCGCCCTCCCCCACGGCGGGCCCGTCGACCTCGATCTCGGCCGGGGGCTCCGACATCCCCGCCCAGCTCGGCGCCTACCGCGTCGGCCGCGAGGTGGGGCGCGGCGGCATGGCCGTCGTCTACGACGCGGAAGACCTCCGCACCGGCGACCGCGTCGCCCTCAAGGTCCTCAAGCCCGGCTCCGCCCTCGACAAGTCGAACCTCTCGCGCTTCTACAGCGAGGTCGAGTCCCTCCAGAAACTCGACCATCCCAACGTCGTGCGGGTCCTGGGCGTCGGGGAGTCGGCCGGCCATCACTTCTACGCGATGCAGTTCATCGACGGCCGGGGCCTCGACCGGATGGTCAACGCCTGCAAGCAGGACCTGCGCCGCACGGCGGCCTGGGTGCGGGACATCTCGCGCGCGCTCCACTCGGCCCACGACCGCGGGATCATCCACCGCGACGTGAAGCCGGGGAACATCCTCGTGAACCGCGAGGGGCGCGCCTACCTGACCGACTTCGGCCTCGCCCTGCGCGACCGGGCCGTCCGCGTCACCTTGTCGGGGACCACGCTCGGGACGCCCAATTTCATGTCGCCCGAGCAGGCGCGGGGCGAGCGCCACCGGCTCGACCGGCGGACCGACGTCTACTCGCTCGGCGCGACGCTCTACAACCTCGCCACGGGGCGCGTGCCCTACTGGGAGAACACGCCCGAGCTCGTCGTGCAGAAGATCCTCAACGAGGATCCGAAGCTCCCCTCGAGCCTGAACCCCTCGATCGACAAGTCGCTCCAGAACATCATCCTCAAGGCCATGGACAAGGAGCCGGACCACCGGTACGTCTCCGCCGACGAAATGGGGGACGATCTCCAGAGGTGGCTCGACGGCGAGCCGATCCTGGCGACGCCCGCGACGACGCGCTTCCGGCACCTCCAGAAGTGGTGGGACCGCCACCGCCGGACGGTCCTCATCGCCGCGGCGTCGGCGGCCGCCGCGTCGTTCATCGCCGGGATGTTCTTCCTCCGCCAGCTCAGCGTCACCGAGTCGATGGCGTCGGAGCTGTCGAGGGCGGAGGAGGAGCGGGAGCGCTACCGCCACAGCCGCAAGCCGCCGATCGCGAGGTTCACGGAGGACCGGGACAGCGCCCTGAGGCGGGCGGGACAGCGCATCGAGGCCGCCGCCGACGAGTTCGACGCGGACCTCAAGGCGACCCTCGCCAGCGTCCGGACTCTCAACAACAAAACCCCCGAACCCGACGTCGCCAGGCGGGCGCTCGACGCGGCCCGGCGGGAGCAGATGGTGATCGTCGGCAACCGGCGCGAACTCGCGAACGCCCTCTACGAATTCGGCGAGCTCAGCATGAAGTCGGGAGACTACGCCGCCGCCGGGGCCTTCCTTCGCAAGGCGGAGCAGGTCTACCGGGAGGTGGCCGCCTTCCCGAAGGGGGTCGCCGACTCCAAGGTCCGGGGGCTGCTCAACGACGACCCCATCTTCAAGGACATCGTCCATGTCGATCCGCAGCTCAGCAACCTCGACGACTGGATCGCGCGCTGCGCAAGCTTCGAGGTCTGGATGCGGTGGCTCGCGGACAAGGACACGAAAGCGGCGATCCACGCGATCAACGAGGTCGTCCGCAAGCACTCCGGGCGGGCGGAGCCGCTCGTCCGGCGCGGCCTCATCCACGTGCGGGCGGGGGACCCCCTGCAGGCGGCGGCCGATTTCAACGGCGTGCTGATCAAGGATCCGAAGCACTTCGGGGCCCGCCTGGGACTGGTCGAGCTTCACCTCCGCCGGGGGGACCTGTCGGAGGCGGGGATCGAGCTCTCGAAACTGCCGGAGACGCGCCGCCGGTACGGACCGGACGTCGCCCTCCTCGACGGGCTGCGCCTGTGGCGGCTGGGCGATCCCAAGGCCGCCCTGGCCGTCTTCGAGCACAAGCAGGAACCGAACGCGATGCCCGACCTGCTCGCCGGCCGCGCCGCCTGCCTGCAGTCGCTGAGCTTCTCCGAGAAGGATCCGAAGAAGTCGCAAAACCTCAACGAGGAGGCGCTGAAGCTGGCCGCGAAGTCGGAAGACCTGCAGCGCGACCTCGAGGACCGCATCTACCTGGATTTCGCGCGGCTCACGGGCCGGACCGATTTGCCGTTCGAGATCTGGTCGACGATCGCGAGGGCCAACAACGCGCTGCGCCGGCCGACCGAGATGAAGAAGGCCGCGAAACTCGCCCTCGAGGTGAGGCCCGCGGACCCGGACATGCTCGACATCATGGCCGGCAAGATCAAGTAGGAACGGGGCCGCGATCCAGGTCCCGCATTCCTGATTCTTGATTCTGGATTCTGGATTCTGGATTCCAGATTCCATTCCACATTCCCAATTCCTATTTCTTGATTCCGGATTCTGGATTCCATTCCATATTCCCAATTCCAGATTCCACATTCCCTCCTACAATGCCCCTCCATGCCCTTCGCTCCCGAGCCCGAGGTCGTCCTCTGCAACGCGCTCAAGGATCCCTACAACACGATCGTGGCGGCGGCGCGCACGTGCTACTCCTCCAAGGTCGTCACGCCGGAGGACGTCGACAAGGACGACCGGTCCCGGGAGATCCGCGATCGCATCTATGACTCGATCTACCAGGCGGGGCACCACACGACGATCCAGCACCCCACGTTCCAGTTCGTCCTGCGCCGGGTGTCGCGCCAGTTCCTCTGGTCGTTCCTCCACGCCCACCCGTACTACAACTCCGAGCAGGTGAGCCAGCGGTACGTCGAGGTCAAGCCGCAGAACTTCGCCACGCCGCCCCTGTCCGACGCGTCGCGCGAGATCTACCGCGCGACGGTGAAGGAGATGATGGACTCCTATTTCGCGCTCATGGAGATCCTGGGTCCCGACGTCGAGCGCGAGTATTACCGCCTCTACCCGGCCCGGAAGCGCGAGCCGGAGAAGTGGGAATCGGCGATCCACAAGCGGGTGATGGAGGCGGCGCGGTACGCGCTGCCCGTCGCGACGCACGCGCACCTCTACCACACGATCAGCGGCCTGACGCTCCACCGCTACCACCGCCTCTCGCGGCAGTTCGACACGCCCGCGGAGACGCGGGTCGTCGTGGAGAAGATGGTCGACGAGGTGCGCCGGCTCGACCCGCTCTTCTTCCGCGCGATCGAGGATCCGGTCCCCCTCGAGGAGACGCCCGAGTACCGGCTGTTCCAGGAGCGGCGCGGCCGGGCGTCCCTGGACGGCGCCTTCGCGCGGGAGTTCGACGCGGAGCTCGGGACGCGGAGGTCGAAGCTCGTCGACTGGAAAGCGAACGCGCCCGCGGTGATGGCGCAATCCGTGCGGTCGGTGCTCGGCCTCCCGCGGAAGGAGCTCGACGATTCCGCGGCGATCGCGCTCGTCCTGGACGCGGCGAAGAACCCGGTCCTGTCGGAGTCGCTCGTCCTGACGGAGATGTCGAAGCTCTCGCGGGCGATGCACCATCCGCACTACACGTTCCGCAAGAAGCTGAGCCACACGGCCGACTCGCAGGACCAGCGCCACCGGATGGTCCCGGGGACCCGCCCGATCCTCGCCGCGCAGATCGGGTCCGGGGCGCCCGACTACGTCCTGCCGCCGGTGATGGAATCCAACGGGAAGGCGCGCGACCTCGTCGAGCGGCTCTTCGCCGGCGTGTGGAAGTCGATCGGCCGCATCGCGGAGGCCGAGGGCGGCCCCGAGTCGGCGCACTATCTCCTGCCGAACGCGGTGTCGGTCCGCTTCGAGGAGTCGGGCGACCTCCTCAACCTGCACCACAAGTGGACGACGCGGCTCTGCTACCTGGCGCAGGAGGAGATCTGGCGCTGCTGCCGGGAGGAGGTCGAGCAGGTGGAGGCGGTCCATCCCGAGTTCGCGGGCCACCTCCGCGCCCCCTGCACCCTCCGGAAGGCCGCGGGCAAGTCGCCGTACTGTCCCGAGGGCCCCCGCTTCTGCGGCGTCCGGGTGTGGGAGCTCCCGCTCGACCGGTACGTGCGCGCGATCTGAGCGCCGGGTCCGGACCGGATTCACACCTCGATTTTTCCGCTTTCGCTAGATAAACCATCATCAATGGGTTAATATCATTTTGGATGGGTTGCCACCTTCGCCGACGGCAGGCTACCGCGCTTCCCGCCGCCACCCACGACCCCCTCCGCACCTTGAAGAGTCGCCTGGCCCGGGAACGGGGGGGATTCAGCCTCGGGGTCGTCGCGTTCGCGGTGGCCATCTCCGCCGTGCTCGTCTCCACGATCTACGCCGTCGTCAAGAACGACGGGGGCGGGGACAACGCCCTCCACGCCCGGGTCGACCTCCAGCTCGACGCGGTCCGCGTCCTGCGCGAAGTCACGGAGATCCTCAAGACCTCCGGCCCGGTGGACGCCAATTCCGACGGAGTCTTCGACCCCGGCGACTACCCCTACCTCTGGAACGACGGCGACTCGAACGCCTCCGCCTTCGGCGGGCACTACGCGTTCCTGGACGGCGCGAACCCGGGGATCGTCCAGGAGGCGCTCTCCGTCAACGAGGGGCTGGGCGCCTCCAACGAGATCGCCTTCCGCCGTCCAGGGGACCCGGACACCTTCGCGATCGTGCTCGTCCCGGGAGTCGACGGCAACGAGCTCCGGTTTCGTCGCTACCACGCTTCCAACGAGGTCCTGTCCGAGCGGCTCCTGGGGCGCCACGTCGAGCGCATCGTGCTTGAGTCCGCTCACACCGAGCCCAAGCTCGTCGTGGCCTCCCAGCCGCCGCTCGGGCCCCACCAGTTCCGCGTCACGGCCTGGCTTCGCCGGGTCGTGGACGGGAAGACCTACTCCGCTCGCCAGGCAGGTACCGTGAACACGCGGAGCATGGGGAAGTGATCCGGGGATTCACCGGGTCGAAGGGCGGATCGCAGAGACGCGGCGTCTACTTCTTGTCGTGCTTCTGGATGATCTCCGCGTAGCGGGCGTCGGCGCGGATCGGGGCGAGGTCCTCGTCCTTGTCCCAGTGGTCTTTCGCCGTCGGATGGTCCCGATGCCCGCATCGGAATCCGAACACCCCCGCCTCGGCCGATTTGCGCAGGTAGTCAAAGGCGGCATCGACGGCCTTCTTCTGTTCGTCCCCCTTGAGGTCTTTGGATTCGAGGGCGTAGATGCACCCGATGTTGTAGAGGATATTCCAGGCGACCGCCTCCTTCTGCCGGTCGGTCAGCTTGTCCGGCGCCGGCAGCAGGGACTCGGCCTTGAGCAGGTTCTCCTTGGCCCGGGCGTAGTTCTTGAGACCGAGCTCCTGGTTTCCGATGTTGTGGTAGTAGTTCCACTCCTTGGCGACTTCCTTGCCCGCGGCCTTCGCTTCCGCCGCGGCCTTCCCCTTCAGGGCGTCCTCGCGCAGCTTCGCCAGGTTGATGCGCCACACTTTCGAGAGCTTGAGGGGCTCCGGGAACTTGTCGATGATCATGAGCGCCGC
>Ga0075420_100004068_pt1 | contig 12809 bp, 11 predicted proteins | sample SoiMetdeltSBSDD4_FD_75296 | JGI IMG/M metagenome (GOLD analysis project Ga0075420, IMG submission 75296) | Bulk soil microbial communities from a Populus tree surrounding site in Tennessee, USA - Soil MetaG P. deltoides SBSDD4 | ecosystem: Environmental > Terrestrial > Soil > Tree plantation... | reverse complement strand
GCACCCCACCGCGGGCAGGCACCCCACCGCAGGCAGGCACCCCACCGCAGGCGAGCACCGCACCGCGGGCCAGCCGAGCGCCGGCATCGGACCCCGTCCCGCTGGCGGGCGCCCACAGCCCCTCCGCCTACCCCGACGCATCGCCGGATGACGACGACACCGCAGTGGGCCCGGACCGCGAGTGGCTGGAGTTCGTAAAGACCCCCCACGCCCAGCTCCAGATCAGCCGCTGGTTCAACCGCGATCATCGCGAGCTTCCGGCGGACGAGGGTGACGGGCCACCAACAGTGGCCCACCAGGTGCGGCTGGGCAGGGCCGCGATCGGGCTCGCCCTCAGGCAGCGCGACCGGGGCCTGGTCAGCGACGTACCACTGGTACGGCTCGCCGTCCAGCTCGGCTACCCCGACCTCGAGTCGCTGCTTGTGGCCGTTGCGGAGCACACCATATCGGCGGAGCAGGTGGTCGAGGCGCTGATCGCATCGGTGGACCACGGACCGGACTGAGCAGACACGGCCCAAGCCGGCCCTGCCCGGGTGGACCCGCCTCGGCAGACCCCGCTCGGCAGACCGGCGTCAGGAGACCGGCGTCAGGAGACCCTGTCCCAGGAGACCCTGCCGCCGCCCACCAGCCATGGACCGCGACCGGGCCTCTAGCCTTGGCGGGTGACCCGTAGACGCTCCGCCTTGCGTACGCGCTCGGTGGCCCTTGGTTACGGCGTGTTCTACCGGCTGCCGAAGCGGGTGCGTCAGCGGCTGGTCCGGCTCGGTGCGCCGACCTTCACCGTTGGGGCGGTCACCCTGGTACGTGACTCCGCCGCACCGGCCCCCGGACGCCTGTTGCTGCTGCGCCAGCCACCGGGCTCCGGTTGGTCGCTGCCGGGCGGGCTGCTGAGCTTCGGCGAGTCGCCGGTCGCCTGCGCCGCCCGCGAGCTGCACGAGGAGACAGGTATCGAGCTGGACCCGGGCACGCTCACCCCGGCCGTGCCCAACGCCGTCATCCACCACAAGGGACGGTGGGTCGACGTTGTCTTCGAGGCTGCCGTACCAGCCGGTGAGGTTGACCTTGACCCCGACGGCGCCGAGGTCTGGGAGGCCGTCTGGCACCCTCTTGACCAGCTTCCCCGGCTGACCCGGCCGACCGCCCGGCTGTTGCAGCACTACGGGATCGGGTGAGGTGACCGATGGACGGCGGACGCCCAGACGCTGGCTGCTTCCACGGCCGGCCGCCGCTGTGCGCGGTGGTACTCGCCGCTGGCGAGGGGCGCCGGCTGCGGCCGCTCACCACCGTGCGGCCGAAGGCCCTCTGCCCGGTCGGGAACGTGCCGCTGCTTGACCGGATGCTCACCGCCCTGGAGCAGCTGGGCCTGCGCGGTCCGGAGCTGGTCGCGGTCAACGCGTCCTGGCTCGCGGAGCAGGTCGTCCAGCACGTCGGCGACCGGGCACACCTCTCGGTGGAGCCGGGCGGCCCGATCGGCACCGCCGGCGCGCTGGGCAGGCTGCGCAGCTGGGTGGATGGCCGCGGCGTCCTCGCCGGCAACGCCGATGCCTACCTCGCCAACGGCCGCACCCTCGATGCAGGTGTCGCGGCGCTGCTCGAAGGCTGGGACGGTACGACCGTCCGGCTGCTCGGCGTCCCGACCCGCCCCGACGACCCGTACCGGTTCGGCCGCCACCGGTTCGCCGGGCTCTCTCTGCTTCCGTGGCCGGCCGTGGCGGCACTCGATGCGTCGGTGCCGGCGCCGACGGAGCTCGTGCGCGAGGTGTGGCGCCCGTACGAGGCCGCCGGGAAGCTGGAGGTGACCGAGCACAGCGGAGTCTTCATGGACACCGGCACACCCGCCACCTATCTGGCCGCCAACCTGCACGCCGCAGCTCGTGGAGGGTCGGGCTCCCTCATCGACCCCACCGCGAAGGTCGCCGGCCAGGTGGACCGGGCGGTCGTCGGAGCGGAGGCGGTCGTGGAGGGCGCACTGACCCGTACCGTGGTCTGGCCGGGCGGCTACGTGGGGCCGGACGAGCACCTGACCGACGCCGTACGGGTGGGCCGCGACCTCACCGTCTCAGCGCGACAGGCCACACGCGCCGGGAGACCGAAACCGCCCTGAAAGACCGCGAAGGACAGCGGCTCGCCGGTCACGGCGGCCGTCCCCGTGCGGCACCAACCAGGTCATACGGTGGGCCGTCCGCACGCAGCACCGGCACCGTGTCGGCGTATGCGTGGTAGTGCGGCTGTCACTGTCCTTCGTGGACCAGCCAGTGGTGAAAGGTACATTGCAGCACAGGTTGTCGACCGTGGTGGGGCATCGACCGCGCCGAGCGCGGTGCGGCACACCTCGGCGACGGCGTCGGCACGCCGCTGAGCGGCCTGCACCCCGGCGGGTAGAGTTGCCACGTCGGTGGCGGCCAGTGCGTCCAGCGCAATCCCTCCCGAGGAGCCCACACTTGATCACCGCGATCGTTCTCATCGACTGCGCTACAGATGCCATCCCCGAGGTGGCCGAGAACATCGCCAACCTGGAGGGCGTCAGCGAGGTCTACTCGGTGGCCGGACACGTCGACCTCATCGCCATGGTCCGGGTCCGCGAGTTCGACGAGATAGCCGACGTGATCGCCGGCCGCATCTCCAAGGTGCCCGGGGTGATCAACACCGAGACACACATAGCCTTCCGGGCGTACTCGCAGCACGATCTGGAGGAGGCGTTCTCCATCGGCTTCACCGACGCCGACTGAGCCACAACGACACAACGACACAGCGCCACAACGACGCAGCGCCACGACGAGACGCAGCAAACGCCGCTGACGAGACGCCGCTGGCTACAGGTACCGCTGCCACCAGTCCAGGATCGCCTCGAACCGCGCCACCCGGTGCGACGGCAGGCCCGAGCGTGACAGCTCATGCCCCTCGCCGGGGAAGAGCAGCAGCTCGACCGGCACCTGCCGCTGCTTCAACGCCACATACAGCCGCTGTGCCTGCTCCACCGGGCAGCGCCAGTCCTGCTCCGAATGGATGATCAGCATCGGCAGCTCGATCCGGTCCGCGTGCGTGAGCGGGCTCTGCTTGTCCTGCTGGTCGATGTCCGGCCCGTAGAGGTCGGCCGCGAAGAACCAGCCGATGTCCGACGAACCGGTGAAGCTGTCGATCGCGTTCACCGCCCGCTCGCTGATGGCGGCCTTGAACCGGTCGCCGTGGTGCGCCGCGAGCCAGGTCGTCATGAAGCCGCCGTGCGAGCCGCCCAGCACACCAACCCGGGACCCGTCGAGCACCGGGTCGGCCAGTGCCGTGTCGAGCAGGGTGAGCAGGTCCATCGCGGAGACCTCGCCGACGTTGCCCATGACCGCGCGGCCGTGCGCCTCGCCGTAGCCGCTGGAGCCGCGCGGGTTGCCCAGCACCACCGCGTAGCCGGCGTCCGCGTACACCTGGGCCTCGTCAAACAGCCGCCAGCCGTACTGCGCGAACGGGCCACCGTGGATCATCAGCAGCACCGGGAACGGGCCATCGCCCGTCGGCCGCACGACCCAGCCGTGCACCGGGTACCCGTCCGGGGCTGTCCCCGTCAGCTCGACCATCGGCCGCACGCCGACCTCAATCGGGTACGCGGCGTTCCAGCTGGTCAGGATCTCCAGCGCGCCGTCGGCACGGCGCACCGCAAGCTCTCCCCAGGAGTACGGGTCAGCCACGGTCACCGCCGTGACACCCGCCCGGGTGGTCGCCCCGATCACCTGTTGCCGGCCGTCGACGAGCACCTTCGGCGCCCCACCGTCGTAGGGCACCAGCAGCAGCTGTACCGCGCCCCGGTGCTCACCGGTGAAGAGGACCCCGTCCGCCACCGGCTCGATCATGCCGCCGGGCGCGGCCAGCGTGACCTGCTCCTGGTCGGTGAGCTGGTGCGCGGGCGCCGAGCCGTCGGCCGGGACCGACCACAGGCCCTCGTTGCGGCACACGCCGGCCCGGTCCGCGTTGCTCAGCGGGCTGGCCGTGAAGCACACCCGGAACCCGTCCGCGGAGAACCGTGGCGGGCCCACGCCCAGCCCGCCACGGGTCAGCGCACGCAGCCCGGACCCATCGGGCGCGCACACGTACACGTCGGACCTGAGGTCGTCACCCCGCGTAGAGTGCCGCGCGCTGACGAAGGTGAGCAGGTCCCCGCGCGGGCTCCAGTCGACGTCGGTGCTGTCGAAGTCGCCCTGGGTGATGCGCTCCGGTTCCGCGCCGTCGGCGAGCGCGTCGACGACCCACAGGTGGTTGCGGCGGTCCTCGGTGAAGCCGAGGTCGTCCCTGCGGTAGAGCATGGTGGTGATCCGCCGCGGCGGCTCCTTGTCCGGCGTGACCCTCGGGTCCGTGCCGTACCGGCCGGGCTCCGGCACGCGTGCCTGGTACGCCAGCCGCTTCGAGTCCGGGCTCCAGACCGCGGCGCCGGCGCCGAGCGGATGGTTGGTCAGCCGGCGGGCGTCGCCGCCGTCGACCGGTAGCACGTAGATCTGGGGCTTGTCGCCGTGGCTGCCCGCGCCGGAACCGCCCGCGAAGCTGTCGCGCTCCGGGCCGGCGTCCCCGGAACGGCCCCGGCGGTCCCCCGAGCCCCCGTTCGGGTCGCGCGCCACCCGGAGGAAGGCCAGCCACCGCCCGTCCGGTGAGTACGCCGGAGCGAAGTCGCGCAGTCCCTGGGTGAGCTGGCGCGGTGGCGCCGACCCGTCCGTCGGCACCAGCCATAGCTGGCTCCGGTAGTCGTCAGCCGCCAGGTCGGCCTGGTGCAACGTCACTACGGCACACCGGCCGTCCGGGCTGAGCGCCGGAATGCCCGGGACCAGGGCCCGGCCGAGGTCAGACGGTTTCACGTCCGGCACCTTAGCCGGTAAGCAACGCCAGAGGCCAGAGCCGGTTTCCTTGCCGGAGAGCCAGCCGACCGACGGAGAGCTACCTGACCGGCGGAGAGCCAGCCGACCGACGGAGAGTCCCTGGGCGCCGGAGGACTACCTGGCCAGCCCGGTCGCCACGGTGAGCCACCTGGCCAGGGCCGCAGCGGCCGCCCCGGACACGATCGACTTCTCGGCCCGCCGCAGGCCGTCGCCGAGGGCGACCCGCAGGTCGCCGGCGAGCCCGGTGTGCGCGGCGATCGCCGCCGCGGCGTTGAGCACCACCGCGTCCCGGACCGGGCCGGGCTCGCCGGCCAGCACCCGGCGTGTCACGTCCGCGTTGTACGCAGCGTCGGCTCCGCGCAGGTCTCCCGGGCGCGACCGGGGCAGGCCGAGCTCTGCCGCGTCCACCAGCGTCTCGGTCACCGTGCCGCTGGTGACCAGCCACAGCCGGGTGGGGCCGGTGGTGGTGAACTCGTCCAGGCCGTCCTCGCCGCGCATCACGACCACGGAGTCGCCACGGCGGGCGAACACCTCGGCCATGACCGGCGCCATGCGGATGTCTGCGCAGCCGACCGCGGCGGCGCGCGGCTGCGCCGGGTTGGTCAGCGGGCCGAGGAAGTTGAACGCGGTCGGCACGCCCAGCTCCCGCCGCGGCACCGCGGCGTGGCGCAGCCCGGCGTGGAACTGGGGGGCGAAGCAGAAGCCGATGCCCGCCTCGGTCACGCAGTGCGCCACGCCTTCCGGGTCGAGGTCGAGCGGGACGCCGAGCCGCTCCAGCAGGTCCGCCGCGCCACAGGCCGAGGACGCGGCGCGGTTGCCGTGCTTGACCACCCGTACGCCGGCGCCGGCGACGACGATCGCGGCCATCGTCGAGATGTTGACGGTGTGCGCCCGGTCCCCGCCCGTGCCGACCAGGTCGACCGCGTCGGCGCGTACCTCTACGGGGAGCGCGACCCGGACGGCGTTGGCGAGCATCGTCTCCACCAGCCCGGCGATCTCCCCTGGGGTCTCCCCCTTCGCCCGCAGGGCCACCGCGAACCCGGCGATCTGGGCCGGGGTGGCGGCACCCGACATGATCTCGCCCATTGCCCAGGCGGTGTCCTCTGTCGACAGCTCCTCGCCCTGCAGTGCTGCGGTGAGCAGGTGGGACCAGATCCGATCACCCATGGCGGGCCTCCGTAGATGGGCAGGCGCAGTACGTGGGCAGGCACAGGATTTGGGCGGGCGCAGGTTGGGGCGGCCACGCCGCGGGAGGTGCCGGCTACGCCGCCGGCGGTAGCTCGTTGCGCTGCCGCAGCAGCGCCGCCACGGTCCTGCCCGTGGTGACCGGGTCCAGCGGGTGGACGAGCGTCGCCTCGACCCTTGTGTAGGCGGCCAGCCACCGGTCGGCGGCGCGCGCGATGACCACGCACATCGGCGGAGCGGCGGACAGCTCGTCCTTGAGCTGGCGGGCGATGCCCAGCCCACCTGCGGGGACGGCCTCCCCGTCGAGCATGAGCAGGTCCACCTGGTAGTCGTCGACCGTCCGCATGCACTCGCCGTACGTGGCCGCCTCCAGGAAGGTCACCGTCAGGTCGGGCGTCGGGCGGTCCCCGATCGCCAGGCGCATCCGGTCGCGCACCTGAGCATCGTCGCTGTAAAGGAGCACGGTGTGCCTGCTCGGGCTCGTCACGGTTGCCGATGGTACCGGTCAGCGGATCCGCCGCCGCCACCGCTACCGGCACCCGCGGCACCACCCGTACCGCTGGCCGGCGCGGCAGCCTGGTGCCCAGCCGCCGCGGCCTCGGCCCGGTCCAGCTGCCGGTCGACCCGCCGCGCCTCCCGGTCGGCCTCGCGCATCCACTGGACCAGCAGCACGGCGAGCATCGTCACGCTGACCAGCTCACCGCCGGCCCAGAGGATGCCGCCGGCCACCTTCTGGTCGGAGCGGGGGTCGGACCAGTCCAGGCCGAGCAGCGGGTACCAGTCCCCGCCCAGCAGCTCGGTGCTCTGCATGATGGTCAGCCCGAGCACCGCATGCAGCGGCGTGGACAGCACCATCAGCAGGGCCCGGGCCGGGTAGGGCCACCGCCCCGGCAGCGGGTCCAGGCCCAGCAGCGGCCAGAAGAACAGGCAGCCGGTGACGATGAAGTGGGCGTGCACCAGCTCGTGCACGAGCGGGCTCTCCAGCGAGACCCGGTACAGCCCGGAGAAGTAGAGGACGAACGGGTTGGCCACGAAGATGCCGAAGGCCACCAGCGGGAAGGACAGCACCCGGGCGGGCCGGCTGTGCAGGGCCTGGACGAGGCCGCGCCGCGGGCGGGCGGGCAGCGTACGCAGGGCCAGCGTCACCGGGGCGCCGAGCGCGAGGAAGATCGGCGCGACCATCGACAGCGCCATGTGCTGGACCATGTGCACGCTCAGCAGCGTGGTCTCGTAGGCGTGCAGCCCGCTCAGCGTCGCCACGGCGACAGAGCCGAGGCCGGGCCCGAGGAACAGGAGGGTACGCCCCAGCGGCCAGCGGTCGCCCCGGGCCCGCAGCCGGTGTACTCCGTACAGGTAGAGACCGGCCACGAGCAGCAGCGCGACCGCAAGCCACGAGCCCAGCTCCGCCTGCGTGACCAGAGCGCCCGGCGTGAACGGCGGCGGAGCCGACGGAGGCTCGGTCAACGGATGTGTGGGCAGCGGATGCCCAGCCACCGGCGAAAGGACGGCGGTGCTGGCCAGGCCGGCAGGTTGCACGCTGCCCAGGCTATGCCGCCCCGCCCAGCCGGACGCAGCCCACCCAGGCTGCGCGCCGCGCCGCGCCGGCCGCGTGCGGCCACCCCGGCGAGTACCGGCGCTCTTGGCGGGCAATAATGACCGCGTGACTGCGGCCCCAGCCATCGCCAAGAGCCAGATCCACTCGCTGACGCGGCCCAACATGGTCAGCGTCGGCACGATTGTCTGGCTGTCGAGCGAGCTCATGTTCTTCGCGGCGCTGTTCGCGATGTACTTCTCCATCCGCGCAGCAGCACCGCAGCTGTGGGAGGAGCACCACCCCACGCTGAACCTGCCGTACGCGCTGACGTTCACCATCATCCTGGTGGCGTCCTCGGTCACCTGCCAGCTCGGCGTCTTCGCCGCGGAGCGCGGCGACGTGTACGGCCTGCGCCGCTGGTTCGCCCTCACCTTCGTGATGGGCCTGGTCTTCGTGCTCGGCCAGGCCAACGAGTACCGCAACCTGGTGCACGAGGGCATCAAGATCAACGCCGACGGGTACGGGTCGATGTTCTACCTGACCACCGGGTTCCACGGGCTCCACGTCACCGGCGGTCTCATCGCCTTCATCTTCTTCATGATCCGCACCACCATGGGCCGGTTCACGCCCGCTCAGGCCACCGCGTCCATTGTGGTCTCCTACTACTGGCACTTCGTCGACGTGGTCTGGATCGCGCTGTTCTTCATGATCTACATCCTGGAACTGCTGTGAAGCTGTCACGCCGGGCCAGCGCGCCCCGTCGTAGTGTCACGACCGCTGAAGGTGAGCCCATGAACCGTTCGCGCCCTGACGACCCCAGCAGCGACGCTGCCGGAACCCCGGGCCATGGTCGCGGCCTCGGCCATGGTCGCAGCTCCGGCCATAGCCGGGGCCCCAACCGGCTGCGCCGCCGGCTCGGTGCCGCCGCCCGGCTGGCCGCCGCGCTGGCGCTCGCCGGCGGGCTCTACGCGGCGTTCGCCCCGGGCGCGGCGGCCGAGGACAACGCCGCGCTGTCGCGGGCCGCGCAGGACGGCAAGGCGCTCTTCGACACGAGCTGCACCAGCTGCCACGGCCGCAACGCGCAGGGCGTCGAGGGGCGCGGGCCGAGCCTGGTCGGGGTCGGCTCGGCGGCGGTGGAGTTCCAGGTCAGCAGCGGCCGGATGCCGCTGGCCCGGCAGCAGGCCCAGGCCGAGCGCAAGCCCCCGGTGCTCACCTACGACCAGGCGCGCCAGATCGGGCAGTACATCCAGGAGCTCGGCGGCGGCCCCCAGGTGCCAGAGGGCGACCTGCGCGAAGGCGGTGACATCGCCCGCGGCGGCGAGCTGTTCCGCATCAACTGCGCCTCCTGCCACGCGTTCTCCGCCGGCGGTGGCGCGCTCTCCTCCGGAAAGTACGCGCCGAGCATGGCCCCGGCCACCGACCGCCAGGTCTGGGCGGCGATGCTCAGCGGCCCGCAGAACATGCCGGTGTTCGGCGACAACCAGCTCACGCCGCAGCAGAAGCGGGACGTCCTGGTATACGTGCAGACCCTGGCCGAGGAGCAGGACCCGGGCGGCTGGGGCCTGGGCCGGTACGGGCCGGTCACCGAAGGGTTGGCGATCTTCCTGGTCGGCATGGTCGCAATGGTCTTCACGGCGCTGTGGATTGCGGGGAAGTCATGAGCACCCATACGACGTCACGGCCGGCGGCTGCCGGCCCGACTGCCGCCAGCCCGGCGGCTACCGGCCCGGCGGACCCGGCGACGGCCCGCTTCGAGCTGGTCCGTGAGGGTGCCCACCGGGACGGCGTGGAGATCGTGCACTACGAGCCGAGGTTCCCCGTCCCGGGCACCCGGGCGGAGCGGCGCGTCGAGCGTACGATCGCGTTCTTCTTCCTGCTGACCGCCCTGTCCGCGACCGCGTTTCTGGCGGTCTTCATCTGGTGGCCCTGGCAGTACGAGATCGGCTCGACCCTCAGCAAGCTCTACACCCCGCTGCTCGGCCTCACCCTCGGCCTCACCCTGGCCGGCCTCGGGATCGGCGTGGTCATCTGGGGCAAGAAGCTGCTGCCGCACGAGGTCGCCGTCGAGAAGCGGCACATCGGCAGCTCCGACCCGGAGGACCGGCGGATCACCGCAGCGGCCATGGTCAACATCGCCGACGAGACCAGCATCGGGCGCCGGCCGCTGCTGCGCCGGACGCTGGCGCTGAGCCTGCTGCCGGTCGGCGGGGTCGCCATCGCCCCGCTGGTCGGCGGTCTGATCACAGACCCGCACAAGTCAAACATGATGCTCCGCACCGGCTGGGACCCGGCGAACAACGACGGCGAGCGGGTACGGCTGGTCCGCGAGGACATGACCCCGATCCGGCCGGAGGACATCAGCGTCGGCGGCCAGATCACCGTCTTCCCCGGCATTCCCGAAGGGCGGACCAACAAGCACGCGGACTCGCCGACCCTGCTGATCCACCTTAGGGCGACCGACGCCGAAAGGGCCCGCGCCAACATCGGCCGCATCCCGATCAACAAGGACGCGATGTACGGCAACTTCGTCGCGTACTCGAAGATCTGCACCCACGCGGGCTGCCCGGCGAGCCTCTACGAGCAGCAGACGAACCGGCTGCTCTGCCCATGCCACCAGTCCCAGTTCGACATTCTTGACAACGCGAAGCCGATCTTCGGCCCGGCCACCCGGCGGCTGCCCATGCTACCGATCGAGCTGGACAGCGAGGGCTTCTTCGTTGCAAAGTCGGACTACCCGATCCCGGTCGGACCCGGCTTCTGGGAGCGGTCGTGAGCCTGCCGAGCCAGAATAGGCGTAGCCGCGAACGAAAGGCACTGCCGTGAGCACGAACGCCGCTATCCGTAACCGCCGCCGGCTGGACCTGCGCGCCATCCCGGGCCAGACCGTCGGCGAGCTGGACGACCGGTTGCACTCGGCCCGCCCGCTGCGCAGCCTGATGAACAAGGTCTTCCCCGACCACTGGTCGTTCCTGCTGGGGGAGATCGCGCTCTGGTCGTTCATCGTCCTGCTGCTCACCGGCACGTTCCTCACCTTCTTCTTCGACCCGTCGATGGAGGAGGTGACCTACCAGGGCAGCTATGCGCCGCTGAAGGGCATGGCGATGTCCCGGGCGTACGAGTCGAGCCTGGAGCTCTCGTTCGACGTGCGCGGCGGCCTGATCATGCGGCAGATGCACCACTGGGCCGCGCTGCTGTTCATGGCCGGCATCGTGGTGCACATGTTCCGCACGTTCTTCACCGGGGCGTTCCGCAAGCCGCGCGAGCTCAACTGGATCATCGGCGTCCTGCTGTTCTGGCTGGCCTTCCTCGAGGGCTTCGCCGGCTACTCCCTGCCCGACGACGCGCTGTCCGGCACCGGCCTGCGCATCGCCAACGCGATCATCCTGTCCGTCCCGGTGATAGGCACCTGGGCCAGCTCGTCCCTGTTCGGTGGTGAGTTCCCCGGAACGCTGATCATCCCCCGGCTCTACATCACGCACGTCCTGCTCGTACCCGCCCTCCTGGTCGCGCTGATCAGCGCGCACATGGCCCTGCTGCTGCTGCAGAAGCACACCCAGTGGCCAGGGCCGGGCCGGACCAACACCAACGTGGTCGGCGAGCGGATGGTGCCGCGGTACGCGGCGAAGATGGGCGGCTTCTTCATGCTCGTCTTCGCGCTCATCGCGATGATGGGGGGGCTCCTCCAGATCAACCCGATCTGGCTCTTCGGCCCCTACGAGGCGGCGGTCGTGTCGGCGGCGAGCCAGCCCGACTGGTACGTGATGTTCCTCGACGGCTCGACCCGGCTCTTCCCAGCCTGGGAGATACGCGCGTTCGGGTATACAGTCCCGGCGCTGTTCTGGCCGACCATCGTGCTGCCCGGCGTGCTCACCGTCCTGCCGATGCTCTATCCGTTCCTGGAGGCCCGGTTCACCAAGGACAAGCAGGCGCACCACCTGTTGCAACGCCCCCGGGACGTCCCCGCCCGCACCGCGCTCGGCGCGATGGCGATCGCGTTCTACGTCGTGCTGCTGCTCTCCGGCGGCAACGACGTGATCGCGGACAAGTTCCAGATCTCGCTGAACGCGATGACCTGGGCGGGCCGGGTCGGGCTGCTGCTGCTGCCACCCCTGGCGTACTGGGTCACCTACCGGATCTGCCTCGGCCTGCAACAGCACGACCGCGAGGTTCTCGTGCACGGGGTGGAGACCGGCATCATCAAGCGCCTGCCCGACGGCCGGTTCATCGAGGTGCACCAGCCGCTGGCCGCAACGGACGACCACGGCCACGGCGAGCTGGAGTACGCGGGCTGGACCGTCCCGAAGAAGATGAACCGGCTCGGTGCGCTGGCGCCCACGGTCCGGGGCTTCTTCTTCCCGATCGAGAAGCCCGCCGCAAAGCCGGCGCTGCCACGCCCCGCCGAGGCGCCGGTCTCCCCCGCCGTCACTCCGGTGCGCCAGGAGATCGAGAGCGGTCGCCGGTAGCCAGGCAGCCGACAGCTCAAGCACAGATAGCTCAAGACGCGAAAGGCCCGCCGCACCCGCTGCGGCGGGCCTTTCGCCATCCCTGCCAGTCCGGCCGCTCCGCTGGCCCGGCCGCCCCGCCCTGGTCCGGCCGCCCCCGCGCTGGCCCAGCCGCTCCGCCCTGGTCCGGCTACTCCGCCGAGCCGCCGGCGCAGGCCGCGGCCCTGGCCAGGAGCAGGTCACGCTCGCGGTTGTTCCGCGCCAGCGACGCGGCACGGGTGAGCTCGGCATGCGCCTCCGGCAGCCGGCCGAGCTTGGCCAGCAGGTCTGCGCGCACGCTCGGCAGGAGGTGGTAGTCCTTGAGCGCGGGCTCCGCAGCCAGCGCGTCGACGATCTCCAGACCGGCGGCGGCGCCGAACGCCATGCTGTAGGCCACCCCGCGGTTCAGCTCGACGACGGGTGACGGTGCCAGCTGCGCGAGCGTGTCGTAGCGCGCGGCGATGCGTACCCAGTCGGTCTCTTGCGGGGTGCGGGCCCGCGCGTGCTCCGCGGCGATCGCGGCCTGGAGCGTGTACGGCCCGGGCGGGCCGCCGAGCTGCTCCGCCCGCCGCAGCGCGGCCAGGCCGCGCCGGATGAGGAGCTGGTCCCAGCGCGAACGGTCCTGCCGCAGCAGCACGATCGGCTCCCCGGCCGGGCCGGTGCGCGCCCGCAGCCGTGACGCCTGGATCTCCACCAGCGCGACGAGCCCGTGCACCTCCGGCTCCTTGGGCATGAGCCCGGCCAGGATCCGGGCGA
>Ga0075420_100004065_pt1 | contig 12812 bp, 6 predicted proteins | sample SoiMetdeltSBSDD4_FD_75296 | JGI IMG/M metagenome (GOLD analysis project Ga0075420, IMG submission 75296) | Bulk soil microbial communities from a Populus tree surrounding site in Tennessee, USA - Soil MetaG P. deltoides SBSDD4 | ecosystem: Environmental > Terrestrial > Soil > Tree plantation... | reverse complement strand
CTGCATGGTCCAACGTGATTGCCAGGTGATTGGCTACTGTGATCATGACTTCCAAGTCCTCTTCATTGAGTGAGTGGTCTTGCAGACGATCCACCGTCAATGAACCAATGATCCGGTCCTTGACTTTCAGCGGCACCGTGATGAGGGCCTTGGTCTGGGTTCGGGATGCCAGTTGTTGAGAAAACGGATGCAGGAGGTCCCATACTTCGTGCACATCCTTGATCAGAATCGGCTTACCTTCCAACAGCAACTGTCCCTCGATGCACGCCGGATCTGTGACCGGGGTCTCAAGCGAACGGGCAAAGGCCGCTACGTCGTCTGGGACGCCGATCACACGCCTATCGTACGAGACCTTCCGTTCGCTGTCATAAAAGGAAATCATGACTCGATCGAAGTCGAGATTGTGTTTGATCGATTGCAGGGCCTGTTGAAGCAAGACCTCACGGTCCAAGGTTGAACTGACCATCACGCCGGTCTGATGGAGCAGCGTCAGCTGGCTGACTCTGCGCTTCAGGTCGACGGCGACCTGTTCCTGGTCCAGATAGGCCTCGCGCAATTCCTCGTGTCGGGTATCCGCAAGCCTGATCTGTTCCTGGAGCACGCGCTCCGTGGCCGTCACCTTCCTTCGGAGAATGCGGGCAATGTTGGCCAACCAGAGGGCGACGCCCGGGAACAGGGCCAGCAACACCGTCTCCATCAGCGGAATATCAGGGTGGCGCAGACGCATATAGGAGAGAGTTGCTCCCGAAATCCCGGCTCCAGCCAGGGCTCCAAGCAGCGCGCGCGGCTCTCTTGGCGTCCATCTGAATTCCCATTCGCAACAGTCGTCGCCCTCGGCGATGCAAGCCCGGTCGATGATATCGGCAGCTCGGAGGCTGTGGATCAGATGTGGGAAGGATCCGAGTGCCGCTTTCGACGATTGGCAGATCAAATAAGCGCACGCTTTCCGGTAGGGGCCGAACTGTCGATAGGCGTGGTCGGTGTAACTCATCCGGAGCACCGCGGAGCGGTCGGTGATGGCCCCGGTTGAAAACAGGATGGACCCTTTCGCGTACTTCTGCCCGAAATGAGGGAACATGCGATAAATCTGCGACACGGAGAACGGGCGGCCCAACGTTTGAATGATCGGAGAGACGAGTTTCTTCTCACCCACGTGAAATTGAAACCGCTGGTCGCCTGAAATTTCAGAACAGAATTCGCCGAGAAAGCACACGAACTCGTACGAATAGCTGTTCCAGACCTGTCTCAACAATTGAGGTGTGACATGGTAGGCCTGATCGTTGATCCGTTCGTCCAAGAGTCTGCAGAGATCCGCGACCGCCTTTTGACCCGCCTCTCGTCCCCGTGCTTCGGCGACGGATTCTTCGAGACACTCCACATTGGCTACAACCGTGACCCCGCTGGCATCTCGAATCTTGTTTCCCTGTGCATCCACGCCGAATGGGCGGAATTCCATCATCCCCTTTTCGGTGATGCGATGGTCCTTCGAGAGGAGGTCGGCCATGGCGCCTGGCTGTGTCTCGGTCATAGGAAACCCGCTACGTTGAACATGTGCTCACGTTCTGATGCTCAAAATACGATCCATGATGCCGTGATAGACTGCCATAAGCGCCGGTTCCATCTCATCACTCAGCCGAAAATCGGGGATGTGCCAATTGATCTGAGCGAAATGGTCATAGTGAAGCGTCGTCACATACTCGCCTCCCGAATCATCCCATGGAAAATGCGAAGACCACTCGGAAACCGCCCCGTCATTGCCCGCCGCCCGTTCTTGGTCTGTCCCGAACGTGCGGATGAGTTCGTAGGACGGCTTCAACGAAGACGCGGACTCTGAAGGCAACGTGCCTCCATAGGCCACATACATGATGTGCTGTCCAGCGCCCGACCGGATCTTCTGCTCAGCCTCCGCCAGTCCGGCATTGAATTTCTGCACGCCTTCCAGCGTGAGATCATAGAGACCACGCTCAAGCTGCGGGCGGGTGGTTTGCTTGACAAGATTGCCCAGTAAATGCCGAAGACACTCAAGGTAGTCCCCGGTGAGGGGAATCTTCCGACGGCTAAACCGCTTGAACCATTCATGGAACGTGCCTTCGATCTCCCGGATCAATTGATCGGCGCGATAGATCCCCTTGGCCACGGTCGGGATGACGTCGCGCAACGCATACGCGACATTGCCCAGCGACGTGCCCCGATGGGGCGTGGCGATGGTGATCAGCGAATCGATCCGATCCGACAGGCTCCCTTCGGCAATCACCCAGCGCCCGTCCAGCCCGCCCATGCTGTGCGCTATGATATGCACGCGAGTTTCTAACGGCATGTCCTGCAGTTGTATCCGGATCGCCTCCTTGAGCTGTTCTCCGCGCGCCGCGGCGCTGTCAGAGACAGGCACTTGCGGCGCCATGATGGTCAGTGCCAGATCATCCCTGCTCCCATACCGCTGTTCGAGGAAGGGCCTCAAACCGGTATAGTAGTCTTGACGCACGTCGCGTCCTTCGGCCGGGCTTCCCCATCCAAGAATTCCATGGGCCAGCACCAACAGTAACGAGCGTTTCGTCATGGAAACCCTCCTCCTTGCTGATGGGAGCCATAACTCCAGAGATTGTCAATGAGGCGCCCGACCCTGCTCGACCTCCGCTAGAAATTCACGCGCAGGTTGATGGAGCCGACATACCAGGTGGTTTGATATGTTCCGTTCACCGAGCCGGGGATGGCGACCGGGTTTTGATTCCCGGCAACAGTGCGGGTTTCATATAACAACGTCTGGAAGGCCATATCGAGACCCACCGCGCGGGGACGGAACTGTGCGCCGCCTGAATGCCCGCACGGGAGCACACCCAAAAAATGTCCCTTGTCCTTACACAGAAGGCCAAGTCCGACGGAGATCGAATGGTTGTCGGAATCCGGTACGGTGGGGCTAAAGGAACTGTCGGGAACGGCATTCTGCGAGTGCCAGTATCCTCCGCGTAGCGCGATCTCCCAATCGGGCAGGCGCTCCACTTGAAGCCATTTGTATTCGGTTCCGATCATGACCGTGTAGCTGCTCCTCCAATTTTGAGGAAACGGAATGGTGATCCCATTGGAAAGATGCACGTCTGTGTTGCGTAATGATTTCCAGCCGGTGTAGTCCACATCCAGTTCTAACTTCCATTCGTTGTCCCGGTTCCGGACGGGCCAGATTGCGATGCCGCCCGTATACACCTGCGGCAACACCACGGTCGTGGATGCATCAGCGACCAGTCCCCCGTTCGCGAGAAAGTTCCCGTTCAAGTGCAGCGTGGCCTGGCTGCGATAGACAAGGCCGATATTCGCCAACGGTTTCCCATCCTCGTTGCGCAGCGGGGTGTACAAGAGGCTGACATTGAAGCCCGCGGCTGTATCACCTCCGTTGATTTCCAAAGGAGCGCCGACCGGCAGCCCCGGCAGGCCGGCATTGTTGAATTTGGTCACGCCTTGTCCGGCCCCCCAGAAACTCGCGAAGGTGTAGATATCCGCACCGACACCGAGCGAGAGCTGATCGTTCAATTGGAAGGCGATGGTGGGTTTGATGTCTAGCAGCGGAAGTGTTTGTTGAGTCACCGCAGTCGAAAACGGGCCGTCATTCGGGTATCGGTACTTGATTCCGAAAGGGGAGAGCACTCCAAGACCAGCTGTGAGGCCCTTTAGAGCGGTGAGCCCCAGGTCGCTCAGATTGGCGGTCACGTAAAAGTTGCTGGGTGGCGGAAAGGCCACGCTCCCACCGAAGTCACCGCGCGATGTGGTACCGGTCGGCCCGGTGAACGAGGTGGAGCCACCGACGAGAAGAGTGCCCACGGACGTTTGGATTCCGCGCAACTGCGTCATGCCGGCCGGGTTGTAATGGAGAGCCGAGGGATCGTCGGCTTGCGCGGTGAACGCTCCGCTCTGTCCCACGGCGGAGGCGCTTTGGTCGAGGATGCGAAACCCGCTGGCGAAGAGAGCAGAAGGCAGAGCCAGCAGGGCAAGCAGGAGACCGACGGCCGCCAGCCTCTGCATACCCAGGTGACGGGTCCTGACCGTTGGGCGCTGTCCAGCGTTGAGGTGTTGTGCAATCAGACGCGACCTCCACTCTGGCAGGATGTTAAAAACCGTGCTGACGATGCGTGAATGGGGTGCTCGTGTGCCTGACTCATATCTCCCCTGTGTACCCGCGCCATGTGCTGGGGCCGACGAGGCACCGCCCAGTCCTGGGCTCTCCCTGCGCGACCAGTCATGTGTCGGCCTCCGTGGTCCGGAGCCGACTGATGCGGAGGACATTGCGTTGAGCTGGCCCAAGGGATGTGTGGCAGGAACTCGGGACTCGGGCGAGACATAGCTGAACATGGCCGTCTGAGGATTGATGTCACCGCGCATCGGGACCTCCTGGCAAGTGTGGTGCTGCGCAGTGATACTACTTACTGCGAAAAAAGCAAGACCTTTTTCAACATCCTGCTAGGAATCCAGTGCCGAGGCGCTCTTGTTGATGCAGGGAAGCGTGAAACAAAAACGACTGCCCGAGCCAAGCCGGCTTTCGACCCAGATCTCTCCGCCGTGCAGCCGGACCAGACTCTTGGTAATGAATAACCCGAGTTGCGCTCCCTGGGATGAGGGGATGGAGGACTCGACCTTCGAAAATTCGTTGAACACCTTCGGAATTTCGTGCGGCGCGATGCCGCATCCGGTATCGATGATCCGGATCTCCGCGAAGTCATCATCACGTCTGTGAAATTCCACCGAGACTTTACCTCCGTTGGGGGTGAACTTGATCGCATTGCCGACGAGGTTCCAAAGGATCTGCTCGACCTTGTCCCGGTCGGCACGGACGGCCGACAGCCCCTCGCAGGGGAGGACTTGGAGCGTGATGGATTTTTCATCCGCCAGGGTTTGCACACTTTCGACGATGTCTTTGACGAAGTCGTAGATCGGTAATGATTCGGGCTGGAGCTCAATCCGGCCGACGTCGATGCGGGACCAATCAAGGAGTTGATTGATGATCCGCGTCAACCGCTCAATATTGTGTTTCACTCGCTGGAGATAATGCTCCTGGCGATTCGACAGTTGACCGGTCAATCCGTCCAACATATTCTCGACAAACCCCTTGATCGAGGTCATCGGGGTCCGCAACTCGTGGGAGGCGACCGACACGAACTTGGAGCGGCGGCGATCGTGATCCTGTAGACGTTCATTCGCCCCCTGGAGTTCTTGCGTCCGTTCGTCGACTCTCTCTTCCAGGCTCTGCGTGAGCAGTTCCAATTCACTGTAGGCTCTGGCGTTGTCGATGGCGACTGCCACGTGGCTAGCCACCGTCATGAGGAGCTCCAGGTCTTCGTGGGTACAGAGGTGCTCGCCACGATCACCGGAGAGATACCCGAGCGTGCGTTGATGGCTTCGGAGCGGCACGCAGACGAAGGAATGCACATCCACCTGCCGCAGCAGCTCGAGTTCCGCCGGATACATGCGATGAGTGACCATGGCGAGGTCCTGCACCAACAGCGGCTTTCCCTGAATGAGCAGTTGAGCATAGGTACTGCCATCGTCGTGCACTGGAATGACGAGTTGTCGGGCCGCCTGTTCGATCTCCGGAGGGACACCTGCGAGCTGGCCGGCATAGGCCACGCCGCGTTCCTCGTCATAAAGGACGAGGGCCATCCTCACGAAGCCGAGATTATCCATCAAGAGTTGTAACACGAGGCTCAAGAGGCGGTCACGATCGAGCGTGGATGTGATGGCGGCGCTCGTTTGGTTCAGGGTCGTCAGTTGCGTGACCTGACGACGGATGATATCGAGGTTGGCCGAGATGGCCTGATTCCGCTCGTGAATCGATTTCGTCATGAGATTGAAGAGACCTGTCAGCTGGCCGACTTCATCACGCGTGGTGGGGAGGACCACGGTGGTGAAATCTCCTTCGCCGACTTGCCTTGCCCCGGCAGCAAGATTCCGCAGGGGAGTGATCACCTTGCGGGCCAGGAGTCCCGTACTCACGATACCGGCAATGATGATGCCCAGGGCGAGCATCAGAAAATTGCGCAGAATGCGTCCCAGCTCGCGTTGAAGCGGGAATTCGGTCACTCCTATTTGGACGACCCCGAAGACGGCCGGCGAAACCTTTTCGTCCGACGGCTGAGTCTCCTCTGCCTGCAAGGCGAGAGACTCGAGTGGCGCATTGGCTCGTCTGAGCACGGGCAAGGCGAAGTCATAATACGACTCTTCCGACGGGGACGGGCCGAGGGTAATGCCCTCAAAGGGTATGGGAACGGATCCCGTGCCGCTGATGCGCAGATGAGTAATAAGGGGTTCAGGCCGGGGGTCCTTCGCGACGGTCTCTGAGATTTCCGGCCGGGGATAGAAGGGTTGGTCGGGCGAACGGGCCAGGCCCAATGCTCCTTCCAGTTTACCCTTGCTGCGTGCCGCGAGAATTTGACCGTCTGCCCCGGAGATCATCACATAGACGACTTCATCGACTTCCATCACGCCTGCAATGAACTGGTCCAGGATGGTCCGTTCCTCGATGATGATGCCGTAGCGGACGTTGTGGGCCAGGTTCTTCACCAGGACCGATCCGAGATCTCTGAGCCGCTCCCCCATGGTGGTGCGCTTGTTCTGAATGAAATACCAGCTCAAGGCTGAACAGGTCAGAATGATGATCAGGCTGAAGAAGACGACAAACTTGGTCCGTAGGCTAATGAAGCGGCTCGGCCAGATCGATGGAAGATGAACGACTTCGCGATGATCGGCTTTATCGTCCATAGGGCTCACCATGCTTAGTAGAGTTCGTCCGCTCGATTTTCCAGATCTTTCGGTATGTCGATGCCCAAAAACCGGGCCGTCTTCAGATTCAGGCTCAGGTCGATCCGTTCAGGAGGCATCGGCTTCATGGGCATCGTGAGCCGCCCGTCTAGAAGTTTGCGGGCTAATTGCCCGGCTTGGCGGCCGATGTCGCTGTAATTCACCGATAGACACAACAAGGCGCCGCTGCGGGCAAACTCCCGTGAGAAGCCAATGACCGGGACACGTTGCTCCAGAGCTGCATTGAGGATGAACCGCAGTGACTCGTCGGTGAGCACCGTGGAATCCGGCACAAGCCATAATCCGCCGACAGGCCCCAAAAGGTTGCGAAGTGCGGCCGGAACGTCTCTTTCGTGGGACACGGGGGTCGCGATGAGTTCGATGCCATTTCGTTTGGTCAATCGCTGCGCCTCTGCGATGGTCGTCGCCGTCTTCGCCGGATCGTAGAGCACGCCGAGACGTCTGACCTGCGGAAGGACCGAGTGGATGGCGGACAATTGACGTTCCAAGGGAATCTCGATCAAGACTCCAGTCAAGTTGGGGGTGGTCAGCCCATTTTTGGTCGGATCGAGCACCATGGAATACACGACGGGAATGTCTACAATTTCGAGTTGAGCGACTTTGGCAGCTTTGAGTCCGACGGCCAGCACGAGGGCCGGATCGGAAGCGAGGATTTTCCTGGCAAGCTTCCGCCCTTTTTCCAGATCTCCCTGGAGATCATACTCGGTGAGTGTCATATGGGGGGGGAGGGTAGCCTTGAAGCCGTTGATGGCTTGATTGTAGGCCGCAATGTCCGACGATTTCAGGATCACGACTTCGGTTGCCAGGAGGACCGACGGCCAGATCAGTGCAAGCAGGCCGACGATCGACGGCATCCAGGTGTCACGAAGCTGCCGGCGATCTTGCCGGCTCGAAACGTTCCTGGAAGCGCGATGCCCCACAGTTGCTCCTGACTCCACGTGACTGACGCGCGCGACTCCGGCGCCTAAGAGAAAATCTGCCTAGTCTCGTCGTTGACCGTTCCGAGCACCCGGATGGGATGACCCTCGCCATCTCGATGGATTCGGCCCTTCCAGGCCAACCAATGCAACGATCCATCAGGCCAGACGATCCGATGGGTCATCTCCACGCCTGCCTGTTCGGCAAGGGCCTGTTGGATCGTGGCCAACACAGCTCCCCGGTCCTCGACAGGAATGAGTTCAAGGTAGTCGGCATAGGCCCCGGGAAACGATCCGGATGCGAGACCGCAGAGTGCTTCCACTCCTGCCGACCAGTACATGCGTCCGCTCCGAATGTCCCAGTCCCAAATGCCGACGTGGGACGCGGTGAGGGCCATCCGCAATCGCTCCTCGCTCATACGAAGCTGCTCTTCCGTCCTTTTGCGCTCGGTGATATCCGTGGATACGCCGCAGGTGCCGTAGACCTGCCCGGTGTGATCGAACAACGGAACCTTGATGGACAGATAGGTATGCATTCCATCCGCATGGGGAACATGCTCCTCCATCTCTACCGGGCGGGCAGTGGTCTGGACGCGGATATCATTGGCCCGTAGCTGGTCGGCGATTTCCTTGGGAAAGAGGTCGTAGGTGGTCTTTTCACGTGCTTCTTCGAGCGTGAGATTGAAGAGTTGCTCATAGCGGGAGTTGATCAGGAGATACTTCCCGCTTACATCCTTGGCGTAGATGACCGCTCTCGTATTGTTGATGATGGAGTTCAGGAGCTGCTCGTTGCGACGCAACGCGTCTTCTGCACATTTGCGGTCGGCCACGCATTGGAGCGACCCCGCCATGCGGACCAGGTTGCCCTGCTCGTCCCAGATGCCCTGCCCACGAGCGCGGAACCACCGGTATTCTCCTTGTTTCGTCAGCAGCCGGTACTCATGGTCATACGGAACGCGGCGCTCGATGTGCGCTTCCAGGGCGGCAAACGTGTGGTCTTTGTCTTCGGGATGCAGCCGGGACAGCCAACTTTCCAGTACATCCGGAAACTCCGCCTCGGTCACACCGAGCATCTCTCGCACGCGGGGAGACCACCAAACCGGCGTACGAGGCGAATGCCAAGGTTCGTTTGGAAGCACGCGGCCGTCCCAGAAGCCGTCATTGGAACCATGAATGACAAGTTCCAGTCGTTCCTCGCTGGCGCGTAAAGCCTCCTGCACCCGTCTGTACTCCGTGATATCGCGCGAGATGACCAGAAAATGTCGCGAGGGATCACCGGCACCGACCATCAGCGTGATCTGCACATCCCACCATTTGGGTTGACCGGTGGAGGTGGCGCAGTATCCGATAAACTTCCCGATCTCACCGGCGTTGGCCGCGGACAGGGCGGCGGACGCAGCCTGGCGATCGTCACCCTCCCAGAATGATATCCAGGGTCTATTCATGACCGTAGCAAGATCGCCGATCTCCAGCAGGGCCAGGCCAGCTTCGTTCATGTACCGGAGGCGTCCCTCCCGATCCAGAACCTTGATACAGTCAGCGCTACTTCGGAGAATTTGGTTCTTGAACTCTTCGCTCTCCCGTAAAGCCCGCTCCGCCTCCCTGACGACGGTAATGTCCTCACAAACGATCAAAACGACAGGCATCTCCTTGTCATTGCGGACCGCCTGGGCGGTTTCGCGTACCCAAATCACGGTGCTATCTTTACGTATTTTGCGCAGTTCCCAGCTCATCGGGACTCCTGGTTGCGCAAGACAAGTATTCAGGTTCGAGCGAACCGCTTCCCGGTCCAGCGGGTGAAATACGTTCAACACGTTCTGGCCGATCAATTCGTCCCCCCGATAGCCCAACCGTTCTGAACCGAATCGGTTGACGGACAGGACGTTTCCCTGGGCATCCACCATAAAATACATCGAGGGATTATCGTCGAACAGAGCGCGATACCGGGTTTCACTCTGGTGGAGTGCCTCGTCGGCCAGTTTCCGGCCTGTGATGTCGAAGATCACCCCGTCCAACCATTGCAGGCGACCGTCTTCGGAAAAGATGCCTTGCCCCGTCTCATACACCCAACGAACTTCCCCCGTCGGACGCATCAGGCGGTACTCGAGCTCATAGGGCCGCTTGACAAGGACGGCTTTGCCGATGATCTCCTGCACCAGCAAGCGGTCTTCCGGATGAATCACACTCGCGTATGATCGGACCAGATTGTCGATAAAATCGGAGGCGGGATAGCCGCAGATGTGCACAATGGCCTCGCTGAGAAACTGCATGGTCCAGTCGGCATCGCAAGCACACCGGTAGACGGCTCCCGGAATATTGGCGACCAGGGAGCGAAACCGTTGCTCCGTGTATTCTAGGGCCGCTTCCGCGCGCGTACGATCAGACACATCGCGAAACACCACGACCGCACCCACGAGACTGTCGCCTTCTCTGATCGGCGTGCTGACGTACTCCACTGGAAAGCTGGTGCCATCTTTCCTCCAGAACACCTCGCGGGTACCACGGTGCACCCGACCATCGCGAATGGAGGCATGGATGGGACACTCCTCAAGAGGATAGGACCTCCCGTCTGCCCGCGTGTGGTGCAGGACCTGGTGCATGGACTGTCCGAGCAGTTCGTCTATGTCGTAGCCGAGCAATGTCGAGGCGGCTGTGTTGACGAAGGTGGTATGGCCGAGGCGGTCCAGTCCGTAAATGCCTTCCCCTGCCTGCGTCAGGATCAAGGCATGTTGCCTCCGCAACCGATCGAGCGCTTCCTCGGAGTGCCGCCGATCGGTAATGTCTCGGATAATGCCGCTGTAGAACGACCGGCCGTGCGACTTCCACGTGGCAAGCGACAACTCCAGCGGAAATTCCGTGCCGTCCTTTCGCAATCCCTCCACGGCGATCAGATGCCCGATGATTTTGGACTCGCCGGTCGCTTGAAGGCGGCGAAACCCTTGTTCGTGCGCCTCCCGGTATCGGACCGGCATGAGCATGGTGAGGGGGCGCCCCTGCACTTCCTCCTCCCCGTAGCCGAAGAGTCTGTTGGCTGTCTTGTTCCAGGAAATGATGTTGCCCTGCTCATCCGCCAGCACGATGGCATCCGTGGCCGATTCCACCAGCGAACGGAACCGTTCTTCGCTCTCATCGAGGGCAGATTCGGCATATTGGACCTGTGCGACCAATGCTTGCACGCCGACGGCGCGCCGGAGAATCGCGCGCAGCTCGTCCCGGTTGTAAGGTTTCGTGAGATAGGCGAATGCGCCCTGCGTCAGCGACCCGATCGTGCGTTCCGTTGCCGTATAAGCCGTCAGGATGATGACCGGCAAGCTGGGATGCAATTCGAGGAGCGTATGAAGGACGTCAGACCCGTCGCCATCGGGCAATCCCAGATCCAACAAGACGGCATTGTAGTGGTGCCGGCGCGCGAGCGAGATGGCTTCAGCGCAGGTCCGTGCGATACCGACCTGGTAGCCGTCATGGTCGAGCAGATCTTGCAGGCCGAGCACAATATCGGGATCGTCATCGACGACCAGCACCGTGTATTCCAATGTTGCCTGATTCATGGCGAACCTCGACTTGCGAGTTTTGAGTGTGGAGTGAGGAGTTTTGAGGCCCACGGCGCGAAGGATAATGAGCGCCATGTTTGTGGACGCCGCCGAGGCGGTGAGGCGGCCGTGTCTGGAAGTGCTGAGCCTTGAGTTCTGAGTCTTGAGGTTGGCTTAGAAGAAAGCGAATTGCGACGAGTTGACAGGATGATGCTGTTGAGCACCTTCAGAATCTCATCGCATTCCTTCAGCATGGCGGCGGACTCAGAGTTATGAACTGTTCCGACCCTCTGAATCAACCTTAACCAGTAGTGCGCTTCTCGTGCTTCTCGCGCGGCGAATGAGAAACTCTTTCCTTGAACCAGGCTCTTACTCATTCCAGTTGTCTCCTGGGGATATGACCTTCCACTGCTTCTTTCTTCTCCGATTCACAACTCACAACTCAGAACCCTCCCCCGATCCTTCGCCCTCATCCCCGGCTTCTCCCCTCAGGGAGAAGGGACGATTGAGGGGCCCTATTTCTCCCTCGCCCTTTAGGGAGAGGGTTGGGTGAGGGTTCTGTCGACTCGGCAATGCGGTGCAGGACTCCTTCTAAGTTCGTCAGCACTTCATGGTTCCAGAAACGAAGCACACGATACCCCTTGCGAGCTAAAGAATCCGATCGACGTTCATCTACGTCCGTCTGCAACGCGTGCTGTCCGCCATCCAACTCGACGGCCAATTTGAATTCCAGACAACAGAAATCGACGAAGTATGACCCAACCGGATGTTGCCGTCGAAACTTGAGTCCTCCGAGCCGTCGTGAACGGAGAGCTTTCCAGAGCGTTCGTTCCGCATCCGTCTGCTCACGGCGGAGGCGACGCGCTCGGTCTCGCAGTTCCGCAAGAGCGAGTGTGCGTTTCACGGGCATCTCTTTTTTCCGCCCATCATGCTCTCACCCTGACCTGCCCCCTCATCCCTGCCTTCTCCCCTCAGGGGGGAGAAGGGAAGGATTTCCTGGTTCCCCCAAGCATGGCGCTACTTCTTCGTTGCCTCGCGCACCTCGGCGGCGTTCACAAGCGTGACGTGCCTTATTCGGCACGTCGTGAACCTCATTATACTTGCCGGTCTGCGCCCAACCTCCGATGGCCATGCCGTGGCAAGCCCCTGCCGGACAATGGTCATCTTGGCTCATCGGGCTTCGACGCGACAAAAACGGTCTCGCGACACGAAGCAGTTGAGAGAGAATGGTAGGTCGGGGTCAATCGCGTACAGATGTGGTTAATCGGGTTAAATCTGGGCGAGCCAATGCAGGCGGAGGGCTGGACTGTGGACCGAGTCTTCATGGATCCTATCGCCTCGCATGTTCCGTCTAGAGCATGGACGTAAAGATCACCGTCCAGGCTGGAGAATCACCTCGCAAAAGTTATGCTTGCAATAACCGAAATGCGCAAGACGACCTGCTGGATTTTCCATAGGAGAATCCAGCAGGTTACGTCAGCGTGCTGAGAGAGAATGAAAGGGTTATAGTCAGGCTAGTATCCGGGAAGATACACTCTGTATTTCATCGGATACATCGGATACA
>Ga0075420_100004064_pt1 | contig 12813 bp, 10 predicted proteins | sample SoiMetdeltSBSDD4_FD_75296 | JGI IMG/M metagenome (GOLD analysis project Ga0075420, IMG submission 75296) | Bulk soil microbial communities from a Populus tree surrounding site in Tennessee, USA - Soil MetaG P. deltoides SBSDD4 | ecosystem: Environmental > Terrestrial > Soil > Tree plantation... | reverse complement strand
AGCCGGACCGTCGGCGGGGGTTGTCACTAGATTAGGGCCAGGCACCAAAGTTTCACCCGGGGCCGGTCAGACCAGATCATCGGTTTAGGAAACTGTTGCTCTATCCCCTGAGCTACGAGGGCGGGCGGCTTCCCAGGCTATCTGCCGACGCTTGCCAGACCGTCACCAGGGAGCCGCTAGGCTCCCGACCGGCACGCGGCAGACAGCGGAGTCGGCAGCCGTGCGACTGCGGTAGGTGGTCCGGCAGTCGTAACAGTATTTGGCGTCGGCGTGGGCCACTGGCTTGAGGCGGCACTTGGGGCACATCCGCGCCCAGTTCCTCGGCTTGCTCATGCTGGCGGCTTCGTCCGCTTGCGGCCCAGCCTCGGCGCGATCTTCGGCACGTCACCGGCCGCCGCTTCGCGTTCGCGCTGTGGTCGGCGGGCCACGGCACAGAACCCGGTCGGCGTCAAACCGGCCCGCCGGGCGGCGGCGGACACCTCGGCATGCTCGGCGACGGTGAAGGACGGGCTGATCCGCAACGGGAGGCCCGGGAAGTCGTGCCGACGGTCACGGCCGGCGCGCTGGCGGGGCCGATGGCCCGCTCGCCGTGCGCCTGGCCGTCCACGACCAACCGTCCCCTCCCACGGCGAGGCTCGCCGCCTGAGAGAAAGCGTCGATGACCGGGGTTGCCGGACCCGTTACCGGCAGGCGCTACAGGTACCCGGCGCACGACGGGCACCCGTCAACAACACCTGACCCGCCGCGTTGGTGCCGACATCGCCGCCGGAAGGCCGTGACCTGCGGGGTGGGAGGCCGTGTGACTCGATGTCAGCCCGTGTGAGAGATCGCCGTCGTCACTTCCCCCCGTGGCGACGGGCCCTTCCAGGGCGCGGACGCTACCGGTCGCGGTAATGCCCGCACCCGCGGATCGAACCAAGCAAGCCGCCGTGCACGGCAGCTGCCTCGCCGGCCGTGACGATCCCTGCGTTCCCGTCGTCCCTGCTGTTGCCCGATCCGCAAACACCGTTACTGGCAACGCTTCCGCTAACGACGGTGCGTCAACGTCAAGCCACGAAAGGGGATGTCGACCGACATGACTTCGATCCGCTGCACCGCAGCACCTCACACCCTGCTTCTTGGAGGATCATGCCCCGACGCAGTCCCGGCGAGTCGGTGGCTTGCCGACCTGCACCACGAACCCGGCCACCAGCCGCCCACCCCGATCCCGCAGGTTCCATGCCGGCACCCGCCGCGCCGGAATCCGGCCGGTTGGACCGGCGCCACCGGTAGACGAGCTTCAGGCCTTGCCGCCGAAGCCGGCCCGATGACCGAAGATCAACGCGCGAAGCTGTCCCGGCTGCTGCGGCTCAACCGGCCACGCCGTCACCAACGCGCAGCATGACACAACAGGCCCAGGTGCCACGACCCCCACAAGATCGCGGCACCCGGCATACCTAGCCGCGACCGCGCGGACAATCTCCCGCTTGACCGCTACGTCGTCGCCTCACTTCCGGCCGCGCCGCGACGCCGGCCGGGCCGCGGGTTGAAGTACACCGTGAAGGCGGACCAGCGGCCGCAACGGCGTCCGCTCTCTACGGGCGGGATGACGAGATGTACGACCTCCCTACGACCTGTGGCTTGCGCTGCCGCAACGGAGCCCGCCGTGTCCGGGCGGGACAGTCTGGCTGGCCAGCTTCCTCATCAGTGGTGCCGCCCGGTTCTGGTGGCTACGCCGCATCGGCTACGGCGCCGTCGGTACTACCCTTGCGACGACGAGTCGGCCGAGGACGGCGACGGCGTCGTCCCGGCCTACCCGGCAGGACCTCCTACGAGTGGACTAGCCTGCTCGTCGCATTCGCCGGGCCTGCCGTGTCGATCGCCGTGGTCGGGCGAGGTCGCCGGCCGCATCAGATCTCCAGGACCAGTCCAGCGATGTGTGAGAGCAACAGCGCGGTCATGTTGCACGCGAACACGGCGTCCCGCTGGTCGACCGGAAACTCGCCGGGCTGCACCGCTGAGGCACCAGGGACGACGTGACGACCCGAGTGGATGTACTTGCCAATTGCCTTGGTGAGGTCATCGATCTCGTTGCGCTTCTTGCCCTCGGGCATCATGTCGAAGATCTTCGTCTTGTCGCCGGGCAGGGCGTCGATCACGGCCCGGCAACGGCCGAAGACTGCAGGCGGGTTCCCGGAGGTCAGCGCCCGTCGAGCTTCGCTGAGGTGGCTCAACGCCGCGCTCCACGAAGGCACCCGGCTGGGATCGGGCAGTCGAAGCGGCGCGATGAGATAACCACCGAGCTTCATCGGCTCAACAACCTGCTCGTACCAGTCGCTCCGGGCAAACGACATCTCCAGTTGGTGGATGTTATCGCCCACCGGAATGATATGCCAGGTGTCCGGTTCCTCGATGCCGCGCCAATCGATGCTGGAGTCTTGAGAATGGTGACGGAGGCGGAGGAGACCGGCGAACCTGAGTACCAGGCTGACGTTGCCCGGCGGTGGGTCAAGCAGGAGCGCCAAGGACTCGTGTGGGCATGTGACTGCCGCCGAGAATGGGTACTCGTCCGTGCCCAGGTACGAGAGCGGCCCGAATTCGCCGCGCCCGATCAAGACGCTGCGATCGGTGGTACCAAGGCTCGCGTCGAATGCGAGCCGTAGCACTTGCCCGTCGACGCCGGCCAGCATGATTCGAGCTTCCAGCGGCAGGAGGATCTGGGGTACCGGCCCGCCGGTGGCTGACAGTGGGTTGGTGCTGCGCCGCAGCGACAGCCACGGCCGGCTCCCCGATGGAAGATTGACGTACAACCGGTTCGGCATGGACGCGAGTCTCCCGCACGCGTTCAGTCGGCGGGGCAGCGACACGACGCTCGGCCCGACACGAACGTGGGGCGGCTGACAGCCGCCCTTCCCGGGGACCTCTCAGTAGCACCAGGCGGCCTGACTCAGAGTTCGACACTGTTTACAGTGTGTTGGTATGGATCATCTCTGTCCATGCGGCGCCCGGAACGCGTCTCCCTTCGCCGCGCGATCAACGACGCGGTCGACGATGCGATCAACAACCCAGTTCGGGTCTCGCCACTTCATCGCAAGCCGGTCGGTGTCCATGCCGTGCTCGGCGACGATATCTCGAAGTTGGTCCAAGTCCAGGTTCGCGTGGCGATCCCGCAGCACCATCTCGCCGTGCTCGGCGTACACCACCTCCCGCCATGGGGGTGGGAGAACGCGCGCGCGAAGCTGGCCGGGCAGCCGTCCGTCGGCGCCCAGCAGGTCGCCTGCTACACCGACGCGCTGACGCTGGATGGGCAGGCGGCCAGCGGACCCTACACGGCGATGGTCCCCCTCGCTTTCCCCGACTACCGGCTCGAACGCATCGGCGAGCCTCGCCTAGGCCTTGTGATCCGCATCGAACGGCATCTTCGCAGTGACGATCCCGACGAGTACATCGACGACGCGTGGGAGCAGCGAGGCAGCACAGTGGCTCATGGCGGCGCCGCCAGCGAGGAACTAGCAGCGCTGCTGTCGCTGGCCCTTGGCATACGCCTGCGCGCAGGAGGGATCGCACGTGTCTTTCATCCCTCCGATGACGAGCGCGGATTTCCGCATCAGATCGATCGCTCGGCTCCCCATCTCCCGCAACCCGCCCGACAGCGCATGCTCCCGTACACCATGCTGCGCTCGGTGGAGCTCGGCACCGCGGCCGCTCTTCTTGACATCTACCCGCAGCTTCCCGTCAAACAGGCGCGCGCCCTCGTGCGGGCCGCACGGTCTTACCAAGACGCGCTATGGATCGCCGACAGTGAGCCACGCCTAGCCTGGCTACGGCTCGTCACCGCAACCGAAGCAGTGGCCCGGCTGTCCGAGAGCGGGCCAGCGGCACAGACATTGAGCGTGGCCCATCCCGAGATCGCGCAGCTCAGCGACGCCGCCGACTCTGAGCTGAAACGCCTGGTGACCGAGAAGCTCGTCGACCAGAGCCGTGCCACGGCAAAGTTTCTGGCATTCCTCCAGACATACGGCCCGCGGCGCCCGCGCCGCGCTACAGAGTCAACTGGAACGGCATAGAGGCCCAGTTCAGGACGATCTACCGGCGCCGTTCCGCAGACCTGCACGACGGCACCCCGATACGTGGGTAATGTGTGAGCCACCCGTGGTCTCGCCGGCACGCGTAGCGCATGAACACGTCTGGGTGCCCCGCGACTGGCAGGGCACCGTTCCAATGCACCTACATATGTTCGAGTTCGTGGTGCGCGAGTCGCTGCGGGCATGGTGGAAGTCGATGGCGCCGTAGCCGCTGGCGACGCCCGCCGTAAGCACCAGTACATCTATCGTTTGATCATCTTGGTGCGTTTGATGGCGCCATCGGCGCGCCCAGCGATCGCGAGCGGTGGACCGAGCGCCCGACCGAACGGTGACCTCCATCAACCCCAGCGCTCAAGTTCGTGCACGACCGTCGGCGCGTCCGTCACGAGTGCGGTCCGCCACGGAAGTATTCCGCGGTTCTGGAGTTGTCCGATGAGGACTATCGGAGCGATGCGTGATCGGCTGCCGTCTGAGTTACCCAAGTCGCCGTGACCCGCTCGGGAACGCGGCGCACCGGCGTGGGGAGAATCCATGTGGTTGCCTGCTTGTTGGCCGTCTGCTCCGCGGTCGGGCCATCTGCGTCGTTGTCGGTTGCTTCGACGAAATAGCCAATGGGGATGTGCACGACATCAGCGGACGGACCGCGTAGTAGGTCGGTGTTGTCGACGCAGACCCGCTGGACGTCACCAATCTCCTCATCTTGGCAGCGGCCACGATGCGGCGATCACAACCGGAGCCGACACCACCAGCGCCGACAAGCTCCCATGCTTGACGCGACCCGCTGAGCATCGAGACCTGCGCACCTCGATCCACATCCGGCCTGACCTGCTGTTTCGAGCGACAGGGGCCTGCCCTTGAGGGCGCACCTGCCCGTTGAGAAGTGAACCGATCCTGCGCAGTAACCTGGGCGGCGGCCACGCGCAGTGATCACGAGCTACCGCCGCTGGAGAAGCCGCTCCGCGAGGGTCTGGCGCAGATCGTCGGGCAGCCCGTCGATCTCGACCAGCTCGGGCAGCAGCTGCGGCTCGGTCATGTACGCCCGAAACGCCTGCGCGATCGTCACCCCGTGCGCCGGACGGTCCTCCACGCTCACCGGATCGCCGGCCCACACCTCGCCAGGCTCCAGCACGCGCAAGTACGCGCCCGGACGGTTGGACCGGGTGAAGGTCTTCACCCAACGCGGCTCGCCCATCTTGTACCCGAACGTGGCACACGGGATGCGGCCGAATGTCGGCTGGAGAACCAACCGTGGGCCGATGCGCCACCGCTCGCCGATGACCGCGCCGTTGACGTCGACTCCCTCGGTCGTCAGGTTCTCGCCGAAGAGCCCGTTGGCGAGCCGGCGGCTAAGCCGCGCCTGCCACCAGTCGTAGTCCTCTCGCGCGTACGCGTAAACGGCCTGATCGTCGCCGCCGTGATGCTCGATGTCGAAGATCTGGTCACCGACCAGGCCGCTGTGCAGCCCGGTCGTCTTGGGCCCCGGCGCGCGCACGGTGACCAGGTGATCAACCGGCCGCTTGTTGATGCCCGTGACACCAACGCCCTTGGCCGGGTTGGGCTCCGGCACCGCCAGGTTGACCGACACAATCCTGCTCACGCCGGCAACCTAACCGCCCCGCGCCAGCACACGCCGCGCAATTCCCGCCATCCGGCTGCCGGACGGAGAGACGCCAAAAGATCACGCCCGCCCCCAAGATCACGCCGGTCGCCCCGCCCCCTCCCCCATCGATCAAGGACAAATGGGCGTTGTCTGATCTGCTCGCTGCCCACGCCCTCCGCGATGCACCGGACGGCGGAGTACGCCATCGCGGCGCACTGGAAGTACAAGGAGGCGAAGAACGCCACGATCGTCGGGCCGGCCGCCGCGCGCGACACGATCCGGATCTGTCAGGACGTCGACACAACCGTGCGGTGTCGCGTTGACCAGTGCCAGTGTCGGGATTACGTCGCTTCAGCCACTTCTACGTGGTGGCGAGCGGCGCCATGCTGGTTGCCGGACTCAGCGACGCGAGGCAGTTATGGATGGCGAGATGACCGAGCCACGGGTGCGGGTCGAGGTCGTCGAACTCGACGACGCAGGAGCGCGACAGATTCGTGCTCGGGAAAGGGCAACCGAGTTGCTCCGCGATCGTGCTGATGACATCAGAATCGCCATCCAGGAGGCGGCCGAGGTCGCGCTGAGCGCCCTCGGGTCGATGGAAGATCAGGCGGGATGGCGGATGACCACACTTGAAACCGTATTCGGGTTGACGTTGGCGGCCGAGGCGGGGGTCATCGTCGGCAAGGCGTCGACCGAGGCCTCGTTCGAGGTCACTCTGACAATCGAGCGCCAAGGCTGAGCTGGTGGCGGAGTCGGACTACTGGGTGCAGCTGTCCTGCGCGCGAGGCGCGTGTGGTGCCGGTTTCCTGCTCACCAGGCGATGGATCCTGACGGCTGCGCACTGTCTGAGGAACAGGGCCGCAGAAGAGGACGACATTACCATCTCCAGGGCCAGTGGAGATTCGACCTCCGGTAGGGTGGTCGAGATCTGCAGAGAACGAGATGCTGCACTCATCCAGGTGCAGGGCAAGTTGACGTGGACGGTGCTTTCGGTCGGCACCAGCCGCTGCGAGCAGGGCGATGGCTGGTTCGCCCCATTCCGGCCACGTCGTAACGGCTGTGAGCTGAAAGGCTCGGTGCTCACCAGTCCCACCGAATTCCAGATCACTGGGGGCAGCCTTATCGAAGCCCTCGAACTGGAGGTCCGCCAGCTGATCGGGGACTACTCGGGATACAGCGGTGGCCCGGTCGAGTGGGACATCAGAGATATCGAGGACATGCCCGCCGAGCGTCTCGTGGTCGGCATGCTCATCGAGCAGGACCCGCACCGCGTGCGTCCGGACGAGTTCACCAATGTGCTATTCGCCATCACGATCAAACATGCCATGGAGGCGTTCGACTACCTCAACACGATCCCCAGCCACGACAGAAGGGGCGGACCAGCGGGCACCGATACCGACCATGCCGCGACCGCCGCACGGCACTTCGCCGACTTCCGAGAAGTGAAGAACCAGATCGACTCCCTGGTCACGGACGGCGTGCTGCCGTTATCGATCGCGGCTGAGGAGACGCGGGAGGCCCTACGCGATGCGCGGCGGCGAAGTATGGGTAGAGACCAATGACACTGGCGCTGGACAGAGCGATCACTGCCGCGGAGTCAGCAGTGGAGATGAGTGCGGGCCTGGCACACGCCCGGGGAGAGTTGGCCGATCGGGTTACCGCCGCGCTGAGCATGATCACCCCGTCGGACGTACACGCTAGACCGGATCGTGCGTGTTACCTCGCCGGGCTGCTCAGCTACTGCGGCCTGACGGATGGTGCCGACCAACTGCTGGACCAGGCGGCCGACGGTGACCCGCAACGCTCGTTGCACATCGAGAACCTCCGCGGGGTCCTGGCCGCGTCGCGGGGCGAGGCCGGCCGGGCGGTCGACATACTCCGGCAGGTGTTGGCGAGTGCCGGCACGGACTCGCCGGTGAGGCGTAAGGCCCGGGCCAACCTTGCCGCGGCATACCTGCAGACCGGTGACTACGCTGCGGCAAACCTTCAGGCGAGCGAGTTGCTCAGCGAGGAGCGTGCCGACCCAGCGGACCCCGCCGCCGAGGTGCTCGCAGCGTGCGTGCGTCTGGCGGCTCTGGTGCGCACGGACCGGGACGGGGCGGCTGACCTCAGCGAGCTGACCGACGCCACCCAACGGCTCGTGGCGGGCGGTGGCTCGGACCCGCCTTCGTGGCGAGCCCTCGCCGAACTCTCAGCGATCGAGTTCCAGGTTGCGGTGAAGGATCAGCGCTGGGACGTGGGGGAGCGTTGTGTCGAGGTTCTCGAGGTGACGGCCCAGCGACTCGGAGCAGCATTCGGTGCGGATCACCCCGACGCGATGGCGGTGCGAGGATTGCTGGCCTCGGCCGAGCTGGATTGGGCGATCAGTGACGGTTCCCGGCAGAGGGCGGCACGGGCCGCCGATCTTCTCGCCTACCTGGCGAGACGTACGAGCATAGTGCTCGGCCCGCGGCATCGCCTGTCCCTGTCGGCGCTGATCGCCCACGCGCGAGGGCAGTTCCTGCTCGCGGAAGCCAGGTATGGTGCGCGGCAACGCAGAGCGGCGTGGCGGGCAGCAAGAGCTGCGGTGGACCGGGCGGGAGCGGCGCTCGGGCCTGACCATCCACTCACCCGTGAGGCGGCGCGCTTGGTCGCAAAGGGTCGCTCCCGGCGCTTCCGGTGGCGGTCGTCAGTGAGCCTCGGTCCTCGTGGCCGCGCAGTCGGGCGCCATCTGACCGTCGGTCTGGCGGGCGTTTCCGTCATCACCGCGGTCCTGGTCGCCGAATTGACGAACCCTCTCCTTGGCGTGCTCACCGGTGCTGTCGCGGCCGTTGCGGTGCTCTTGCTCGATCACCGGCGACGGAAGGCCCACATCTCCCATGCCACGGCGGACATCGATGGCGGTCGCGAGGCGGCGACCGACAGCGAGGCACCTACACAGCCGGACATCGTCGGCCGGCACCGCGAACTCGCGGCTCTCCTGCGAAGTCATCGCCGGGCGCGCACGACCCAGGAGTCGAGCCCTACACCCGGGCCTGTCCTGTTGCTGCTCCACGGCAAACCGGGCGTTGGCAAGAGCGTCCTCGCGGCTCAGTTGGCGCACCGCCTTGCGCCGGAGTACCCGGACGCGAGGCTCTACGCGAATCTCGGCGGTGCCGAGGGACCCCGGCCGCCGACCGAAGTCCTCAGGGACTTCCTCCTTGCGCTCGGGTTGCCGCAGCCGCAGCTGCCGCAGGAGGCGGCGGAACAGGCGCGGTTGTTCCGCACCCTGAGCACCGGCCGCCAGGTGCTGGTCATCCTCGATGACGCCCGGCACCCCGAGCACGTGACAACACTGCTGCCGACCAGCTCGGATTGCCTCGTTATCGTGACGAGCCGGCGTGATCTCGGCCCGGCGCTAGGAGCCCCGTCGTACCGGGTCGATGAGCCCGATCCGGACACCGCCCTGGCGATCCTGCGAGCTGCCAGTCACACGGACGAAACGACCGAGCCGGTCTCCGCACAAGAGATCGTCGAGTTCTGTGGCTACCTTCCGCTGGCGATCCGTTCGGCGGCCAGCCGGGTTACCCGCGAAGGCGCGGACCTACGGCACGTGGCCGATCTGCTGCGCCCCGAGCATTCCCGGCTGCGCTGGTTGGCCGACGACGAACTGGACGCCGAGGTGCGAGTCGCCGCCGACTACGATCTTCTGCGCCCGCTGGAACAACGTGCCCTCAAGATGCTGGCACTGGTCGACTCGCCGACATTCCTGCCGTGGGTCCTCGGCGCCACGCTCGGTGTCTCGCAGGCGGAAGCCGAGTCGCTCATCACCAGCCTCGCCGCGGCTCAACTCGTGGACCGGGCCGCCCTGGACCCATTGACCGGCGCTTACCGGTACGGATTCAACCCGCTGATCCGGCTCTTCGCGCTCAGCCGCTTGCACGACGAAAGCCATCTTGCGCTGGAGCAGGCGAGGTGGAAACTCGGCACGGCGTACGTCGCTACGGTCGCCCAGGTCCTCGGCAGCCCTGCCGCGACGGCACGGGGTGTCAGCCGGTGGGTAGGCACCGAGTACCTGAATCTGCTGCGTGTCGCAAGCACCGCCCACGAACAGGAGCGGTGGGAGTTGTGTTGGCAGGTAGCCACGCTGTTGGGAGACGTCGTACCGGAGGGCACCGACCCCAACGACTGTCTCGCCGCGTTCGACATGGCCGAACAGGCTGCAACGGCGGTAGACGAAACGGCCGGGTTCATCGACGTGCTGATCGCCAAGGGGTCGTTCCTAGCGGCCATCGAGCGGTACACCGACGCCGAAGAGGTGCTGAGGAAGGCCGCGCGGCTGGCACAGGAGCTCCGCGCCGGATCCGCTTCTGCCAGCGGAATGCGATACCAACGCCAGGAGGCCAGGGCACACCGGAAGCTCGGCGAGGCGTACCTACAGATCGGTGCCCAGCACCTTGCCAGGCGCTCCCTGGAAACCGCGCTGAACCTGGCCCGAGAATGCGGCGACCACGCGGAGCGTCGCACCGTGGAACTGATGGTGGCAGAGAGCAACCAGGTTCTTCCACCCGAGCATGGACTAGGCGGTTATGCAGCAGGTGGCGGCATCGACGCTCCGGCATTCTTCCGCCTCGAACTTGGGTTATCGGAGAACGCCCGGCGCCGAGCCGACTGGCGCGCGGCACACAATCATCTCACTCGTGCCCTCGACGGGGCCGGCGGCGACGCCCGTCGCGCGGCGACGGTTAGGTACCGGTTGGCGCTCCTCGCTCTGCACCGCTGGCAACATGTCATGCACGAGTTCGGTGCTGAGGCAGCGACGGACCCGGACCCCGCCCAGGACCTGATCGACTCTGCGGTGCGCCGCGCGGCCGATGCGTTAGTGGCGTTCCAACAGATGCACAACACAGCAGGCATGGTCCGAGCGCGGTGTCTGTTGGCACGGTGCATGTCGGCCGCGGGAGAGCACACCGAGGCCGAACAGCTCTGCCGGATCGCCGAAAGGCAGTTGTCCAGCCTCGACTTCGCCTCGGCCGTGCAACTGCCACTGATCGCACGCCTCCGCCATGCCATGGGAGAGCTGATGCTGCGTCGCGGCGAAGCCACGGCCGGTCGAGGGCTGCTCTTTGACGCCGCCACCGACTACTTCATCTGTGGCGACTGGACCCTGAACAACGAGGTTCTGCGGTTCATCGAAAACGCCCTGAGGAACACGCCAGACCGGTAGCTACGGGAGCTTGCAGTTGGTGCCCGCCAGTTACCAGCTGTTGAATCAGATTTGGCTATGACCGACCCCGGCATTTGCCGCCGTACCCGGCTTAGCCTGGATGCACCGATGAGGTTCAGGATCCGGCGTTGATTGCCATTCCATCATCGTGTATGGACGGAGTGGGTCCGGGTTCGGGCATGGTTCGTGTGCGTCCAGGGGCACAACCGCCTCACCGTTCTGGCAGAGGCCAGCAGCCGACGATTTCTACCGTGTCAGCTCCCGGGCTCCCGTTTCCATGTTTGACGGGACCCGCCGAGTACTGAGACCTGCGCAAGCTTCACCGCGTGAGACCGGTGACCTGCGACATTGCACCGAGGCTCGTTGCCATTGGGAGCGCGTCTCACTCCGTGCAGGTGGATCGAACCTGCGCAGCCCCGAAGAGTCGCGCGTTCCTCACAAGCCAGTTCGACGCCGTTTCCAGAACCGCCGACTGACGTCGCCGACCGCCCCACCCGCACGGCGTGCACCCATGCGCACTCTGTCATGGCAGGGCTGCGGTTGGCGGGCATGAGAATCCGGCGAGGGCCAGGTGATCGGCGCGGTGATGTCGTCGATCGGCGGAGTGGCGAACCCGTTCGGGGGCTGACCGGGCCGCGGCAACAGCTTCGCCAGCGTGGCCAGTAGCATCCGATCCGCCGGGCCGTACCGGGGTCGGGGCACCTGCCGGCGCAACACCGCCAGCTGATGCCGCAGCACCGCGATCTCGACCTCGTTGGCATCCGGCGTCGCACCGCAGCCCAGCACACCCAACACCCGCCGGACAACCATCAACGCCGCCGTACGGACCAACCGCAGCACCCAGACTGCCAGCCAGCATCGGCACAGGTCGGAGCCGTCGCCCTGAAGTGGTCCCCTTCAGGCAGAGCGTGGGTAGGGCGGCGCTACCTGGTCACCGCCACCGTGCGATCCCGCGACGAGTCGCGGCAGGCCGCCCGAGGTGGTATCGAAGCCGTCGCCGCAACGCCCGCCGTGTCGAGTCACGCGGCCGCCTCGACCATCCCCTGGCAGGGGAACCGCACCGTGGTTTTCGGCACCTACAACTTCACGGCGTGGGACAGGTCGGCGTCAAGCGTAATGAGCGCGGTTGATCGGATGAACCAGCCACGGACAACCCGGCCCCTTCGCTCCAGTCCCGTTACAGGACCTTCACCACTACCACGGACCGGTCCGCCAGCAAGCCCGGCGACGGTACTCAATCCCTGACGGGGTCGCCGCTTGGGACACTCCCTCTCCCCCGCCCGCACGGGCAGGGCGTGTCCGGGCACGCCTTCTCCTGTTCCACACGGAAGCCGCAGATCAGGCTCACGTCGTCTACATGCCGGACACCGCCTGGCCAGTAAGCGGAACCCCCGCCAAGCTCGTCCCGGGATCCATTTGACACCCCGGTTTTGATGTCGTCTGTATCTGTTTCGACACGTCAGCAACGATTCACTTGCGTTCGTCTTCCTAATCCCTACCTGACGCCTCGCGGGCGCCTTTTCCTCATCGCTCACCACGACGGTCTTCAGCCAACGCAGCATGAAGCGGTTTGGAGCCTCCCTCCGCCGGGCGGCTCCGAAGGGCCACATCCTTCATCTTCCGTGCAGCACCGCATCGAGAACCCGACCTACATCGACTCCTCCTTGCGCTCAGGACACACCAAGAGACAGATGTACAGCCGAGCCAGCTTCTCCCTACTACGCAAGAGAATCCTGCTCAACGCGTGAGTCCAAACCGACCCCGGCTCCGCCGGGTAGCCGGCGGGAGTCTCACCCGCCGGCTCCCACAGTTCCGTGCGTGAACCTCTCGATTCACACGGCTTTTACCATCCAGTCGGAAGAGTCCATGTGGTCCATCGCCAGTGCGCGAACAGGTTCGGGACGCGTTGCACGACCCGGTCCCACCATGCTTTGAGGCTTTTGAACCCCCGCAGCCGTTTGTAC
>Ga0075420_100004062_pt1 | contig 12820 bp, 12 predicted proteins | sample SoiMetdeltSBSDD4_FD_75296 | JGI IMG/M metagenome (GOLD analysis project Ga0075420, IMG submission 75296) | Bulk soil microbial communities from a Populus tree surrounding site in Tennessee, USA - Soil MetaG P. deltoides SBSDD4 | ecosystem: Environmental > Terrestrial > Soil > Tree plantation... | reverse complement strand
AGGTACCCTGGGTCCACGTGAGCCCAGCCGATCCCTTGCCGTCGATGAACCGGCGGCGCATTCTTACCGCCCTGGCGGTAGGAGTCGTTGCACCGGGCGCACTCGCCGCCTGCGGTAGCAGGATCAGCAAACCGTCCGCGGACGCACCGGCCGCACCCGCCGGGCCGTCGATCAGCTACCAGCCCGCCAACGCCACCACCGATGTGGCACCCGTCACGCCGGTGCGCGTGGAGGTCAAGGACGGCTGGTTCCAGCGCGTCGCGCTGACCAATCCCGACGGCAAGGTCGTTGCGGGGGCGCTCAACCGCGATCGCACCGTCTTCAACACCACCGAACCGCTCGGCTACGGCGTTTCGTACACGTGGGCCGGGTCGGTGGTCGGCCATGACGGTAAGGCCGTCCCGGTCGAGGGCAACTTCACCACCATCAACCCGAGCACTCAGGTCAACGGTCAATTCCAGCTCGCCGACGGTCAGACGGTTGGGGTCGCCGCGCCGGTCATCATTCAGTTCGACGCGTCGATCACCGACAAGGCATCCGTCGAGAAGGCGCTCAAGGTCACAACGGAGCCGCCGGTCGAGGGCAGCTGGGCGTGGCTGCCCGACGAGGTCGGCGGATCGCGGGCGCACTACCGAACCAAGGAGTACTACCCGCCGGGCACCAAGGTCAGCGTCGACGCGAAGCTCTACGGCGTGCCATTCGGCGACGGCGCCTACGGCGCGCAGGACATCTCGCTGAACTTCGCGATCGGCCGCCGCCAGGTGGTCAAGGCCGAGGCCTCGACCCACCGCATCCAGGTGCTCGACGAACAGGGCGCGGTGATCATGGACTTCCCGTGCAGCTACGGCGAGGCCGACCTCCCGCGCAATATCACCCGCAGCGGAATCCACGTCGTCACCGAGAAGTACGAGGACTTCTACATGACCAACCCGGCCGGCGGCTACAGCAATGCGCACGAGCGGTTCGCGGTGCGGATCTCCAACAACGGCGAGTTCATCCACGCCAACCCGGCCAGCTCCGGTGCACAAGGCAACACCAACGTCACCAATGGCTGCATCAACCTGTCGACGAGTGACGCCCAGCAGTACTTCAACAGCGCGATCTACGGCGACCCGGTCGAGGTCACCGGCACCTCGATCGAGCTGTCCTACTCCGACGGGGACCTCTGGGACTGGGCCGTCAGCTGGGACGACTGGGTAGCAATGTCGGCGCTGTCGCCACAGAGCTCACCGAGCGAGATCCCGAGCACAGCGCCTGCCACGCCGACGGACGCGCCTCAGCCGGTCAACGGGCGACCTGGCGGTTAAAGCGCGACCCGCTTGCCCCGCTGACCTGATCGCGCGGCCTGACCACGATCAGATCCAGGTCGACATGCGACGGCCGGCTGGCAACGAATCCGATCACCTCGGCGATGTCCTCGGCCACCAGCGGGGTGACGCCTTCATACACCTTCGCGGCGCGCTCCTCATCGCCTTCGAACCGGCGTAACGAGAAGTCGGTTTTCACCATTCCGGGCGCAACTTCGGTGAGCCGCACCGGTTTTCCGAGTAGCTCGCTGCGCAGCGTGCGGTGCAGAACACCCTGGGCGTGTTTGGCCGCCGTGTACCCGGAGCCACCGTCGTAGATTTCGACCGCCGCGATCGAGGTGACCGTGACGATCAGTCCGTCGCCGGACTCGATCAGCTTGGGCAGCAATGCGCGGGTGACGCGCAGCGTGCCCAGCACGTTGGCCTCCCACATCCAGCGCCAATTGTCGAGGTCCGCCTCGGCCACCGGCTCCAGCCCGCGGGCCCCGCCGGCGTTGTTGACCAGCACATCAACCCGGTCCAGGGCGCTGGCCAGCGCGGTTACGTCCTCGTCGGAAGTGACGTCCGCCACAATCGCGGTGCCGCCGATCTGCTCGGCGAGTGCGTTGATGGGGCCCTCCCTGCGGGCCACACAAACGACGTGAAAGCCTTGGGCTGCAAGCGTTTTCGCGGTCGCTTCACCGATGCCGGCACTGGCGCCGGTGACCACCGCGACCCGTTCGGAGGCTGTTGGTCTCGTCATCTGCCCAACTTTAGTTGGCGTGCTAAGTTCACCGTGTGTACCGGAATAGTCAGGCTGCAGTCGCCACGCGGCACTGTTGTTGTTGCGCACTTCGCCGCGCCTGACTGATACCGGACGTTTCCTGTCCTACTGAGTCGCCAGGTGTGGCACGGACCCACCAGCCGACTTCGACAAAGGACAGATCCCGTGCGCTCTTCCTCCACCACCACCGCGCTCCGTCAGCCGGCGGCTTCCGCCGTTTCGGCCGCCCACACCAAGCGGGCGCTGCTTGCGAGGCCCCACGTCGTCGCGCCCTCGCTGAAGGTCGCCGACGCGGCGGCGGCCTCGGTGTTCGGCGCGGCGCGCCTGCGCGGGCCGATCGCCCGTGACGCCATCGCCCAAGTCACCCAGCTGAGCATCGCGACGGTGAACCGCCAGGTGACCGCGCTGCTGGACGCCGGGATTCTGCGTGAGCGCGCCGACCTCGCGGTCTCCGGCGCCATCGGCAGGCCGCGTGTGCCGGTCGAGGTCAACCACGAGCCGTTCCTGACGCTGGGCGTCCACATCGGTGCGCGCACGACCAGCATCGTGGCCACCGACCTGTTCGGCCGCACGCTGGATGCGGTGGAGACGCCCACCCCGCGCGGCACCCAGGCCGCAGCGTTGGCCTCGCTGGCCGGCAGTGCCCGCCGTTATCTGAGCCGCTGGCACCGCCGCCGCGCGCTGTGGGTCGGGGTGGCCGCCGGTGGCGTCGTCGACGGCAGCACCGGATACCTCGACCACTCGCGGCTGGGCTGGTCCGCCGCGCCGGTCGGCCCGGTGCTTGCCGAGACGCTCGGCCTGCCGGTGTCGGTGGCCTCGCACGTCGACGCGATGGCGGGCGCCGAGCTGCTGCTCGGGGTGCGCAAACTGACTGGATCCGATGTCGCCCGCGCCGGGGCTCCGGCGCCGGAGCCGACCAGCCTGTACGTGTACGCCCGCGAAACCGTCGGCTATGCGCTGTCGATCGGCGGGCGGGTGCACTCGCCGGCCAGCGGTCCGGGGACCATCGCGGCGCTGCCCGCCCACTCGGAACTGCTCGGCGGCACCGGCCAGCTGGAATCCACCGTCAGCGACGAGGCGGTGCTGATCGCCGCCCGCAAGGCCCGCATCGTCGCTGCCGAGGGTCCGGCGTCGACGGCGACGGCGGTACTGCGGGCGGCCCGACAGGGCAATCAGCAGGCGCGCGCATTGCTGGCCGAGCGGGCCCGGGTGCTCGGAGAAGCGGTCGCGCTGCTGCGCGACATGCTCAACCCCGACGACCTCGTGGTCGGTGGCCAGGCGTTCACCGAGTACCCCGAGGGCATGAATCTCGTCGAGGCGGCGTACACCGAACGGTCGGTGCTGCCGGCCCGCGATATTCGCGTCACCGTGTTCGGCAACCGGGTGCAGGAAGCGGGCGCCGGAGTGGTGTCGCTCGGCGGGCTCTACGCAGACCCGATCGGGGCGATGCGGCGAGCCCAGAGCCGTCGCCCGGAAGCCACTGCCTGACTGACGGCTCGGCGGCCGCCGCGAGTGTGCGGTTTCATACGCAACACGCTGCGGTGGGCGTATCGATATGCACAGTCGCGGACTCGTGTCCTGGGGATAACCCTTCGAAGTGTCGGCTCTGCTGTCGGATCGCGATGCGACCGTCACGGCATGCAGACGATCGGCTGGCCATTTCGAGCAGAAGAAGCACTCGAAGACGGAGCGCTGACGTTTCGCGAGCTACGACGCTTCCATCAGGCGGTCTATCCGGGAGTGTGGGCGCCGCGCGGAGTGGAGTTGTCGGCGACCGACCGTGCCAAAGCGGCGTGGCTGTGGCCGCGACGCGACGGCGTAATCGCTGGCCTGTCTGCCTCAGCGATGTTGGGAGCCAAGTGGATTGACGACGACCTGGCGGTCGAGCTCATCCACACCAATCGGCGATCACCGCCGCTAATCACGGTCCACACGGACGAATTGCTCTCTGGCGAGACACAGACAATTCGTGGACTGCCCGTGACGGCACCTGCGCGGACCGCGTTTGACCTCGGGCGGCGCCTGAGCCTGAAGGACGGTGTGCAGCGCATTGACGCGTTGATGAACGCGACCGATGTCAAGGTCGACAACATTGAGACCGTCGCGGGGACACATCCTGGCGTGCGAGGCCTTCGGCAGTTACGCCAGACGTTGGATTTAGTGGACGGTGGCGCCGAGTCGCCCTACGAATCGCTCACTCGCCTGCTCCTCGTGCAGGCCGGCTTCCCGCGGCCGCAGACACAAATCCGAGTGCTCGACGAGGACGGCTGCGTCATCGCGCGAATCGATATGGGCTGGCGGAAATATCTCGTGGGCGTCGACTTCGAGGGCGCCCATCACTGGACCGATCCGAAGAGCCGGACGTGGGACATTGAGCGATACCACCTGCTCCCAGAGCTCGGCTGGACTGACATCAGGCTGACGAGCGGGATACTGCACAACACTCCGCAACGGTTTCTTGATCGCGTGGGTGCGGCTCTTATCGCCCGCGGCTGCCCGAGGACGTGGTGACTGTGCGTATCCATACGGCGTCGTCGGCCTGTCGCGTATGAAACCGCACACTCGCCACACCAGTGCAGGCCTGACGAGCCCGCGGAACCACGGTGTAGACATGTCTGTGTGCGCCTAGCCACGGATCTGCCCCGCCGCGTCGCTGTGCTATCGGTGCACACCTCTCCACTGGCCCAGCCGGGCACCGGCGATGCCGGCGGTATGAACGTCTACGTGCTGCAAAGTGCGCTGCAGATGGCGCGCCGCGGCGTCGAGGTCGAGATCTTCACCCGCGCGACAACCTCGACCGATCAGCCGGTGGTGAAGGTGGCGCCCGGCGTGCTGGTGCGCAATGTGGTGGCGGGGCCGTTCGAGGGGCTCGACAAAAACGACCTGCCCACCCAGCTGTGCGCCTTCACCGCGGGCGTGCTGCGCGCGGAGGCCACCTACGAGCCCGGCTACTACGACATCGTGCATTCGCACTATTGGTTGTCCGGACAGGTCGGCTGGCTGGCCCGGGATCGCTGGGCGGTGCCGCTGGTACACACGGCGCACACGCTCGCCGCGGTGAAGAATGCCGCGCTGGCCGACGGCGACTCGCCCGAACCGCCGTTGCGCGCCGTCGGCGAGCAGCAGGTCGTCGACGAGGCAGACCGGTTGATCGTCAACACCGAACATGAAGCGCACCAACTGGTTTCGCTGCACCATGCCGACCCGGCCCGCATCGACGTGGTGCATCCCGGCGTCGACCTGGGAATGTTCACGCCGGGGGACAAGCGCGCCGCGCGCGCCGCGCTGGGGCTCGACGTCAACGAGTCGGTGCTCGCGTTCGTCGGCCGCATCCAGCCGCTCAAGGCTCCCGACGTGCTGCTGAGCGCGGCGGCCAAACTGTCGGGCGTGCGGGTGCTGGTGGCCGGTGGCCCGTCGGGCAGTGGACTCGCCGCGCCGGACGGATTACTGCGGCTCGCCGACGAACTGGGCATCGCCGACAGGGTGACGTTCCTGCCCCCGCAGACCCGCGATCAGCTTGTCGACGTCTACCGGGCTGCCGATCTGGTCGCGGTGCCGAGCTATTCGGAGTCCTTCGGGCTCGTCGCCGTCGAGGCGCAGGCCTGCGGCACCCCTGTGGTGGCCGCCGCAGTCGGCGGCCTGCCGGTCGCGGTGCGCGACGGGGTCAGTGGCACCCTCGTCGACGGCCATGACGTCGACGACTGGGCCGCGGCGATCGACGCGCTGCTGCGGCGCGGACCCGAAACCATGCGTGCGGCCGCCGTCGAGCACGCCTCGACGTTCTCGTGGACGCACACCGTCGACGCGCTGCTGGCCAGCTACAGCCGGGCAATCAGTGACTACCGGACCCGCCACCCACGTCGGGATGCGACTGCGCGACGCAACGGGCGCCGGTTCTCGATGCGGCGCGGAGTGCGGGCGTGAGCCCCGTTCAGAAGCTCATCGAAGATGCGCTCGACGAACGCGAGCTGACATTCACCCATCACGCCAAGGGCCTGATCGTCGAGTTGCCCGGTGAGCGTCGGCTCAAGACGCCCACCATGCTCACCATCGGCGAGCATTCGGTGCGGATCGAGGCCTTCGTCTGCCGCAGGCCCGACGAGAACACCGAGTCCGTGTACCGGTTCCTGCTCAAGCGCAACCGCCGGCTGTACGGCGTGGCGTACACGCTGGACAACATCGGCGATATCTATCTGGTCGGGCGCATCCCTCTGGAGTCGGTGACGGCCGACGAGATCGACCGCCTGCTGGGTCAGGTGCTCGAGGCTGCGGACTCCGACTTCAATACGTTGCTGGAGTTGGGTTTTCGGTCCTCGATCCAAAAAGAGTGGGAATGGCGGGTATCCCGCGGCGAATCGTTGAAGAACCTGGAGGCGTTCGCGCACCTGATCGACGAAGACGACACCGGGGCGTCATGAGAGGATCGGCGTCATGGCTTCAGATTCGTCGGCGACGCTGATCCTGCTCCGCCACGGCGAGAGTGACTGGAACGAGAAGAACCTGTTCACCGGCTGGGTCGACGTCGACCTCACCGAGAAGGGCAGGGCCGAAGCGGTCCGGGCGGGTGAGCTGATCAAGGAGCTGGACCGCCAGCCCGACGTGCTCTACACGTCGCTGCTGCGGCGGGCGATCAACACGGCCAACCTCGCGCTGGACACGGCCGACCGGCATTGGATTCCGGTACACCGCAACTGGCGGCTCAACGAACGCCATTACGGCGCGCTGCAGGGTCTGAACAAAGCCGAGACCAAGGAGAAGTACGGCGACGATCAGTTCATGGCCTGGCGGCGCAGCTACGACACCCCGCCGCCGCCGATCGAACGGGGCAGCAAGTACAGCCAGGACACTGACCCCCGCTACGCCGACATCAACGGCGGGCCGCTGACCGAATGCCTCAAGGACGTCGTCGAGCGGTTCGTGCCGTACTACGAGCAGACGATCGTCCCCGATATCCGGGCCGGCAAGACGGTGCTGATCGCCGCCCACGGCAACTCGTTGCGTGCGCTGGTGAAGTATCTCGACGGCATGTCTGACGAGGACGTCGTCGGATTGAACATCCCGACCGGCATCCCGCTCCGCTACGACCTGGACGGCGACCTCAAGCCGCTAGTCATCGGCGGCGAGTATCTGGACCCCGAGGCGGCTGCGGCAGGTGCGGCCGCAGTCGCGGCCCAGGGCGCGAAGTAAGGCGCTCGACGGTGCCGCACGGCAAACACTGGGTAAACGGCTATCGAACTCCTGCGATTGGCCGTGTGACATGTCCCGTTTTAGCCGCACGCTGCTGGGATGACGTTCACCGGATGCGTACGATTTTCGCGTGAGTGTGGTATCGGCGCTCCTACTTGTGGGGGTCGTGGCACTGCTCGCTCTGGCGATCGGTGTCGGGTTGGGGGCGAGCCTCACCCCGCGCATCCTCGAACGCAGGCAACGCCGCGCCACCGAGCAGTCCGGTCTGACCGTCTCGCAAATGCTCGAGCACATCGTCTCGGGTTCGCCGGTGGGGATCGTCGTGGTCGACACCTACCGTGACGTCGTCTACACCAATGACCGGGCCCGCGAGCTGGGGCTGGTCCGTGACCGGCTGCTCGACGACCGCGCCTGGCTGGCTGCGGAGCGCACGCTGGCGACCGGCGAGGACCGCGAGGTCGACCTGTCGCCGCGCAAACGCGCCAATCCCGGCCGGTCCGGGTTGTCGGTCCGCGGGCATGTGCAGCTGCTGACCGAACAGGACCGCCGGTTCGCGGTCGTCTACGTCGACGACCAGTCCGAGCACGCAAGGATGGAAGCGACTCGCAGGGATTTCGTTGCGAACGTCAGCCACGAACTGAAAACGCCGGTCGGCGCGATGGGCGTGCTGGCCGAGGCGCTGCTGGCCTCCGCCGACGACCCCGACACCGTGCGCCGGTTCGCCGAGAAGATGCTCACCGAATCGAACCGGCTGGCCAACATGGTCGGCGAACTGATCGACCTGTCGCGGCTGCAGGGCGGCGAACGGCTGCCCGACCTGGAGGCCGTCGACGTCGACCGCGTCGTTGCAGAGGCGCTCTCGCGCTACAAGGTCGCCGCCGACAATGCCGACATCGCGATCACCACCGACGCCCCAACCGGCTACCGCGTGATGGGTGACGAGTCGCTGCTGGTGACCGCGATCGCCAACTTAGTGTCCAATGCAATCGCCTACTCGCCCAACGGATCTTCGGTGTCCATCAGCCGCCGTCGGCGCGGAAGCAACATCGAGATCGCCGTGACCGACCGCGGTATCGGCATCGCGCGCGAAGACCAGGAGCGGGTGTTCGAACGCTTCTTCCGCGTCGACAAGGCACGGTCGCGGGCCACCGGCGGCACCGGCCTGGGCCTGGCGATCGTCAAGCACGTCGCCGCCAATCACAACGGATCCATCCGGCTGTGGAGTCAGCCGGGAACGGGATCGACGTTCACCTTGTCGATTCCGGCCTACCCCGATCATGAAGATGAATCGGACGAGCGAGAGGACTAGCAAGACCAATGACCAGCGTGTTGATCGTGGAGGACGAGGAGTCCTTGGCCGATCCCCTGGCCTTTCTGCTTCGCAAGGAGGGCTTCGAAGCCACCGTGGTGGCCGACGGCCCCGCGGCCCTGGCCGAATTCGAGCGCGCCGGCGCTGACATCGTCCTGCTGGACCTGATGCTGCCGGGAATGAGCGGAACCGACGTGTGCAAGCAATTGCGTTCGCGCTCAAGCGTTCCCGTCATCATGGTGACGGCGCGGGACAGCGAAATCGACAAGGTCGTAGGGCTCGAACTCGGCGCCGACGATTACGTCACCAAGCCGTACTCGGCCCGCGAGCTGATCGCCCGGATTCGGGCGGTGCTGCGCCGCGGCAGCGACAACGACGACTCCGGTATCGGCGACGGCATTTTGGAGGCCGGGCCGGTACGGATGGACGTCGAGCGGCACGTGGTATCCGTCAACGGCGAGCAGATTACGTTGCCGCTCAAGGAGTTTGACCTGCTGGAGTACTTGATGCGCAACAGCGGCCGGGTGCTCACTCGCGGACAGTTGATCGATCGGGTATGGGGCGCCGACTATGTCGGCGACACCAAGACGCTCGATGTGCATGTCAAGCGCCTGCGCAGCAAGATCGAGGCCGACCCGGCAAACCCGGTGCATCTGGTCACCGTGCGCGGGCTCGGCTACAAGCTCGAAGGGTAAGTTTCTGCGGCGAACGTGGGTTACCGTCACGCTTCACGCGGTGAAAGCGTGACGGTAACCCACGTTCGCGGGTCTATGGGTGACTCCCTGAGAGCCCTTCACAACTGACTCGTCTACCGTGGGCCCTTCGTAATTACGGGCCGATATGACGGACGACGACGAGTGACAACGCAGACCACACAACACATTGACCACACGAGAAACATCAGCCCCTGGGTTCGCGGGGGCGGTCCAGCGGTCGCGGCAGCGGCGCTGCTGACCTACGTCGCGGTATATCTGCAGTGGCCGACGCTGAAGCTGCAGATCGACGCGATGGTGTACCGCTTCGCCGCCGAGCGACTGCTGGCGGGGCTTGACCTTTACTCGACGGGTTTCACCGGCAAGCCCAACGAGTTGTTGTTCATCTATCCACCATTTGCGGCGATCTGCGCGGTCCCGCTCGCCTTGCTCGACCGTTCCTCGGTGCAGGTGCTGTGGCTGCTTGGCTTGGTCGTCGCGCTGACGTACGCGGTGGTGAAGATGCTGCGGGCGACGGGCCTGCCTGCCGGTCGCGGCCTCTTCAGCCTCGCTGCGCTCCTGGTCGGTGTGATCGCATGGCTCGAGCCGATGCGGCTGACCGCCGAGCTGGGGCAGATCAACGTCCTTCTGCTTGTGCTCGTCGTGGCCGATCTCCTGAAGCAGAGCCGCTGGTCGGGTGTCGGGATCGGGCTGGCCGCCGGCATCAAACTGACCCCGGCGTTGTTCATCATCTATCTCCTGGTGACCCGTCGGATCCGGGCGGCCCTGGTGGCCATGGGCACGTTCACGGCCACCGTTGGACTCGGATTCGCCGTTGCTCCAGGCGATTCCGTCACCTTCTGGTTGCGCGGCCGCTTCGATGACGTCAACCGGATCTCGCATGATCCGCTGGCGAACACCAGTGTGCGCGGTTTGTTTCTGCGCCTGCATTGGTCGCCGACGCTGGCCACGATCACCGCGATTGCCGTCGCCGCCGTCGCGGTGGCGATCGCTGCGATTGCGTATCGACGTGGTCAGGCTGTATTGGCCGTCGGCATTGTCGGCATGGCATCGGCAGCCGCTTCACCGTTCAGCTGGAGCCACCACTGGGTGTGGTTCGCGCCGTTGGTCGTTCACTTGGGGTACCGCGCGTATGTGCTCGGCAGCCGCTGGGCCGCCGCGGCGATGTGGTCGGTCTGCGCTGTCGTCGGCGGCTGGTTCGTGGCCGTCGCCGGCGACACACCGCAGGCGGGCATACTGTCATTGCGACCCGGTGGTACGTGGGACGAAATCCTGCCCGGCGCTTATGTTTTCGTGTTCATCCTCGTCTTGCCGGCGACGGCGGTGTGGCTGTGGCGGTTGCGCGCCGAAAGGCACCTAACCCGTCTGCCCACCCATGATCTCGAACACCTCGAAGGTGTTGACGCCGGCAAGAACTGACGGATCACGCTCGCCGATCGCGAGTACCTCGCCCCGGTCGGCGGCGCGCAACACGCCCAAGCCCCACACACCTTCGGGGTCGGCGACCGGACCGTAGACCACCACGCGACCGTCCTTGAGCAGCTGCTGCCAGTACTCCATATGCTCGGCCATCGCCTGCTGCTCGTCCGCAGTCATCGTCTGCGCGAAATCCGCGCGCGGCGGAATCAGCTTGAACAAAAAGAGGGTCATTCGGCCAGGCGCGTCGCGGGATGCACAGCGATCAGTCCTAAACCACTGCGCCGCTTACATATTCCGGCCAGCTCGGCGTATGCCTTCTCACCGAGCAGCTCGGTCAGTTCGGGGGCGTACGACTCCCACACCTGCTTGGCGCCGACGTGCGCATTGGGGTCGCCGGTGCAGTACCAATGCAGATCGGCACCGCCCTCACCCCAGCCGCGGCGGTCGTACTCGGTGATCCACGTCTTGAGGATCTCCGACCCATCCGGCCGCTCCACCCACTCCTGGGTGCGGCGGATCGGCAACTGCCAGCACACATCCGGCTTCATCGTCAACGGCTCGACACCAATCTTGAGTGCCTTGCTGTGCAGTGCGCAGCCGATCCCGCCGGGGAACCCGGGCCGGTTCAGAAATATGCAGGCGCCCTTGTACTTTCGTGTACGAAGGTTGGGTTTGTCGTCGTACTCGTCCCACTCCAGGTAGCCCTTCTTGCCGAGCCCCTTCTCGCGGAACTGCCAATCCTCGTCGGTCAGCTGCTTGACGGCGTCATCCAGCCGGGCACGGTCGTCGTCGTCGGACAGAAACGCACCGTGCGAGCAACACCCGTCGTCGGGCCGATCCTCCACCGTCCCCTTGCACGCGGGCGTGCCGAACACGCACGTCCACCGCGACAGCAGCCACGTCAGGTCCGCCGCGATCAAATGCTCGGGGTTGTCGGGGTCGTAGAACTCCACCCATTCGCGGGCAAAGTCCAGTTCGACCTCGCCGGGATGTGATGCCGTCACAGCATTCAACGGTAAACCCATTAAGTTGGGTGCGTGCGATTAGGCGTGCTGGATGTCGGCAGCAATACGGTCCATCTGTTGGTGGTGGACGCCCGCCGCGGCGGCCACCCGACTCCGATGAGTTCCACCAAGGCCTCGCTGCGGCTCGCCGAGGCGATCGACGGCTCGGGCAAGCTGACCCGCAAGGGCGCCGACAAACTCATCAGCACCATCGACGAGTTCGCCAAGATCGCCGCCAGCTCCGGCTGTGCCGAGCTGATGGCATTCGCCACGTCCGCCGTGCGCGACGCGAAGAATTCTGAGGACGTGCTCACCCGGGTGCTCGCCGAGACCGGTGTGGCGCTGCAGGTGCTCAGCGGGGCCGACGAGTCACGGTTGACGTTCCTGGCGGTGCGCCGGTGGTACGGCTGGAGCGCGGGACGCATCATCAACATCGACATCGGCGGCGGTTCGCTGGAGCTGTCCAACGGCGTCGATGAGGAACCCGATGTGGCGCTGTCGCTGCCGCTGGGCGCGGGCCGGCTCACCCGCGAATGGCTGCCCGACGATCCGCCCGGCCGGCGCCGGGTGGCGATGCTGCGCGACTGGCTGGCCACCGAGATCGCTGACACCGGCGCCAAGGTGCTCAAGGCAGGAAACCCCGACCTGGCGGTCGCGACGTCGAAGACCTGCCGCTCGCTGGCCCGACTCACCGGCGCGGCCCCGTCGGGGGCTGGACCACGGGTGAAGAGGACGCTCACAGCGACCGGCCTCAGGCAGCTCATAAATTTCATCTCTAGGATGACCGCGGCTGACCGTGCGGAGTTGGAAGGGGTGAGTGCCGAGCGGGCGCCACAGATCGTGGCCGGCGCATTGGTAGCTGAGGCGAGCATGAAGGCTCTCGATATCGAAAGTGTGGATATCTGTCCCTGGGCGTTGCGAGAAGGGCTGATTCTGCGGAAACTCGACAGCGAAGCCGACGGCACGGCCTTGGTCGAAACGTCCGTGCGGGGACGCTGAAACGAGCGGACGGAGGCGCAATGGCGCCGACTTGGACATTAGCTAGGCCCAGAGGCAACACAGGATGACAGGACCAGAAGACCACAGCGGCTCGCGACCGATCTCGGTCGCGGAGTTGC
>Ga0075420_100004061_pt1 | contig 12821 bp, 14 predicted proteins | sample SoiMetdeltSBSDD4_FD_75296 | JGI IMG/M metagenome (GOLD analysis project Ga0075420, IMG submission 75296) | Bulk soil microbial communities from a Populus tree surrounding site in Tennessee, USA - Soil MetaG P. deltoides SBSDD4 | ecosystem: Environmental > Terrestrial > Soil > Tree plantation... | reverse complement strand
TAATGCAACCACAGCCGGTAATGCAACCACAGCCGGTAATGCAACCACAGCCGGTAATGCAACCACAGCCGGTAATGCAACCACAGCCGGTAATGCAACCACAGCCGGTAATGCAACCAATATGACCACAGGTGGAGGTACTGAAGGTGGCGGTGGAGAAGTACTGGAAGGCATAATTTGAGGAATCGGCTAATAGAACATCAACAGCAGCTACCAATGCAACAGCAGCTACGTTATTTTTGATTTAGGCTACACCTTAGAGGAGGAGTGGTAAGCTCCTTCAGTAAGGTTGTGGCTGTTGCATTAATGATTAAAACACACGAGGGGTAATACGCCAAAAGAGACATCCACTTTATAGTATAGCACAACTATGACTCGCTACTGATATGATAATTATGACACTGTTCAACCTTAGGGACATTTTGGCTCTTTTGTTAAATCAGGGCTAGAGAATGTTAACTTGGACATGGTTAATTGGCAAGATAGGAACATAGGAGATCAAAACTGAGCTCATAGAAAACCTAAAAGCTAAGAGATTTGCATATAATAGGAGAGTAGAATCCACTTAACGAGCCGAAATGGTTCTGGGTTCTACCCGGAACATCATGTCATTATGTGTAACGCTGGTACTAAATTAAGCTCATCTAGGTCGTTGTTGCTATTTTTATTTCTTGGAATTCTGCTGATAGATGATCTCACTCTTCTTGTATTTCCATAGCTATTGGCAGTCTCTTTGTTAACTCTATTAACGTGTCCACATTGGTGTATAGTTGAATCATATCGGTATTTTCTTCTTTCACGTTCCCCCTTACCAGAATTTTATTTTTTTCAGTTTCGGTATCAAAGGATATTAACGCTCGACCAGTATACGACTCCAAATTAGTAGGGACAACCAACGTAGATTCTCTTCCCTCCTGTATGTTAATGTTATAAGTCATAGATTTAGTAGTAGCGTCACCCTGTAGCGAACCGTTTGCAATACTTAAGTTTAGATTGAATATCACGTATCTAAATACGGTTCGCAGTATTTATTCTTGTTTCACAGAATGTTAACAGAGCCTCTGCAAGCCCCTCAGGATAAAAACCAACATATTTGCTTGCTAAAATTAAAACTGCAACACTAGAAGAGCAGCTTGCATAAATAACAGTAAATCAGTAAAGGTAATGAGAGTACCTATCAGTTATGTCTAATCATAATAGAATGACGTTGTTTGAGTTGAAAGAAAAAGCCAAATGGTCTTCTGATCCTGAAGAAAAAAAGGCTGCAATTGAAGAGCTATCAAATCATGGAGAGGACGCAATGTCTGAATTGCAGGAGATTATGAGTATTACTGCTTATGAGGACATCAAAAATGCCTGCGCAGAAGCCATCATGTCAATCCAAATACGTAACAAAGAAGAAGTCAAAGTCAATGAAACTTCTCCTTCTTCTCCTTCTCCTTCTCCTCCCCCCCACCCACGATAGCAATTCAACAACAGATTTGAGTACTACTGCGGCTAAAAATCAAAAAAAAGAAGAAGAAGAATTCGAAAACGAAGTCAAGAGCACGGGAGAGAAGGGAGCCAGGTTAGCTGACATGCCTCAATAACGTCAATATCCTCTTCTTTGAAGCTATGGGGTCTTCTCTTTTAATACCTCAGACGTTGTGTTGTTGATTTCATCATCGGCTCTTGTTGCATAGGATCGGCAGAAGCAACTCTCATTTGCCGATTTCATCTTCCCACTTCCATAACGTCATAGTGACACCCTCTTCATTTGGCTGTTGTTCATGTAGTCCCACTACTATCATACCGTTAAATGGTGCAAGGCTACCGGTTCCATTGCTATCAAACACAGCTGTTGTAATTGCCCTAGTTTGTAGAGTAGCAGGATCGTCCTTCACAATTTCGTAGAATGTAATGGCAGTACTATCACCGTCCTCTGAGAAAAAGCTCTCCCTTCCAAAGGAAATTCCTGTCACAGAAGACGAAATCGCGGTACCGTTGTTACTCACATCGATAGTCTCCCCAGTATCAGGGACAGTTAATGTGCCATTTCCGAAGAATGTAATGATCGAATGTGTTTGGTTAAATGGAGTTTCACCTGTTTTTTCTACTCGTTCTTCCCAGATCGGTTGTGGTGACAAATGTATTTCTGATGATAATAATAGTGTAGTGTTTATTGTCGTAGTGTTGGTACCGCCATCCATTGTTGCCATTAGTGGCTCTGTTGTAGCAGTGTTATTATTATTATTAGTAAAATTCTCTTCTTCTTGAGCGGCTACATTGGTAGTAATCATCATTGAGGGAGAGCTAAGAAGTATAAGACTGTCACCAGCTAGAAGAGACACTGCAACAATGATGGACATATATGCAACGCTGCCTCTACTGATCCATGCATGAAAGGGTTTTCTTCTTTTTATGCTGTTGCCAATTGACATTGTCATACATCTCTGTTGTTTCGTTACCATTTATGAGATCTGCGATTCTTTTATAGTAACTTTGACTGTCAGTAAAAGCTATTTTATAATGTTGAGTGAGTTTGATATGAGATGACCTTTTCAGCAATACCATAAAGCAGTAACTTATGGACACGACTGGCTGTTAGATTTGGGACGTAAATACGCGTCCTTCAATTGGAGTATAATATTTGTAGCTGATAGTTTTTTTCTCTCTTTGTCGAGGAGCCGTATACTGTGAGATGATGCTTTCAACAACATCGATCTCATATCGATTTCCTAACGCAACAGGACTGTGGCTAGCACAGCCATCCATAGCATTGAGCCATGGGTGAGGATGCGCTCTGTGAGTCCGAACCGTGGCGTGACCTGTTGTGCGTCTAGCTGAGCGGCGCCCAAGCAAGCCTGTAAAAGCACCTACCACCACAAGAAATGTTATTTATCAATTGCTCTCATCCGTCAATTTGGTCGAAACGGGAGTACTAACATAATAAACGATAAAATCATTATTCGTCAAGTAGTAGACCCGGAGCCCTCCAGTGGAATATTACAAGTGGCAAAGTTTTAGACGCAGTTATCAAATTGCAAAAAAATATTGAAAGATAGCTATAACTGTCTAGTCAGTAGCTAGCCTTGCAGCATGGATTTTTAATAATCTTTTAAGGGCATCAATGACAATCAGGGCGGCGAAAGTCTCTTTCAAATCCATTTTATGTCCTCTTTCAATAACAGCAGCCAGGATTGGATGCTTAGGCTTTAACTCCTTAACGATGTTGGCTGCCGTTTCATCAGAAAGAGCTGTTCCTCGTGCTTCGCGCATGGCGTGAACCTTCAGTAAAGCTTCTAATGCGTCAATCACAAGAATGGCATTTACTGTCTCCTTAAGGTCCATCTTATGTATTGTCTCAGCTACTTGGGCAAGTTCTGGGTGGATAGGCTTCAACTCTTTAATTTTTTCTTCTACCATTTCATTGGTAATTGCTTTCTCAACTATGAGCATAGTAATTGCCGTCTTGGCATAGTAGGCTATAAATTTTCTGGAACCTACAGCCGCTATATAATCACAAGCTCAGAGTCGGTGATTGGTTAGTAAATCTTGCTTTAGGGACAATTGTATCATATTATATCATTAACACTCCTTCTTTGTCGTTACCTCAGCGAGTGGCAAAGGGCCCATTATGGATGCAAACCAGATAGGCGCATTCAGACAGGATAAACGCGACCTTAGAATTAATGTCCCAAAGGTTGAACAGTGTCATAATTATCCTATCCAATACTTCTACTGCTACTGCTGTCACAGCGCTTGTATCAAGAAGTAAGAGTCCAAAAGATAACAGCAGTTTTTTACTAACTTTACTATCATCATTCCTCAAGGATATTAGATCTTGCATATTATATTCAGCTGAGGATTCTTTTTTCTTGTTTGTATGGTTGTTTTTTGTATGTTTTTATTTTTTGTGTCTGTCTACCTCTCTCTCTGTGTGTGTATATGCACATGTATGTGTCTGTCTGTCTCTCTCCAACCATCGTTGTTTGTAATGTATCATAAGTTGTTATGCTTACTTTGTCAAGAGGTCTTCTGAATGTCCGCTTATTTCCTTTGATAAGGACCATCCCAATACTATTCTTATCGCAACAATTACAGATAACCTCAAAAGTTCTTCTGTGCTCGGAACCAGAATAGTCGTCAATATGTCGGCGCCAACTACTAAATCAAGTGCCAAAAGCAAGCCCCCTGCCAAACGAAGCCTGACAGTATCTCCCTTTGAGACTTCTCCTTTTTGGTGTCTGAACAAAGTCCTGAAGTATCCAATAAGCGCAATGACTGCTGATACTCCAATGATTATGGCAGCTGCAACTTCTATCCCAATAGTAACGTAGTTGAGAATCACATCTAAGAAAGGTTCCAATGATTCTGACGATCCTTCGACCGCTTCGACACCATTCTCTGTTGACAAATCTGAATCGTTTGATTAGAAACGAGATAAGTGATATGCCTTAAGTATGATTCGAATATAAATGAATAATGTAAAATACAATGCAGAGGAAACGTTACGAAGGGCAAGGCAATTAGTGTTATAGAGAATGAAAGACGCGTCTAGGTTCTAGTGAAGTGTGTATATGTATCTCTCCCTACTCCACTTTTTTCTTCTCCTCAAGACTAGGTGTACTTTTTATGCTTCTAGTAGTGTGAATCGATTCAGGAGAATTATATCTCCAGATAATCACGCTACATCATGGAAACAGGAACCTGACGAAACTCAGGTCGATAACAAGGCATTGTTATACCCCCATTTATGATATCACCTGTGAAAACGGTCAAAGAGTTGCTAGTATATGATTTTCAACGATGATGGCTAAAACTCCTTTAACTATATAGGTAGCTCAGGATATGACGCCAAAGAGCCTGCCAGCTGCAAAAGATTATTTTCCAGCTTATTAGTTCGTGATGGAACTGTGTGCATCATCAAAATATCCATTGTATTATTAGCTTAAGGAACCAACAAAGACAATCTCACTTGCTAAATCTCTTGCTTCTTTAGGCAACACACTAGTATCCAAATTCCTGCTTTTACCAATTATTATCTGATTTAGCGTTCGTTCCTTTGCAGGATACCAATATAGAAGCTGTTTATCTTTGTCCCATTTTATTTGTTTACTCGTAGCCCAAACTGAAAATTCAGGTGCATAATGTGTTTTGAAAGGTATGTAGATAACAGTAGGGGCCTCTACGACTTTGCCCCTTAGGATTATTGTGGAATATTTGGATTCAATATCGAAGAATAACAGCACCGGCTCTGCTGAGCTACGCATTGGATATGGACGGGCTACGACATCTAGGTTTCGAGGCGTCCTATTGGGCCCTAGCAGAGAAAAGTTCTCAAGGTTCCAATTATCCTTGCCCTCTTTTGTGTTATAGAGATCATAATTCCATATAGTTGCATTGAGAAGGTTGGCTTCTATTTGCTCATAATGCAGGTTCAAATACTCTCCTACTTGTTCTGCTTCTTGAGATCCACCAAATTCTGTCAGAAACGGTATGAGATCGCGTTCCCTAGCAGCATTAGCTAACTGCGCAAAAATTAGTGGCCACTCTCTCTTGTACCTATACATGTTTTCAGGAATACTCACATATGAGCCAGCAAGTGAGCTAGCTATAGCCATCATATCGTAGTAATGAACCGAAAGGACACCGTTTTGCGCAAAAGTGGAAACGGAGCTTAGGTTCTTTGGTAAAAAAGTATTCAATTGTATCTGCTTTACCTTTCCATCTATCATCACATTTTTTACCAGATCTAAATTGAAGGAGTCTTTAGCAGAAAAGGGACCTGACGTAAGTAAATTAAGCTTGCTTTTATCGCCACCTTCTGCATGTGAAGAGGGTATAGTCCAGCCCACGTTGGGTTCCATAAAAATAAACACATCAGGATCAAACTTTCTTATTTCTAAATCTACGTTACGATAATAGTCTACAAGAAAGTCTTGTTCAAACTGCTCCTTTGGCAATCCTACGGGATTTGGCTCGTTAAAGGGTTCAATTCCCAAGATTGCAGGATGACCTGCACCGTTATTTAGCGAGCGGAAGAATTTTGCTGTCTGGCCTATCGTTTTCTCCAAATGTGTTCTTACAGGAAAGTGTTCAAGCTTATTCTCTCCATCTATATGTGTAAGGTCATTTCGCCAAAAGGATGTGAGAGTTTTTTTCAGAGATTTGTTGGTAACATACTTTATCATCCATTTCTTGTCTCGGAGGTTGGAGGGTTCTGGTAGCTCGTGTTCTCTGTCTATTGCCAATGCCCAATCAGGGAACCCATCTCCACCATAGACTTCATGAGCAATGTCTTGATGAAAATCCAAAAAGACGTAAAGGTTTCTTGCATGTAGTTCATCAATTATTTCTTTTATCAAAGTCAGATACTGTTTGCCTTCTGGTAAGAGCTCATCAAGGTTTGGGTTTGGTCGAGGTTCTATTGCTTTCCATGAAATCAAGAGGCGCACAATATTAAATCCCAGGTCTTTTAGCCTATCTAATTCTGGTTCTACTGACTTGATTTCTTCCTTCAAATTGAGTTGGGACAAGTTTTTAGTTTCAAGGGGAGCTATTGGAAGATAAGGAGCCATCTTGGTTCGGGAACCAAAATTCACTCCTCGAAAAAGAAGGTATCTACCTTGATCGTCATTGAACCACGAGCCATTCTTCCAAATGCTTTTTCCATTAGGTTGTTGTTGTCGCTGCTGATATTTCTCACCCCCAGTGGCAATTTTTGATAGTGGTGTGGAATCTGAACGCAATCGACTGTTTCTGATCCCAGCTATGATAACTTGTATTCCACTAACAGCCAGCGCTATTACAGTCATTATGAGGAGTAGTGCTATACCTATCCGTGGAAATACCAAGACAGCGATAGCAACAGCTGAGATTAATATCCCCATGCCTAGAGAAGCAAATGTAAGCGGTTCCTCTTGCTTCTTCTGCTTTCTCAGCCCGTCAATTATCCTCAATACCCCATTGGCTAATAATCCAAACCCCAGAAAGAGAACAAGATAATTTATAACTAAAGCAGGAACGATGAAGCCCGGTAGGAAAAAGGCAATGATAGCTGCACCTATTACTATATTGAGAATGCGATATTTGCGTCTACTTTTCTCAGCCCTTATTCCACTGACGATCCTTTCTGCCCCAAGAACTATGAGACCTATTCCAGCCAAGAAAAATAAAGCATAAGGTCCAATCTGCGGAGAAAAAACTATCCAAATTGATAACGAGATGCAAATGATTCCTACTGCAATTTGAACTAGCCAAAACCATCGTCGCCAAATTGTATGAACATCTAAACTTTTCATATCTTTCCGAATTGTCCTGCTCCTCTATTATCCTTAAGCTGCTATATAATATTTCATGAAGACAATTTGGATCTTACAGCAGGCTCTCCTTTCTTCCTGATATTCCAGTGACAACTAGCCTGATGCCATATACCAGAAGTGCTATTCCAATGATGATACCTGCAAGTGCTATTCCAAACATTGGCGATACCATTATCGTAATGGACAAGATAATGGCTAATGCTCCTGCTCCAATGGCCAATGCCCTTGAACCTGTGCCACTAGCGGTCTTTCCCCCACCTCTCAAACCTGCAATTATGCTGGCAATACCGCTAAACAGTAAGGCTATGGCGGCTAGGAATACAACCAGCGTTGCAGTAGCAAGAGGGTAAGCCATGACAAGGCTTGAAAGAATTATGACCAATATTCCAAGACCAAAGTGAGCGAATTTAGAACGCTTGTAGAGAAATATTCCAGCAACTACTTGTTCAATACCAAACAAGAGTAAGATTATTGCAGATACCGTGAAAGTTGCAGCAACTGCAAAGACAGGAAAAATCATTGCGCTTAAAGATAGCCCTATAGCTATGGCGCCTATTCCTATTTGCAAAGCCCTTACCCATGTAGGCGACTTTGTGCCTACGACTTTAGTGAGGGTCAATATAAATTATTAATCAATAGGTTGCATTTAAAGAATTCTACACTCATTTGCAAACTATAATAAATAAATATTAAAAAATAAATAATAAAATCAAACTATTAGATCAAATTACAACAGTCACCATACTGTTTCTAGGTATTCTTAGGTTTTCCGAGCTATGTCGTGACTCTTTGGCTTTGATTTTTTATGAGCCCAAACCTAGGATTTTTCTTTGAATCTATACGGCTACTTACGCAACTATATATTAGTCATGGAAATCAAATGAGAGGTTAAAAAGACGTTTAATTATCCCTCTATAGTCATAGCAATCATATAGTCAAGTCTCGCCTGACATTCTTCTGAAGAACTTAAGCTTCGCTCGGTTGTAGACGACTCAACTACGGACTTTACGAAATTGTAATAAATTAAACTAAGCCACTGTTCAATCTTTTGGACATTTCACAAAAATTCGTGCTTAGTATCACTAGCGAGCACCTGAAGATTGAACAGTTTAATGTATTCCATTGGTCATAGACACTCAGCAGAGTAGGAGCACGATATAGATATACCTTGATGATACCTTAGTGTCCCAACAACAAAAGAAATGAATACGAATATTATTGATAAACAATTTAACAATCAGATAGTCAATGTTACTGAAAGAAATAGAAGATCCTCAGTCTTGGGAATTTAAAGAAAGTCTAGATATATACAAGTCTTCGTTCCCGCCAAATGAAATACGACCGTTTGAAAAGATAGTTAAGATGCTTAAGGAGGATAAGGATTATCATTTGTTGATCGCTGCAAATAATAGCTCTGTAGTTGGAATTTCTCTACTTTATGCATTCAGATCCTTGCATATAGGATTACTTGATTATATGGCAGTACATTCAAATTATCAAGGAAGAGGAATAGGAAAGAAGCTCTTTGGATTTACAGTTCAGATGCTTAGTTCTCATATCAATCCTGTAATAGGCTTGATAATGGAAATACAAAAGGAAAATGTGCCTGATCCACATGATCGTCTTAAAAGAAAAAACAGAATTAAATTTTATCAGCAATTAGGTGCAAAAGTTCTTGATGGTGTGAATTATCGACTTCCTTCGCAAAACCGTGGAAAGCCGGAAGACATGTATCTTATGATAGCACCGTTGACAAACGTCTATTCTATCTCAAAGCACTTAGTTACCGAATTTGTAAGTGCTATATACTCGACAATTTACCAAGATGAAAATAAAGACCTACTTAATTCAGTGACTTGCAATTTGCCGGCAACAATCATGATTCGTGATATAGTCACGCAGATGTAGATGACTTATCCCGAATCAATAAAACCGTGTTCCATCTACTCTTGGTTCGGCAACCCAATGCTATCAATCAATCGATTTTTGTTGCTTCTTTTTAGGGCTAGATAAGATATCGTCGTTTAAAGGTTATCTATGGTTTGATGATCTCAAATCCTTCTTCATAGTTTCTTCCAGGTCGTGAGGAAAAAAACCCAGTACGGTTACACGTGATTCTGGTGCTACGGGATACATAAAAATCACACTGTCTTCGATATAATTCCTGTAATATTTGACGGAAAATTGAAAGAATGCGTTTGAATCCAAAGGAGAAGTCAGGCATTAAAGTCTATTATATGCATCAGAGGGGGTCAAGAGAAAAAGCTTCAACAGACTCAACCTCAGGTAGTAAAAAACATACTTCTTTTTCGCATTGTCATCATGATTCATTTTAATATTATCATAATCATGTTTCTTCATATCTCCATCGTCGTCAATTGCAAACAGCCAAAAATGTGTACTCCCCTACTCCTCCTGATTGCGACTTTACTAGCAATACAGGAAAGAGATACGACACTTTTGGAATGCAGGAATGGTGAGCAATAACCGATTAGATCAGGTAGTCAGGGGGGCATAAGGCATCTTCTTGAACAAAGGGCAAATTACTGTAAAAAGACTGAAATCAAACAGACAACCTATGAAATAGCCCATGACAAGGTTGCTGACGAAATCATACGCGTAGCCGAGCAAAGGGAATGCGGCATTATCGTAATGGCTAGCTCCAGAATACCCTCCTTTATTAGAGCGCTAGGAAGGTAGTGGACAACTCTAGAAAACCTGTTCTTATAATACATGAGTAATAATGGGAATTTCGATTGAAAGCCCATCTTACTCCTAAGCTCTAGATTTATTATAGCTACAATTGCATCATGACGCTCCGATAGTGGTTGCTAGTCAGAAAAGTAACTCTATGATGAAAGCTCAGAAAAATGCTAACAGGCGTTATCACTGCATCAATTCTTCTCGGTGTCCTACTCCATGCAATGAGCATAGGAATGGTTGAGTCCGGCCCTGTATTACCCATATAGGTTTAGCACTGATGATAATGCCAACCCACTCATAGACAGTCTAAGCTTCAATTACGACAAGTACAAGAAACGACAACTTATCATTCTTACTGGTATCTGGCAACAAGTCTATTATGTTATTGCAGCAAGTGTTGCATTGCAGCGCTATATGGCATGCGAATCGTCATTTTGTCAGTAGCCTTGTTATATATGCCGTAAGCAGATCTTATGTCAAGGCTGTCGTAGCTCTTGTTTAGCGATGGACCTCTGACTTCTGCATTATCTGCATATATTTGAAATCCAACTCTTGTATTTACCTCGTCTATTTTTGTCGGATAGACGTGTATCTGTACATTTGATGCGTTGATTGTATGCCCCATTATCTCATATTGTATGCTAGAAATATTGTAGACTGACGGACTGTATTCATTTACCACGCTATTTCTTACTGTATCATTTGGAAATATTTGTGTCCCGTTAACTTCTAAAGTGTACTCAAATGAATCTAGAAGAGAGAAAGCAATATTATTATCCAACAGCTTTTCTTGTTGTTGACTTACTGGCTGGGCTTCAGACTGAATGATTACAAGTGAGATTATGGTCAGTGACATAAGCAGTATCAGAATAGTTGAAAACAGTGTCTGCAACTTGAAATCAAAGATACATGAGTTTTTTTATTAACTTTACTACTAAAGACATTTTTGCATAGAATACTGTCATATACCTTCCTGATAATACTACTATTAATATTTGCCATGGATTTATTTTCCTGCAGGCAGAGGGGCTATTATCAGCCAGTTCCGTGTTTGGCCTTTCCCCTCCACCATAATAATGACCTTTGGTGAACGGAACAGAAACCCGGGCCATCATTTTGCAGGCATATAAAATATGACCAATTTTTATTTAAACTATATTCAAAAAAGTGAACAACACAAAAAAGGGTAATTGTAAGAATTTAGTATATAGATCATAAGAGGCAAAAGACTAATGGCAGAAGATTTTGTTAAAGTTGCTGAGACAAAATATACATTCAAACCTCATAAATGATGGCAGTAGAAGTAAATGGCGAAAAATTGTGCCTCGCCAATGTTAAAGGAAAATACTATGCAATAGGCAATGTCTGTAGCGTAGACTCTATCCCAGCTCTCAAATAGATTTATAGTGCACATGTAGATTCGGATTTTAAACATTGCTCTCCATATTAGGCATAAAAGGGAATCAAGACGGTAGTAGTGACCTGTATTCGGGGAGTGTATATCTAAAGAGAATACAGGCCGGTATGGACGACGGAACCAGCGCCGCTGCTACTACCGCCATTAATTGATTGGACGAACCTACTTTTATTTTGTTACGCTAATTGTCGAATTGCTTCCAAGAAAACATTGAGTCCCAACAGATTTTATCAGTCTAGTTCAATGCCAACGCTTAACCAACAACTGATTTGCCCGATGAAAGCACCACAAAATATCTAGAATATGTAATTCCTATGCTTATCCAAAATTGTTTTCAGGGAATCCGCACATTATTCGATGATATAGATGGTATGACTTCACACACCAGCCGTGAGCTAAATAGTCAGACGAATAATTTCAGATATTACCGAACCCAAAATGTAATATGAGGCCATATTGTTTTACTGTAATATCTTTTTTCACTTTATCTTCCATAGTACCTTTTTTAAGTAAAGTTTCCGTAGTCAGTATATGACAAGTGTTTCTTCAGTAAGCGATAACTCAATGGCATCATCAACGACATCAACCATGCCAATGAGTGCAGAGCAGGTTGCTCAAAATATCAAAGATATAGCCAGAAAGATAAGAGAAGAGTCAGCCAGGATGAGGGATACTGTGAAAGTCATCTGCGAAAGTGGTGCCATAGAAGAATTAACAGATGCGGTCAAGGAGGCGACAATGGCAGCCCGTGATACATCAAGAGAGATTAGCGAGGCAGCAAGAGCATTGAAAGACCAAGGTGTTATTAAAGCCACTGCTACCGCTGTTGATGACTCTGTAAGAAGTGCAAGAGAAACTGCACAGACTGTGAAAAATTTGTCCGAAGAGGCTAAAAGGGCAGCTCCAGAGACTGCAACAGCAGTTGCAAAGGCATCCGAAACCGCAAAGGAACGTGTTACAAGTGTAGCAGAAGAGACTAAAGAGGCAGTAAAAGAAAAAACAGAAAAGACAAAGGCGAGATTGAAAAAGGGCTAAAAAGACGCTTAGTATGAGGAAAAAGAAAGAGAATTAACAAAATATTTTCGACGCGCTTAGGACACAGGCGCTGTTATTGCGAAGAGAGTCCTATGAACTGTCAGGTTTGCATCAGCTATATATTCACTTATTATTTTTCTTATCCAAATCTGGATTGTAGTACGGTAGTGTTGGGTCATTGTAAGGGTTTCTTGGATCAGCACGGGGAATGGTTCCACTACTACTATCGCCTGACGGTGCAGCAGGTCTTTCTTTCTGTTGGATCAAATCTTTGAATCTCTCATCATTTCTTATATTCTCAAAGTCATTGGCTTGTTTGGCCGACTCTATGTACTCCTTGTCAATTGCAATTGCCTTCTTCA
>Ga0075420_100004058_pt1 | contig 12828 bp, 10 predicted proteins | sample SoiMetdeltSBSDD4_FD_75296 | JGI IMG/M metagenome (GOLD analysis project Ga0075420, IMG submission 75296) | Bulk soil microbial communities from a Populus tree surrounding site in Tennessee, USA - Soil MetaG P. deltoides SBSDD4 | ecosystem: Environmental > Terrestrial > Soil > Tree plantation... | reverse complement strand
CCTCGCGGGTGCCACTCTCGCCACCTGGGGCATGGTGGCGTGCTTCGGCCTGAACGGACTCTCGTTCCTGGCCGTCATCTTTGCCATCCTCTCGATGCATACGCGCCATATCCCTGTGACATCGCGCACGCGCCTGCACGAAGAGCTGACGATGGGCCTGCAGTACGTGCGCGGACAGCCTACGATCGTCGCGCTCACCGTGCTGGCCGCGGCGACAACCTTCCTGGGCAGCCCCCTGCTGACGTTTCTCCCGCTCTTCGCGCGGGATGTGTTCCACGGAGGCGTCGGCGAATACACACAACTGATGGCGTTTGCGGGCGCAGGTGCCGTGATCGGCGCGCTCGTCGTGGCATGGCTGGGCCGATTCAGGCACATGGGACGGACGCTGCTCATCATCCAGCTCGCGTTCGGCCTCCTGATCGTGACGTTCTCACTCACCCGCTTCTTCTGGATCAACGCGATCATTCTCTTCGGCTGCGGCGCCGGACTCGTGATGACGTTCGCGATGCTGAACTCGCTCGTGCAACTCATCGTGCCCAACGAGATGCGCGGGCGGGTCGTCGGGATCTACCTGGTAGCCTTTCGCGGTGGGATGCCGCTCGGCGGCCTAGTGTCCGGCTGGGTGGCCACGCTGACGTCAGCCACAACCGTACTGACCGTCAATGGCGTGCTCCTGAGCCTGGTTGCGGGCTGGTTTCTCTTCAAAAGCCACGGCGTACGCGAGCTCTGACGGGTTTCTCCCACCTGAAATTCGCCCGCCTTACGACGACAATGTAACAACACTGTAACGGCTGTGTTAACGTGATGCGGATCGACGAGGTGACATGGCGCGATTCAGTCTGGTTCCGCGTGACGAGAAGTTCTTCACAGAATTCATTGGCTTGACAGAGCAGATCCGCACCGGTTCTCACCTGCTGCGGGAAATGCTGGCGGGTAGCACGCCCGACATGAGCAAGGTGCAAGCCATCAAGGATGTCGAGCATGGCTGCGACCGGACGACCCACAACATCATCGAGCACCTGAACCGCACCTTCGTCACGCCGCTCGACCGTGAAGACATCCACGCGCTCGCCAGCCGGCTGGACGATGTGATGGATGCCATCGACGCGGCGGCCTCCGTGATGAGGCTCTACAAGATCAGCACCGTCCGAAGTGGGGCCCGTCGCCTGGCCGACATCATCGTCGACTCGGCGGACCACATCACGAAGGCGTTTGCCGCGCTCGAAAAGCGCAAGGGCGTCATCGAGGCGGCCGCACGTGTCTCACAGCTCGAGCACGAAGCCGACCGCGTGCACCAGGATGCGATCGTCGAGCTCTTCGACCAGGAACGAGACCCCATCATGGTCATCAAGTGGAAGGAGATCCTCGATTTCCTCGAAGCAGCGACAGACCGATGCGAGGACGTCGGCAACCTGCTCGAAGGCATCGTCGTCAAGCACGGATAACCGATGGACTTGACGCTCCTCGTCGTGATCCTGCTCGTCGGGTTCGCACTCATCTTCGACTACATCAACGGCTTTCACGACGCGGCAAATTCGATCGCCACCGTCGTCGCCACCCGCGTGCTCACGCCTGGCCAGGCGGTGGTCTGGGCCGCGACCTTCAACTTTCTTGCGGCCTTCACCTTTGGCACCGCCGTCGCCAGCACGATCGGCAAAGGGATGATCGACATCTCGGTGGTGAGCCACTCGGTGATTTTCGGTGGCCTGGCCGGCGCCATCATCTGGGATCTGATCACCTGGTATGTGGGACTCCCGACGAGTTCGTCGCATGCCCTGGTCGGCGGGTACGCGGGCGCTGCGATCGCCAAAGCCGGCTTCGGAGCCCTCATCGTGTCGGGCTGGACGAGGACGCTCATCTTCATCGTGCTGGCGCCGCTCATTGGCTTCCTCCTCGCGCTCCTGCTGTCCGTCATCACGCTCTGGATATTCCGAGGGTTTTCGCCGCACAGGGTGGACACGTGGTTCCGCCGGCTCCAACTGTTCTCAGCGGCGGCCTACAGCCTGGGCCACGGCAGCAACGACGCACAAAAGACGATGGGCATCATCGCAGGGGTGCTGTTCACCGCCGGTTATCTGCCGGCGTTCTCGATTCCCTTGTGGGTGATCCTGGCCGCTCACAGCGCCATCGCGCTCGGCACCCTGACGGGCGGCTGGCGCATCGTCCACACAATGGGGTCGAAGATCACCCGGCTGCAGCCGTTCGGTGGATTCGCGGCCGAAACGGCCGGCGCCATCACGCTGTTTATGGCCAGTAGCCTCGGAATCCCGGTGAGCACGACGCACACAATCACGGGCGCAATCGTGGGCGTCGGCGCCATCAAGCGCTTGTCGGCCGTGCGCTGGGGCGTCGCCAGGCGCATTGTATGGGCGTGGGTGGCCACGATTCCGGCCGCGGCACTCCTCTCGGCCGTCATCTACAAGCTCCTCGCCATCTGGGCGCCGTAGATCAGCCCCCGCCTGCGATCAGGCCGCGACGCGCGTGTGATAATGGCGTCCACCGCCTATGCACATCCTGGTCGCGGAAGATGACCGCGACATCGCCGATCTCATCGCACTCTACATTCGGAAGACTGGCTGGGAACCGCACGTGGTCTCGAGCGGGTCCGACGCGCTGCTCTATGCGCGCGCCAACCCGGTCGATGCGCTCGTGCTCGACGTGATGATGCCTGGCATGAGTGGCCTCGAGGTGTGCCGCACGCTTCGCGCCGACAAGATCACCGCCGCCATCCCCATCATCATCGTCACGGCACGCGCTGATGAAACGGACCGCATCCTCGGCCTCGATCTCGGCGCCGACGACTACATCGCCAAGCCGTTCAGCCCGAACGAACTGGTCGCGCGGCTCCGTGCGCTTACCCGGCGCGTGGCGCGTCAAAACACCTCGGACACGCTGACGCTGGGATCGCTCGAAGTCGATCTTGCCAAACACACCGTGACGACCGAGGGACGCGAGGTCAAGCTCACGGCAAAGGAGTTTCTCCTGCTCCGATATCTTCTCGAGCATCGCGGGCGCGTGCTCTCGCGCGATCTGCTGCTCGGCGACGTCTGGGGCTATCGATATACCGGCGGCACCCGCACGGTTGACGTGCATGTCCGACGACTCCGAGAGAAACTGCCGGTGCTGGTTGACGCGCTGGAAACGGTCAAACAGTTCGGCTACAAGCTCCTCGACGAGTAAGGGCTCGTGCGCCTCGACTTTCGCGCCAAGACGTTCCTCGCGGCCCTCGCGGTCGCGGCCATTGCCCTCACGATGGCCACCCTCATCATCGCGTGGGAACTCAGACGCGATGAGCGGGCGTCGATTGAGCTGCGCCTGACCGACCAGGCACGACTCATCGCGGAACTGCTGTCGAGAGACCCACAAGCCGGTGATGACGCCAACCTCGATGCGGAAGCAGACCGGCTGGCCGACTTCATCAACGGGCGTGTGACCCTGATTGCCGCAGACGGGCGGGTTGTCGGCGATTCCACTCTCGACGGCGAGCCGCTCGCGACGCTGGAGAATCATCTGCAACGCCCGGAAGTCCAAGCCGCACTCGCCGGGGGTCTCGGTATCGTGCAGCGCTTCAGCACGACGACCAACGAGGACATGCTCTACGCAGCCGTCATCGCTCGACACCCGCGGGTTGCGTTCGTTCGCGTGTCTGAGCCACTGACAGCCGTCACCGAACAGGTCCGGCGAGTCGCGGCGCGCTCGCTCATCGCCTTCGCGCTGGCGGCACCGGTGGCCGTCATCCTGGCGTGGCTGTCCTCGGTATTTATCAGTCGCAGGGTCCGGGAGATTGCCCATCTCGCGAACCGTTACAGCTCTGGAAATCTCGCGCGGGGCGTCCACGATTTCGGCAACGACGAGCTGGGCACCGTGGCGCGAACGCTTGATTCGGTGGTGCACCAGCTTGGCGTGCGACTCGACGAGCTGTCACGCGATCGCGCCCGAATGGAGGCGATCCTGTCGGGCATGGTCGAGGGCGTGCTGGTCGTGGACCGCGGGGGCCGCCTGCAACTGGTCAACCGTGCGGCGCAAACGATGCTCCGCGTCGAAGCATCCGCCGAGGGCAGGCCGTACGTGGAGGTGATTCGCCATCCAGACATTGCGGCCCAGTTGGCAGGCGCGCTCGGCGGCGAGAGCGTCGAGGCACGTGAACTCGCTCTTGCCCGTGACCCCGGTAAAACCTTTATCGCCCGCGCCACACCGGTCTCGGGCGGCGGCGCCGTACTGGTACTCCACGACATCACCGACCTGCGGCGCGCCGACCAGGTGCGTCGCGACTTCGTGGCCAATATCTCGCACGAGTTGCGGACGCCCCTGACGTCCATCCGTGGCTACGTCGAGGCGCTCCTGGAGGACGTGAGCGACCAGGATAACGCTCGTCGATTCCTCGAGGTGATCGGCCGGCAGAGCGCCCGAATGGAGCGGCTGGTCACTGACCTTCTGCGCCTGGCGAGACTCGATGCGAAGCAGGAATCACTCGACCTGACGCCGTGTGATATCGAATCCCTGTTCCGAGGCATCGTGGCGGACCTTGGACCGACGATCGCGAACAAGGGACAGACCGTCACCACGTCTGTTGCCGACGATGCCACGACGGTTGATGCCGATACCGCCAAACTGCACGATGTCATCCGCAATCTCGTGGAGAACGCCGTGAACTATTCGCCCGACGGCGCGGCGATAGGCGTTTTGGCAGAACGACGTGGAGACGACATCGCGCTCGTGGTGTCTGACTCGGGACCTGGCATCCCCGCAGAAGACCTCTCCCGCGTCTTCGAGCGTTTCTACCGCGTGGATAAGTCGCGTGCCAGGCCGGGAGGGACGGGCCTCGGGCTGGCCATCGTGAAGCATCTGGTGGAACTGCACCGCGGACGGGTGTGGGCCGAGAACCGTGCCGGGGGCGGCGCGGCGTTCACCGTTCTCCTCCAACAGACCCAGGCTCAGCGCCAGCCCTGAGCATCGATCAGGCCTTCGACCCGGGTGCGGATGTCTTCCCGAACACGGCGAACCTCGTCGAGGGGTTTGCCTTTCGGATCATCGAGAGGCCAGTCATCGCGACGCACACCCGGCACCACCGGGCACTCATCGCCGCACCCCATCGTAATGAGCCACTGCGCCTGCGCGGCAAGTTCGGATGTCAGACGCTGTGGAACCGCCGACGACAGGTCCATGCCGATTTCACGCATGACGAGCAGCACCTCTGGATGCACGTGCGGGCCTGGCGCGGTGCCAGCGGACTGAGCCCGCGCCCTTTTCGGATCCGCGAGCGCGTTGAATATCGCGGCCGCCATCTGCGACCTGCCGGCGTTCTGCACGCACGCAAAGATAACGGTGGTCATCTCTTGACTGGCGCTCCTGCTGCCTGTCCGGTTGACAAGTCGCCGGCCTCCGACAGCCAGCGCATCACGATCCGGGCCGCGAGCGCGCCGAGGACCTGCGCTGCGATGAATGCGGGAACGTCCCCGGGACGGATGCCGGCAAATGTGTTCGTGAGTGCGCGCGCGATCGTCACCGCCGGATTCGCGAACGAGGTCGAGGCAGTGAACCAGTATGCCGCGCAGATATAGGCCGCCACGGCAAATGGAGCCGCCGCAACGCGATGCCTCGCACAGCCCACGACCACCGACACAAGGCCGAACGTCGCGACAAACTCGCTGAAGACCTGCGCTCCACCCGACCTCGCATGCGATGAGAGCATGACGAGAGGCAGCCCGAACATCAGGTGTGCGGTCAGGACACCCAGGATCCCGCCAATAATCTGCATTGCCACGAAGGCACTCGCGGCGCTCCAGCCGATGCGCTTATCCAGTGCGCCGACGCCGGTCACCACTGGATTGAAGTGTGCGCCGGAGATGGGGCCGAACGTCAAGATCAGCGCGACCAGTGCGGCGCCGGTCGCAAACGCATTGGCCAGGAGCGCAATCGCTGCGTTTCCTCCCGCCAGTCGTTCTCCCATGATGCCAGAGCCCACCACGGCGGCCACCAGGAGCGCAGTGCCGAAGCCTTCAGCGATCGACGCTCGACCTATCATGACGTTACCTATCGTACAGAGCAGTGGCGTCCCCGATGGACGCCACTCCCCCTTCATCATCGCCGGGTCTGAAGACCCGGCCTGCGTACCAAGTAGGCCGGGTCTTTAGACCCGGCGTCCCCCTTAGCTTCGGAGGTAGGCCGGGTCTTCAGACCCGGCGTCCCCCTTAGAAGCTGACCCTGAGGGCGAACTGCACCTGCCGCGGGGTGCCGAGGCCGACGGTCCGACCGACCGTGCTGCCAAGGCGACCGAACGTCGTGCCTGCCGCAGCGGCCGTGTAGGGCTGTCCCGGCTGGAGCGTGTTCGCCTGCCCAGGGGTTGCCGGAATCGCGGCAGCCAGCGTGACCGGCGGATTCGCGAAGTTCACGGTGTTGAACAGATTGAAGACCTCACCGCGGAACTCCACCTCACTGCGCCCGCCCAGACCGAAGTGTTTCGCGAAGAAGAAGTCGACCTGCTTGAAGTTCGGGCCGTGAAGCGAATTGCGCTCGAGGTTACCAAACGTTCCAGGCAGCGGCGTGGAGAATGCCGCCGGGTTCAGGAACAACAGACCGCCGTTCTTGATGAAGGGGTCAACGCCGGGAACCACGTCCGGGCGCCGCACGTTGCGCGAAGCGCCACCCCCGGGGGTGTTGATAATCGCCACACGGTCGGCCGCTGGCCCGGTGTAGATGGCGCCCGAGGCGTCGCGATACACGATGTCCGGACGGACAATCTGGACAGGCAGCGGGATTCCGCTCCGCGCGTTGGCGATGCCACCGATGTCCCATCCACCCAGAAGGGCCTGCGACAAGCCGCCCGCGTTGCTGCCGAACTTGCGGCCTTTGCCGTAGGGCAAGGAGTACAGGAGGCTCACATTGAAGGTGTGCCGCACGTCGAAGTTGTTGTAGCCGTTGTCGTAGTCGAAGTTGGCGATGTCCTTGGCGTCGGCATTGTTGGCCGCCGTATTGGCCTCGTTTGAGCCGCCCGTCGTGCCCTTGCTGCGACCGAGCGTGTACTGCATGTTCATCGAGATGCCGCTCGCCGAGCGGCGATTGAGCGACAGCATCATGGCGTTGTAATCGCTGTGCCCACCGCTCGTCTTGACGTCAACCTCGGCGAACGGGTTCTGGACACCGGTGACGTTGCCGTTCGCGTCACGCGCCACGATCGAGAACTCCCGAATCACGAATGCGGCGCTCGCGGGGTTCGGGTTGGTGACGACCTGGGTGATCCGGTTGGTGATGGTGCGAAGGAAGAGATTCCGTCCCTGAGCGCCGACGTATGCCGCCGACGCGGTGAAGTTCCCCCCAAGTTCCTGCTGCATCGACGCGGTGTACTGATACACCTTCTCTGGGATGTTGTACTCCGGCGCATACGCGCGAGGCGCATAGGCTCGGTTATTGGGGTTGCTCGTGAAGTTCGCTACCAGCGCGTCCTGGTTGATGGGAAACGCGAGCAGCGGACCGGTGCTGAGCGTCGTGCTGACGCGGTCGCTTTCGATCGGCTGAATCTGATCCTCGCCTTGGCCTGGACCGACGAACACCCCGAAGCCTCCGCGAAGCACCGTGCGACCAGGTGCATAGGTCATGGAGACGCGCGGCTGGAAGCTGTCTTTCTTCGCGGTCAGAATCGGCGTCGTATTCGGCTCGATGACACCCGTGATGGTGTTGAACTTCACGATGAGGTTGTCGCGCTCCTTCATCGGCGTGTAATAGTCGTACCGCAGGCCGTAGTTCAGCGTGACATTCGGCGTGGCGTGCCACTCGTCCTGGGCAAACGCGACGTAGTACTCCTGTTTCGTGTGGCGGAGGCCGGTGGCGCCACTGTTGAAGACGCTCGGCGCGCTGAGATCGCCAAGGTACTGAATCGCCGACGGCTGATTCGCCAGGAACGCGGTGATGTTCGGGAACGTATAGGTCGTGCCGCCCTGCTGGTCGGTCGTCATCCGAATCAACCGGACGTCGGCGCCGAACTTCAAGAGGTGGTTGCCCGTGACCTTGGTCACGGAGTCTGCGAAGGCAAGAGACCAGGGGTCGTACGGCTGACCGCTGCCGTTGGTGGCGCTGTTTGCCCTGACCAAGCCACCGGGAACGACGATCCCCGACGAGCTGCTCTGACCCGCGATTCCGGTATTCGCGATGCTGCCGCTCAAGTTCACGGAAATCTTGCTGAAGTCGATGCCGTTGACCGTGGGTGCCTGCCCGTTGATGCGGGTCGGCGGTGCGTTGTAGCCAAGCTTGAATTCGTTCTGGATGCCGCCAAACATTCCCTGAACGTTATAAATCGCGTTGGTCGGCTTGTTCGACACCCTCACGATGCGCCCGCTGACACCCTCGGGTCGCAGTTGCTCGCCGTCATCGTGGAACAGACGGAAGTACGAGTTCCAGCTCTGATTGAACCGGTAGTCAAGTCGAACGCTGTAAGCATTCTCCCTGACTTCCTCGGTGCTCTGAAGCTGGTAGATGTCGAAGTCGGCGCTCGCGGATGCACCCGGAAGCGCGACGGCGTTACTGGCCGTGAATCCCGCTCGCAGTGCCGCGATGGCGGGCACCGCTCTCGCCCACGCAGCGGCGCTCGGGGCCGCTTCGACGAAGTTCACCCCGGCGTCGAGGCGATAGCCTTCGTAGCTGGTAAAGAAGAACGCGCGGTCCTTCATCAGTGGACCGCCGAGCGAGAATCCGAACTGGTGCTGATTCAGCTTCGACTTCCCGAGATCCTGAATCGCGCTGCCGTCAGCGTTCCTGGTGGAATCGAAAAAATTGGGCGCGTCCAGCTTCTGATTCCTGTAGTACTCGAACAGTGCGCCGTGCAGTAGGTTCGCACCAGACTTGGTGACAACGTTCACCTGCCCGCCCGTGCCCGTGCCGAATTCAGCCGGGTAGTTATTGGACTCGACCCGGAACTCCTGCACGTTCTCGAGGCTGGCTTGCAGCTTGAACGGCGACGCAATCTGGCCGTTGATGTTGCCCGGGGACGCGTCGATGATGGCGGACCCCTCGACGCCGTCGAACTTGATCACGTTCTGCTGGTTGGCCTGACCGCTGAAGCGGACGTCATTCCAGGTGCCCGTGCCCGCGTTCTGGGACCCCGGAGCCTGAAGCATCAACTGCGACATCTGTCTGCCATTGACCGGAAGGTTTTCAATCTCGCGTTCGCTGACGTTCACACCCACGCTGGCCGAGCTCAAGTCGATGGCCGAGGTCTGGCCCACCACCGTGACTGTCTCCGTCACCCCAGCCGGGTTCATCTGCAGATCGAGCGAGAACTCCTGACCGGCAACCAGTTGCAGCGCGGTGAACTCGAGGGGCTGGAAGCTGCCAAACGTCGAGCGAATCGTGTAGGTGGAAGGCCGCAGGCCAGTCACCACATACCGGCCAACGGCGTTGCTCGTCACGGTCCGCTCTTCCCCAGTCCGCTCGTTCTTGACGGTCACCATTGCGCCGGGGATAAAGGAGCCGCTTGCGTCGAGTACCGTGCCCGTAAACCGCCCATCGGCCTGCGCAAGGCCAAGCGTCGGGGTCAGCGCGATCATGACGACCAGCGCCAACGTCCACGTGAGGATCGTTCTCATATCCTGTCGTTCTCCTAGCCTGTGTAGAGGTGTGAATCCCATGTCCCATTGAGCGTAGGCGGGGGGTGTAACGACCGGGTGACGAGATCGATCCGCTCACGTTAAAGATCCGCCCGAGGCAGCGCTGGCCGCCCTGGGTCCGGCGTGGTAGTACACTCCTCGCGCGTGGGGACACCCTATTTGTGGATTGCAGCCGGGGGCGCGATCGGCGCCTGTGCACGCTACGCGGTGACTCTTCTTGCCCTGCGGACCATGTCAGTCGTGTTTCCCTGGGGCACGTTTATCGTGAATGTGCTGGGGTGTTTTCTGTTCGGGGTGATTGCCGGCCTGGCGGTCTCGCGCGGGCTCTTCAGTCCCACCGGTCGAGTCTTCCTGCTCGTTGGGGTTCTCGGAGGCTTTACGACGTACTCGAGCTTCGCGTTTGAGTCCGTCGAGCTCGTCCGTGGAGGCCAACTCGGGGCGGCGGCCGCGAACGTCTTCGGTCAGCTTCTGCTGGGACCGTTGGCCGTCTGGGTCGGCCTCCTGATCACTCGCTAACCCCTAGCCCCCAGCCCCTATCCCCCAGCCCCCTTCCCACCATGCACAGCGACACCCTGGCGATCGTTCTTGGCGGCGGACAAGGCAAGCGCCTGTTCCCGCTCACCGCTACCCGCTCCAAGCCTGCCGTTCCGATTGGGGGCAAGTACCGCCTGATCGACGTGCCCGTGAGCGGCTGTCTGCACGCCGATATCCGTCGGATCTACGTGCTCACGCAGTTCAATTCGGCCTCACTCAATCGCCACATCAGCAATACGTATCGCCTCGACATGTTTTCTGGCGGATTTGTCGAGATCCTGGCAGCCGAGCAGACGCCAGACAACCCGCATTGGTTCCAGGGAACGGCCGACGCCGTGCGACAAGCGGCACGCCACTTCGTCAACCACGAAGCGGACTACTACTTGATCCTCGCCGGCGATCATTTGTACCGGATGGACTACTGGGAACTCGTCGATGCGCACCGCGAGAGCCGCGCGGACATCACGATCGCCGCGCATCCGGTCGATGTGAACACCGCGACGCAGATGGGCATCTTTCGCTTCGAACGCGACGGGCACATCGTCGCCTTCGAGGAAAAGCCGAACGTCGCGCGTCTGGACGAGATCGGCCGGAGCATTCCGCCTGGCGCGACCTTCGGTGCGCACTCCGAAGAGAAGCCGTTTCTCGCGTCGATGGGCGTCTATGTCTTCTCACGGGCCGTGCTGCTCGAGATGCTGGAGCGTGAGTCGGGCATCGACTTCGGACGCGAGCTGATTCCCGGCGCTCTTGGACGCTACGACGTGCAACCGTACCTCTATCGAGGCTATTGGGTGGACGTTGGCACGATCGAGTCCTACTACAACGCCAACATCATGCTCGGTCGTCCCCAGGCGCCGTTCAGGTTCTGGGATCCCCTTCGACCTACGTACACACGCCAGCGGAATCTGTCGGGAGCCCGCCTGACCGACTGTCACGTCAAGGACTCGATCATCTCCGAGGGATGCTTTCTCGACGACTGTCAGATCAGCGATTCAGTGGTCGGGATCCGCGCCAGCATTGGTTCCGGCTCTCAGATTCGCCGGTCGGTCGTCATCGGAAGCGACTATTACGAGAACGAACCGGAAGCCGGCATGCCACCGCTCGGAATCGGCCGTGACGTCGTGCTCGATCGCGTGGTCATCGACAAGAACGCACGCATCGGCGATGGCGTCAGGCTCATCAACGAGAAGGGCGTCGAGCACGCCGACGGCGATGGCTACTACATCCGCAGCGGGATCATCGTCGTGCCCAAGGGCGGGGTGATTCCGAACGGCACGGTCGTGTAGCCGCGATGGCTAATGCGGATCCCTACTGGAGCGACGTCCACGCCGCCAAGGTAATGAGCACGGCGCTCAGCGACAATACCAGCAGGTCAACGAAATGATTGCGCGATGGAGATGAAACGGCCATGAGGTGACTCCCGACCCCATCGTGGCGATCGCGAGTAACGCCACCACTTCCTTCGTGCAAACTGCTCGAAACATTCCGACGATGCCGCGGACGAGCTTTCAGGCGCCCTGTACGTCGGGACTCCACGACGGGTGCCGAAAGAGCGTTAACGCGACATCCACGTTGGCGCGAAGGGCTTCGCGCACGGCGGGCCAGGTCTTCTCGCTACGGAGCAGCGTTTTCCAGGAATACAGATGCTTGGGCTTGTGGAAGTCGCTGCTGGCCACGTACGGATAGTGCTTGAGACTCGTCACCGAAAACAGATCATCGCGGTTCGCGGCCTCCCACACATCAACCAGTTCGGCCAGCTTCTCCCGGTTATCCCAAAGATAGCAGGTGCTGATTTCAATGCGCCGCGTCGTCCGATGGTGCGGATGACATGCAATGCTCAAGGCACCCTGCCGACGGATCTCGCGCAGGATTTCGTCTGCCGGCTGATCGGCGCTGATGTACTGCTGGATGTCCAGCGCAATGACGTGGGAATTCTTCTTGCCCTTCCCGGTGATTCGGTTCTGTGTGACCTCGGCGCCGGGTATGACGAGCAAGCCGTACTCATTCCAGGCACGCTCGCCTTCCGCCCGTACATCAGCCAGATACTCGTCGAAGTTGGCCTCGCGAACACCGAAGGCACGGCGGCCCAACGTGGCAATCCGCCCGGCACGGGCGATGAGATCGCGCTTCATCAGGATGTGGTCGGTGATGGCGATGACGTCAAAGCGTCCGGTCTGTCCGTACAAGTCGATCACTTCCCGAAGGGACAACTGACCATCGCTCCACGTGGTGTGCACGTGAAAGTCGCAGAGCAGAAACGGCTCGTATCCAGGCATCAGTCGCGAACGTCGAGGTGAGTCAGATCGGATGGACGGTGATGCAGCAGCTCGGAGGTGAAATTGCGGACATAGAGGCGGAAGACCTTGCCTTTGCCCATCGCCACGTAGCGTCGCGCCGACGTGAACAGGTAGCAGTCGTGGAACAGTGACACCTTGCCCACCGTCAGCAGACGCCGACCGATATTCGTATCCTCACCGTGAAATTCAATGCTCGTGTCGAACCCGTTGATTCGCTCGAGACCAGCACGCGAGGCGGCAAAATTTCCGCCATAGAACACGGTCCCGATACCCAGGACATGCTTCACCAGTCCCTGCGTGAGCGGCGCCAGCGTGTAGTCGTACGCACGGATCAGGGCGCGGCCCACCCAGTCCCAGTCGTAGAAGCGGTAGGGACCCGAAAGCGCCACCAGCGTCGG
>Ga0075420_100004057_pt1 | contig 12829 bp, 9 predicted proteins | sample SoiMetdeltSBSDD4_FD_75296 | JGI IMG/M metagenome (GOLD analysis project Ga0075420, IMG submission 75296) | Bulk soil microbial communities from a Populus tree surrounding site in Tennessee, USA - Soil MetaG P. deltoides SBSDD4 | ecosystem: Environmental > Terrestrial > Soil > Tree plantation... | reverse complement strand
TATGATGTTTGGCGACGCTGCCGCATTCGGCGGGCCCGTGAACGTATTCGGGAACACGGGTGCCAAGGCGGGGTTCGTCGTCGGATTGAACTGAAACGTGCGTTGAGACTCGGCGGTCCCCGTCGTGTTGATCGCTAACCCGATGGTGGCGTTTGGGATGCGCCCGTGATAGATGCCATACCCCCCGCGGATAGCCGTTTTGCCACTTCCTCGCACGTCGTAGGCGAAACCGAACCGCGGCTCGAAATCGTTCTTATCGGCTGGAAAGCTCCGCGTCTGCTCCGGGCCGAATATCGCGCCAGCAACGTTTGACAGTGGGTTGGGCACCTGTGGCTTGGGGAGTTGCTGGTACTCGTACCGCAGACCGAGGTTCAACGTCAGGCGAGATGACAGCCGATACTCATCTTGAACAAAAACCCTGTACTCGTTCGTCGTGAATCCGAAAGCCGAGCGACCAAACGACTGGTTATAGTTGCCGCTATAGCATTGCCCTGCGATCCGCACGGAGCTCGAGCATGCCCCGCCCGCCGCCCTCAGCGCGCCGGCCGCCTCGGAGTTTGTGTAATCGATGATGAAATCATTGAGAGTTGCGTAGGTGTAGCCACCTTCTTCGTACAGCAGCGTATCTTGCAGGCTAATCACTCGGCTGAAATCAAATCCTGCCTTGATGATGTGATCCCGAAGCGCCAGCGTGATTGTATCGGCAAACTGCCATCGCTTCTCATCCGGGTACGCTCGGGCATCGAGATCTCTGGGCTTGCCGAAACTGATCCCGCCGGCAATATTCGTTTCTGGTGGCTTCCCCTGAGGACCCGTGAGCGGCTCACCGGGCGCGGGCGCTTGGCTGAATTGGAATTCATGATCCCGGCCGAACTGGCTGCGAATTTCGTTGACCAACCTCGGACTGATCCTCGAGACGATGCCGGCCGCGATCCAGTCAATGTCGACGAAATCATCCCCAATGCTCGCGCGCCCTCTATTGATCGTCGGAGCGGTCTCGATCCCAGCCGGCGAATGCCAACGCAGCCGATTGTAGATAGCGCTCAACGTATGCCGGCTGGTCATGTGCCAGTCGACCCTGGGCGTATAGATGGTGTGGTCTCCGCGGCGCGGGACCTCACCGGTCAGGCTGGTGAGAAACGCCAGCGCGGAGTCGATTTGCGCATCCGACAGCGCGCGGCTGGGAGCCTTGAGACCAGCACCGTCGGTTCCGCGATCGACGGTGTCGAAGAATGCGGGATCGCTCGTCGTCGAAATAGTCGGAAAGTTCCGCCGCTGCTGATCGTAACTGCCAAAGAAGAACAACCGGTTCTCGAGAAGCGGGCCGCCGACTGCGGCGCCGAACTGATAGCGCGTGTCGGCAGGTTTCAGCGCGACAAGGTGTGGTGCGCCATTGATCAAGACGTTCTGAAAGCCGCGCGGATTGCGCGCACCCCACCGGTTGTCGCGATCGTAGAAAAAAGCGGAGCCGTGGAACGCGTTCGTCCCGCTCTTGGTGATGGCACTGACCACGCCGCCGGCGGCCCCGCCGTATTCTGCCGAGTAATTCGAGATGTGGATGTGAACCTCACGAATCGAGGCGACGCCGATCCCATAGCCGATGCGTGTCCCTCCGCGCTCGGTCGCCAAGAACGTCTGGTCGTTGTCGCCGCCGTCGATAGTGGTCTTGTTCAACAAGCTGCTGACGCCGCGAAAACTCACCGCTCCGAACGGACCATCTAGGGCGGTCGCAGGGGCCAGGATTGCGACGTTGGACCAGCGGCGCCCGTTGTTGGGTAGTTCGTTGAAGGAAGTCTGATTGAGGTTGACGGAGAAGTCTTGCCGCGTCGTGTTGAGACCGGGCGTGTGGGTGGGCGCCAGCCCGGCAAGCGCAGTGGCGGAATCGAGCGAGACGTCCACGGTCGTGGCACGACCAACCTCGACTACGATGTTCGCGACTGCAATGGAAGTGAAACTGGGGGCAGTGACTTCGATAATGTAGTGGCCCGGCTGAAGGCCCACGATTCGAAAACGGCCGTGATCGTCGGTCGTCGCTGTGGCTTCGCGCTTTGTGTCGATATCGCGGGCCATCACGTTCGCGGTTCGCATTGCCTTCTTGTTCGGGTCGGTCAACGTACCGTTAATTGCGCCTGTCGCGACGGATTGGGCCGTTGCGGTGGAGCCGGTGCACGCCACCAGAAGCGCGATCACGACTGGCGATCTCGCAAGATGACGCATACGCTCGTACTCCTACCGCGGATCGCCACAAATGTCGACGTCAAGGTATCTGTCGTCTCGGAGAGCCCAGTCACTATGGATGACACCAACCGCCTTCCAGGGTTGGGCGACCGGCTGGGCATAGTCGCAATTCGACGTCTAGCGGACCGCCGCCCTCTGTGGGAAGCCTGACGTACGCGAGCTGGTATCCTGGCTTGGAAACGACGCGCCGTCGACCTGTACCCAAGCGTCGGCACTTGGCAGCCGCCCCGTCGGCGTCGCCTCGAAGATAGTGCCTGAGCGTAGTCGCTCGACTGCGAAGTCGGGCCAGTCGCGGGCCTGGAGAAGGTGAGACTCCGCCACCAACCGAATGGTCGCCCAGCGTCCCGCAGCATCGCTCTTCACCGATCCCATCGCCGTTCAAGCCAAATTCCCACATCGATGCCGGCCCGTGGCTGCGGCGCGGTTGGGGAGGAGAGCCACACAGACCCTGTGACGGTTCGGGGCGGAGGCAGTGGAGGCGGCAGTGCAAGCAGCGGCGAAGGACTGGTGGGAGCAACGGCCGGTGCGCCACTGCACGCGGTAATCGTTACGACCACCATGAACGTCATGATGTGTCTCGTGTCTCGGCAGAGCGCGGCGAGCAGCAGCTGACGGGCGTGCACGTTGGCCTCCTTGCGACTGCGTGATGCGTTCATGTGATGTTCTGATTGACCCGGAACACGTTCGCAGGGTCGTACTTTCGTTTGACGCGAACGAGCCGTTCATACTGCTCCGTGAATGCCGCACTCACGAACGACTTCATGTCGTCGTCAACTCCTGGGAAATTGAAGTTTGGTTTGCCGCATGAGCACTGGTGCATGTCATCGAACACGGCGCGTGCCCACGCGATATTCGCATCGGTGCGCTCGGGCTCTTTCCAGTTCGCAAGGATCTCGAGGAGGAACGGGCTGTTGCGGGACCCGACCGCTGTGTCGCCGGGCCCTACGCGATTGAGCGCGCCACCCTGCGCCCAGACAACGAGCATGGAAAGCGGCGACACTTTGCGTGAGAACGCGTCGGCCAGCCGCGAAATACCCGCGTCGCACAAGCTGTCGAGATACAGTCCCTTCCAGTAATAGTGGAGCGCGTACTTCGGGAAGAAGACGTCGAACATTTGCTGCACCGACGTGTAAGCGCGCGGCTCCGACACATCCAGCAGCGGATCGCCGAGTGTGCGAAGGGCATGCAGGACCTGCTCGCCACGCTGACCGTCGCCGACGTATATGCCGTTGACTGTGATCACGCCGCGCCCGTGGAGCCGATCGGGAAATAGCGGCATGCTCGGAACCGTCCAGACGGTCGCGGACGCGTTTACGGCATCCGGAGCTGTTTCCACGTAATCACGGAACCCGGGCAACACGGCGGCGGCCGCCTCGACCGGATACATTGCAGCCGCGTGTGTCACCACCGGACCAACAGGATGCAGCCGGTACTCGAAATCGGTGACGATCCCGAAGTTCCCGCCGCCACCCCGCAGCGCCCAGAAGAGATCCGCGTGCTCCGTGTCACTTGCGGTGACGAACTCTCTTCCCGACGTGATGACATCTGCCGAGAGCAGGCTGTCGCAGGTCATGCCATAGGTACGCCGCAGCCACCCTTGGCCGCCACCGAGCGTGAGACCGGCGATACCGGTCGTCGAAACGACTCCGCCCGGGACGGCGAGGCCGAACTCCTGTGTCTCGCGATCGAGGTCGCCCCAGGTGACCCCTGCCTGCGCGCGCACCGTTCGCTTTGCTGGATCGACGCGGATGCCTCGGAGCAGCGAGAGGTCGATGACGAGGCCGCCGTCACAGGTGCCGAACCCCGCCACGTTGTGCCCGCCGCCGCGAACCGCGACGAGCAAATCGTGGTCGCGCGCGAACCGCAGCGCCTCCAGAGCGTCCGCAACGCCCGAGCACTGCACGATGAGCGCCGGCCGCTTATCGATGAGCCCGTTCCAGACACGGCGCGCCTGGTCGTACTTGCCAGAGCGCTCGACGAGCACACGGCCGGCGAAACGCCCGGCGAACGCGTCTATCACCGCTGGATCGAGCGCGACGACTTCTCCTGACAGCGTGCGTGCAAATGTCACGGGCGGCTCACCACTGCGGCGATCGTACCGGGCCGAGGTGAGGCTGGTATCAGCAGAATTAGCTATTTTTTCGGCCGTCGTTCATCGTCTGTTCCCGAGCGCGTCGATTCGAGCAGGTGATGACGAGTGGCGTACGCAACCGCCGCGGTGCGGTTCGACGACCCGGTTTTCTCGAGCACACGCGCAACGTGCACCGCGACCGTGTGCGTGCTGATGAACAGCGCCTCCGCGATCTCCTTGTTGGCTTTGCCGCTGGCGAGTAGCTGCAGCACCTCGAACTCACGCGTGCTCAGACCGGCTGGATTGCGTGCAAGTCGCAGTCGATAACGTTCGCGAAACGCTGCAATACGCTTGCGAAGCAGGCAGAGATCGAGCGCTTTGGCTATCTGCTCGCCTTCTTCGAGCAGCGACGCCGCCTTCGCCCTGTCGTCCCGGGCGCCACTGTCCAGGAGCGCGGCGGCATAATCGTGGCAGGTCCAGGCGAGCTCGGGATTGAACCCGCTCGTCCGGCAGAACGCCAGCGCGTGCTCGAAGTGGCTCGACGCGCGGCGTTTCTGGCCGACCACGTGAGCGAGGAGACCGAGCACCCGGCCGGTTGCCAGACCATTCTGCGTTGGCATCACAGACTCGAACGGCGCTAACGCCTCGAGGTCGGCCTCGCACTCGTCGACGTCCGCGTCGAGCACGGCCAGCAGCGCGTGCCCCATCCGCGCGCTGACCACGGCATTACGAGCCGCGGACGGCTTCGTTATGACCGCACGAGCGGCGCGGATCGCCGGCTCGGTGTCGGTCATGCCATTGGTGCTATAAGCGATCTGCGACAACGCTACCGCGGTGAAGATGCCCGCAAGCGGATAGGGTTTTGCGTTGCGATCGGCGTCGATAAGGCGTTGCAGGTACTGTCCACCGGCGACGTCGTTGCCCGTTTCGTACTCGACAACGGCGCGTACATGGAGAAGCGGCAGATGACCGGCCGCCAGCGCCAGCCCGCGATCGCTCTCCGCTCGCGCTTCCTCCCACCGTCCGCCCAGTTGAGCGAGCAGTGCCTTGACATACAGGGCATCCGCCAGCAGCCCCCGGTCGCGAAGACGCTCGGCCGCCGCCAGGTTTTCCTGCACCTGCCCATTTGCCTCCTCGATCCGTCCAGCGTGGGTCAGCGCGAATGCGGCGCGATAGCTCGCGTATGCCTGCCAATGAAGCTCCTCGACTCGCCCTGCAAGCTCCAGCACGCGGCGACTCTTCACGAGCGTGTCATGCCAGCGAAGAGCGAAGTGGTCCACCGAAATAGACTGGGCGAGCACCTGCAGCTCGAGACCGGCATCCTCGTGCGACGATGCGATCGCAAGCGCGCGCGCGAACCATTGCTGCGTCGGTTGATCGCTCCCTGTCTCGAAGTACGTGGCCGCCGCTCCTCGGGCGAGTAGCAAAGCGGCTTCGCGCGAGCCTTCGGGGACCAACGGCAGCAGCCGACGGATGACGTCGGTAACGCCCGCCACGCCCTCTGCGGCGAGCGACGCGTGTGTCACTGCCCCGAAGGCCTTCTGGATTTCACCTGCCTCCAGGTAGTACTCGATCGCCCGCCGCACGTTGGTCCAGGCCTCTTGCCGGTTCCACCGGAGGCTTGTCGCTGCCTGAGCTACGCCGAGCCCGGCCAGAATCCCGGCCGCATCATCGTCGCGCGGCACGGAGTTCCGGGCGCGCCACGCGCGCTCGAAATGCCGTAACGCTTCCTCGAAGGCGTGCGTTTCCAACATCCGTTCACCCGCCAGCCGCGAGTACTTGACGACGCGCGACGTGCCGACGAGCGCTTCAGCACGAGCCGCGTGATGGGCGAGATCAGCGGCACATTCGTCGACTCGTCCACCCAGTCGCTGCTCCATCAGCTCGACAACAGCGGCGTGCCAATGCGCACGCCGGCTCGGTGAGATGCTTTCGTACACAGCATCTCTGACCAGCGCATGCCTGAACCGATACCAGCTCTCTCCAGCTGCCGGCATGGGCTCGACGATGAGACGCTCCAGAGCTTCGTCAAGCGCGGGCAGCAAATCGGGGTCGCGGACCGGCTGAACGATCGCGGCGGCAATGTGGAAGTCGAACTCGCGGCCCAGTACGGAACCCACCGTGAGCAGCTGGATCGTCGCCTCCGATAAGCGGTTCAATCGTCGGTGGAGAACGGCGCGAACGTTGTCTGGTATCACGTCGCGGTCCGATGATTGAAGGTGCGCAACCTCGGTTACAAAGAATGGATTACCGCTGGTCCGGGCGTGAACCTCGCGGACAAGATCGTCAGAACAGCCCTTGCCAGCGAGATGTGCCAGCAATTGACCCGTCGCGCTCAATCCGAGCCCTTCCAGCAGCACCTTCTGCAGCCCGACACGCGCCAGCTCCCCCATCGTTTCCATCAGCCGCCTCGACATTTCGTCGGATCGGTATGTGGCAACGAGGAGGAGCCGGCTGTCGGAGAGCTCGCGAGCCACGAATTCCAGCAGCAACAAGGAGCTCGCGTCGGCCTGATGCAGGTCGTCCAAAACCAGGACAACTACGGCGTGTGATGAGGCGCGCTGCAACAACGTGCGCACGGCGTCGAACAGCTGATATCGATCGGACGCAGTGGTCAGCGCAGCCGACCGGGTTGACGTCGCTGGACGAGGCATCAGGTCAGGCACCAGTGCGGTGATACGTGCGAGGCACGACACCGGCAGGTGGAGCTCTTTCAGGGTGACCGTTTGCAGCAAGGCCCGGATGGCTTCGGCCCACGGCCAATACGGCGGCGCCGTCTCCGCGTCGACGCAGCGTGCCCACGCGACTGCTGCGCGCCGTGTCGCCGCTATGGCCCCGAGCTCTTCAGCAAGTCGCGTCTTTCCGATGCCTGGCTCTCCGCCAATCCAGACGACACGCGCCCTGCCGCGCTCGCTGTCATCCAGGGCGCGAATCAGTACAGCAAGCTCGCCTTCTCGGCCGAACAGCTGATGCGACGCGGGTCGGGGCATTCAGGTTTCCTGTCCGCCCAATGCAGCACAACGACCCCCCATCTTACGTCGTCTCCGGCGACAAGGTCCGGCGTCCCTAACCCCGAGTTGCGTACGCGGCAGACTGGGTCACTGTCCACCATCACCAATGGCGCCGGCCGCTCAACACAGCGGAACCTCCGGATTGAAATTGGCGAAGACTCCGGCCGGATTGTGTTGGAACAGCCAGATGTGAAACATCCACACTCCGAACCCATCGTTACGCGTGAACGGAATGCCGAAGAATTCGGGCGGTTCGGCGCTCTGCCATTTCTCGTAGGGAACCGTGTAGTCGAGCGCTGCCAAGCGTCGGCCGCCGTTCTTCTTGGGCGCGAACACGAGGTATTGCGGCTTCTCCAGGGCATAGGTCCCATCGCCACGTCCGAAATCGATGTCCGCATTCAGACTGTAATGGTCGCCCATTCCGCCGAGCGCCGGGTCGGAGACGCAGGGGCGGACGAACTCGTAACCGGCCTCGATTGCTTTGTCGAGATCGTGATACTTCGCGAAAAGCGGGTGAAGAGCGGCGAGTTGCTGCCGCATATCCGGGGTCAATTCGACGTTTACATGCTGGTGCGCGGACGGTCCGGCGACCGGCTGCTGCCGCATACCCGCGGTTGTTGTTTCGACGTTTACCTGCTGGCGCGCGGGCTCTCCGGCGGGTCCAGAGGACGCGATGGAGCTCGGCGAAGTGGGTGCGCCGCGCTCACAGGCGGCAATCACAAGCATCAAGAGCACGGCGAGCGGCATGTGACGGGTGTGCATGTCGGCCTCCTAGCGACCGCGTGATGCCGGTGCGCGATTCGCCCGAGTATCCGGGCGAATCGCGCGATCCAGCGTGTCGTGGACCGCAATCGTAGGAAGTCGATCGGACGCGCGGTATCAACAGGATTGAGTATTTTTCGGCGCCCTGTGCCACGCAGCAATCGTCAGGTCTTCGCGATGCCTCGTCCGTTCCGCTTGTGCGCACCGCGCGATCTCTGCATCGAGTTTCGCAGCTGTCGGGTTGCGCGCGTTCAGGTGGGTGATCGCGGCCCCTATGTGCTGCAAGCCGCGCTCGCCGCCTGCCACGCCCGCGCGCGCCGCGCCGCCGATACCGACTGGCCGCGCATTGCCGCGCTCTATGTCCCGCTGCGCGTCGTGGCGCCCTCGCCCGTGATCGATCTCAATCGCGCGATCGCGCACAGCATGGCCTTCGGGCCCGAGGCGGGCCTCAGACTGCGACTTTCTGTTCCGTGCCGGTCGACTGGCCGAGGCGCGTTCAGAATGCAAGGCTGCGGCCTCGCTTACCCGCAACGCGCGGGAAAGGGCCTTTCTCCTCGCACGGGCGGACGCCTGCGGCTGCCAGCACTGAACCCGGCGCGTCGTCGCTGTTTGCCAGGCTATTCACTTCGATGAATCAAGATTCGGCGCGCAGTGGTGATGAACTCCCCGAGGGCCGGCGACTTGTCGTCGCGTCGCCAGGCTAAGGCCGTTTCCAGTCTCTCTGGCGCTGGATGCAGGGCGCGGTACGTGACCTGGTCGTGCTGGATCTTGCGTGCTGATGCGGGAACGAGCGCAACACCCGCGCCCGCAGCGACCAAGCCGAGCACCATATGAAGGTGGTCGGCCTCATGCGGCGCATGCGGGATAAATCCCGCGGCACGGCACGCTTTGAGGACGGCATCGTGGAAAACGGGCACAACGTCGTGGGGCGGCAAAATGAACAGCTCGTTCGCCAAGGCCGACAGCGGCAATCGAGAGCGCGACGCCAAGCGATGTGTGGGCGGCAGCGCGAGGACCAGCGCCTCGCGGATCACAACTTCACTCATCAGCGAATGATCGCTCACAGGTGGACGCACGAACGCGATGTCGAGCTGTCCATCAACGAGCGCAGCCAGCTGCGCCGGGACGGACATGGTCTTCGTCTCCACTTGGATGCCGCGGTGCTGAGCATTGAAGGCGCCGAGAAGGGCCGCGATATCGGATTGATCCGAGCAGTACCCGATCCCGACTCGCAAGCGCCGCGCGTCGATGCTGCCCATCCGTCGCGCGATCACGGTGGCGCGATCGGCGCGCGCGATGATGTCTCGCGATTCCTGCAGAAAGAGCCGACCGGCGTCCGTCAACTCGACGCGTCGTTTCGTTCGGCGCAGCAGCCCCACGTGAAGGTCGTCTTCAAGCTGCCGAATCTGATGACTCAGAGACGGCTGCGCGATCCGCAATCGCGCGGCGGCCTGGCCGAAATGCAGGGTTTCTGCAACGGCCACGAAATATCGTAGGTGTCGCAGCTCCATCGTGGGCTCGAGTTGGTGGCTAGTAGGCTACACCTATTAGTGGTACTCGCACGGCTCGTCCGCTCGGGTTAGATCGCATGAGCTATTCCAGCGACATCCCGCCAGATCGCTGATCATGGCTCGCGCACGCCATCTTGGATTTATAGGCCATCAGAATTAATACGCGGCACTGGGCTATTGGACGTGGCGAATGTTTTGTCTCATCCTCTGTCCTCACAATCCGTCCGCCGCAGGGATGCGAGGATCCTCAGCAGTTTCGGAGGACAAGATGCCTACCCCAAAGCCCCGCGAAAAACACTCTGTGCGCAGACCGCCCCCTGGCGTCGGGCAGAGCGCTCCGCCGGTCTCATCCAAAGGTCGCGCGCCGGCGCGTGCTCATTCCGACAGCGCCATGGACCGCGCGGACAAACTGCTTCGCCAGATGACGATCGAGGAAAAGGCGATGCAGTTGTCCGCCCTCTACCCCATGGGCCTGCTCGGCGCCGACGGGCCGATCAAGAGCCAGCTCGACGCCCAGGTCGGGCAAGGCATCGGGCACATCTGCGGGCTGGGTCTGCTCGGCCACAAGTCGCCAGCGACGATCGCCAAGACGGTCAACGCCATCCAGCGCTACCTGGTTACCGAGACGCGTCTGAAGATCCCCGCGATCTTCCATAACGAAGCGCTGAACGGCGTGGTGGCGCCTTCCTACACGAACTTCCCTACTGCGATTGGCCTCGCGGCGACGTGGGACCTGCAAGCCGTAGGGGAGATGGCGGACCTGATGCGGCGCCAGATGCGCTCGGTTGGAATGCTCCAGGCGCTGTCGCCCGTCATGGACGTCGCTCGCGACGCGCGTTGGGGGCGGGTGCACGAAACCTACGGCGAGGATCCGTACCTTGTCAGCGCCATGAGCGTCGCTTTCACGCGCGGGATGCAAGGGAAAGATCTGCGCGAGGGCGTGATCGCGAGCGCGAAGCACTTCATCGGCTACGCGGCAACCGACGCCGGTCAGAACATGGCCGCGACCGCGATCGGCCCGCGCGAGCTCTACGACGTCTACGCCCGTCCATTCGAAGCTGCGATCCGGATCGCAAGGCTCGGATCGGTGATGGCCTCCTACTCCGAGTTCGAAGGCGTGCCGATCCATATCTCCCACGACGTGCTGACGAAACTGCTGCGGCAGCGGATGGGTTTTAGCGGCACCGTCGTGTCCGACTACGTTGGCGTCGGCTGGGCGCAGACACGTCAGCTCGCTGCTGCTTCCCCCGAGGAGATTGGGGCGCTCGCGCTCGCGGCCGGGATGGACGTCGAGCTGCCGATGGTCCACGGCTACGGGCAGGTGCTTGCCAAGGCCGTGCAAAGCGGCAAGGTCAGTGAGTCCCAGTTGAACGAGTCCGTGCGCCGCGTGCTGCGCGACAAGTTCGCCCTGGGGTTGTTCGACAACCCGTACGTCGCCGAAGATCCGATCACGCTCGAAAGGCTCGCGACGGAAGGCAAAGATCTGTCCGAGCGGCTCGCAGCCGAGTCCGTGACGCTGCTCAAGAACGAGAAAGGTCTGTTGCCCCTGGGCCGCGAGGTCAAGAACATCGCGATCATCGGGCCGCACGCCGATAGCGCCGCGATCGGCTTCGCGGCCTACACGTATCCGGCGGCGCTGCGGATGCTGCAAGGCATGCTCGGCGGCGGTGAGACGTCGATGGCAGGAGTCGGCGACTCCGGCGGCGACAGCGCCTGGCTGCCGGCGGAGGCCAAGACCGCGCTGGTGAACGAACTGAAGGACTATCTGAAAGTAGATCTGGCGGACTACGTCAAGCGATCGTACCCGTCCGTGTCGCTCGCCGACGCGGTGCGCCAGCTCCTGCCCAACGCCAAGGTTACCGCCGTCGCCGGCACCGGTGTGGTGCCATCGGAGCCGACGGACATCCCCGCCGCGCTCGCCGCAGCGAAAGAGGCCGGCGCGGTCATCCTCTACGTTGGCGGCCGCGCTGCGTGGGCCGGTAAAGACCGCACCGAGGGCGAGGGTCAGGACACAGCGAACATCGACCTTCCGCCGCAGCAGGTGGATCTCATCAAAGCGGTGACCGCCGTCGGCAAGCCGACCGTCGCCGTCGTGGCTATGGGGCGTCCGCAGGGTCTTGCCGCCGTTATCGATCGCCTGCCGGCTGTCCTCACCGCTTACTATGGCGGACCGCGGCAGGGTCCTGCGATTGCCGACGCAATCTTTGGCGTCACGAACCCAAGCGGGAAATTGCCGTACACGCTACCGCGGCACGTCGGGCAGGTGCCAATCCACCACGGTCAGAAGACCGGCAGCGGCTACCGGCGGACCAAGGCCGACATCCACAAGGGCTATCTCGACATGCCGTCGACCCCGCTGTTTCCGTTCGGTCATGGCCTCAGCTACACCACGTTTGGCTACAGCCCGCTGAAGCTGGCAGGCAACAGCATCGACGTGGGTGGTGAAGCCCGCGTGACCTTACCATCACGAACACGGGCAAGCGGCGGGGCGTCGAAGTCGTGCAGCTGTACGCCGCGGATACCGCCACCGGTGTGACGCTCCCTGCACAGCAGCTGGTTGGGTTTGCGCGCGTCGATCTGGAACCAGGGCAGGCTAAAACCGTCGGATTTGTGGTGCCGCTCAGCGTGCTTGCCTACACCGGGGTTTCGGGCAACCTGATGATGGAGCCCGGGCCGGTCGAACTGAGTGCAGGCAGCAGTTCCAGCGATATCAGGTCCACGGCGACGTTCATCGTCACAGGAACGACACGAATCTTCAAAAGCGAGGATCGCGCGTTCTTTTCCGAGGCGACTGTAGGCTAGCCCATCGGGTCGGTGCAGATGATGGACGCCTGTGGCGCAGCCGATCGCGGCCGCCGCGGCCCTTGCGCTGCGGGATGGTCAGGCCGTCTCCACGGTGTTGTGTTGGACCGTCCGGTAGAATTACCCGATACAGCCATGTCCGACAACGAGGAACCGCTGGCGCAAACAACACTTACGGACGGGATGGCGGCGCCGGCCGTGTTGAAGACCTGGGGACCGCTCGAACTCCGCCGAACGATCGGCCAGGGTCGTTTCGGGACCGTCCACGTCGCGTGGGACCCGGGGCTCGAGCGCGAGGTCGCCGTCAAAATCCTGCGCGATGCCGATCAATCGGCGTCTGTGATTCAGGAAGCGCGGCTCCTCGCGCGCGTGCGCCATCCGAACGTGGTGACGGTGTACGGCGTGGATCGGGAGGAAAACATCGTCGGTCTCCG
>Ga0075420_100004055_pt1 | contig 12829 bp, 10 predicted proteins | sample SoiMetdeltSBSDD4_FD_75296 | JGI IMG/M metagenome (GOLD analysis project Ga0075420, IMG submission 75296) | Bulk soil microbial communities from a Populus tree surrounding site in Tennessee, USA - Soil MetaG P. deltoides SBSDD4 | ecosystem: Environmental > Terrestrial > Soil > Tree plantation... | reverse complement strand
CCGCCCGGCTTTCGCTGGATCGTGCCCTAAAAGACAAGAAATCCACCGCGGCGACAGAACAAACCCAACCCTTCGCCAAATTACCGCCCGCCATCGTCCTCGATATCGACGAAACGGTGCTCGACAACTCTCCGGCGCAAGCGCGCCAGGTCGCCACTAAGACGGGCTTCGTGGTCGCCGATTGGGATCAGTGGGTCTCCGAGGCTGTGGCCCACGAGATTCCCGGCGCCGCCGAATTCTGCCGCTTTGCCGCCTCGAAGAAGGTCACCGTTTTCTATATCTCCAACCGCGACGCCAAAAGCGAAGAGGCCACTCGCCGCAACCTGAAACAGGCCGGCTTTCCCCTCCACGATTCGATCGACACGGTTCTCCTACGGGGCGAAAAGCCCGAGTGGACGAGTGAGAAAACCACGCGTCGCAAGTTCGTAGCTGCGAAATACAGGGTCCTGCTCCTGGTTGGCGACGACCTAGGCGACTTCCTCCCCGATGTCCGCACAAGTGTCGAAAAACGTCGTGAGATCTCGGCTCCCCAGGCCGCTCGCTGGGGCCGCGACTGGATCATGATTCCCAATCCCGGTTACGGCTCGTGGGAGTCTTCGCTCCAGGAACCCGAACGGCCGGCCGCGGCCCTCGAACAGTTGTGGAAAAAGGAGAGTTGGTTGCGATCGAAGTAAAGCGGCTTAGTCGAGTTTCGCCGGTTTTTCTCCGGACAGCCGATAATACCGGCTCACCACGCGCTCCACATAGTTGCGCGTCTCGCTGTACGGCGGAATGCCGCCATATTTCTGCACCGCGCCCGCACCGGCATTATATGCAGCCAACGCCTTAAAGGTGGCTCCGTTGTATTGAAGCAGCAGATCACGCAGATGTCGGGCGCCTGCATCTATGTTTTGCGCCGGATCTGTCGGATCCGCATTCAACTCCGCCGCCGTGCCCGGCATCAGTTGCATCACGCCGATCGCACCCTTATGCGACACTGCCGTTGTCGAATAATCGGACTCCGTCCGCGCCACACTATGTAAGAGCGCCGGAGGCAGCCCATACCGTTCGGCAGCTTCCTCGATCATTTGCCGAGGATTTTTCTGCGCTGGTTCGTTTGGGGGCACAGCCACAACGCTCGGTGGTACTAGCGCGAGCGGCCGATCGTCTCGGACGCAATCGGCTATGTCGACTTCCCGCAATTCAATCACACCGGTCGCCGTATGGAGCCTCATCATGCCGTTTCCGCGCTCCACGCGCTCAGCGGCCATCTCCGCGCCCGTGCGCAACACGACTATTTCGCCCGCCGCCAGGGGAAGACACACCGCTAATGAGGCCAAAATCCGCACTAACCATTGTGACGCGCCAGAGTTCGAAAGCGTGCACCGGATTATGATAGGAGCTTCCCCAACATGACCACCCTCTCCCACCTCGAATGCAGTCTCTGCAACAAGCGTCACGAAGCCGGCATCGCGCACAATCTATGTGACTGCGGCGGCCCGCTGCTGGTCCGCTACGACCTCGAAAAGGCCCGCGACAACTGGAGCCGCGAATGGCTTGCCGGATCGCCCGCCTCGATGTGGCGCTACGCCCCCGTGCTCCCCATCGGCATGCCGGAAAGTGTGGTCAGCCTGGGCGAAGGTTTCACGCCGCTCGTCCGTGCCGACCGCCTCGGCAAGGCCCTGGGCGCGAAGAACCTCTGGATCAAAGACGAAGGCGTAAATCCGACAGGCTCATTCAAGGCACGTGGCTTGAGCTGCGCGATCTCGATGTGCGTCGAGTTGGGCATCAGGAAGGTCGCTGTGCCCTCGGCGGGAAATGCTGCCAGCGCCACAGCCGCCTATGCCGCAGCCGCGGGTATCGAGGCCCACATCTTCATGCCGCGCGACGTACCGCAGTCCAACTACATTGAGTGCAAAGCCATGGGGGCGCACGTCACGCTCGTCGATGGCCTGATTAGCGATTGCGGGCGCATGGTCGCCGAACGCAAACAGGCCGAAGGTTGGTTTGAAGTATCCACGTTGAAGGAGCCTTATCGTATCGAAGGCAAGAAGACCATGGGCTATGAACTCGCGGAACAGTTCCGCTGGGAGCTCCCCGATGCCATTTTCTATCCCACCGGCGGCGGCGTCGGCATGATAGGCATGTGGAAAGCCTTCGACGAAATGGAACAGCTCGGCTGGATCTCCTCCAAACGTCCGAAGATGATCTGCATTCAGGTGGAAGGTTGCCAACCCGTCGTACGCGCGTTCGAGCAGGGCACGGCCCGAAGCGAGTTCTGGCAGAATGCGCACACCGTGGCGAGCGGTCTGCGCGTGCCGAAACCGCTAGGCGACTTCCTCGTGCTGGACGCTGTGCGCGAAAGCGGCGGTACCGCGATTGCCGTTAGCGACGAGGAGATGCTCGACGCGGGCATCGAACTCGCCTCCCTTGAAGGCATGTTCGCCGCACCCGAAGGCGCCGCCTGTGTCGCGGGCTTGAAAAAGTTGTTCACCAACGGCTTCCTCGACGCTAACGACCGCATCGCCATCTACAACACCGGTTCGGGCCTGAAGTACCTGGAGGCCTACTCGACGCGTTATCCGCGCATTCCCGGTGGAGACGCCGATAAACTTGGAGGATTGATCACGCCGCGTTAGGCGAGCAACGCGGCGATCTTATCCGGATCGTTTGGCACCACGATGGGCGCATTTTCAAACGCGCCTTTGACCGGCCCCGACTGCGCCATCAATTGTCCGGTGTGATAGCGATAAATGTAATCGGGGTCCTTCAGCACATTGCCCGTGAGGATCGCCACCACATCGGCATCGGGCGCAATTGTCCCCGCCGCCGTCAATTTGCGAATGCCCGCCAACGTCGCGGCCGAGGCCGGTTCGCAACCGATTCCGCTCGCGCCAATCACGGCCTTGGCATCGGCGATCTCCTGCTCGGTCGCCTTTTCCACCACGCCGCCCGACGTCGCCACCTCGTGCCACGCCTTCGGCCACGAGACGGGATCACCGATCTTGATCGCAGTGGCCAGCGTCTCCGGATGCTCCACCGTTGGGAAGTGACCGGCGTCTGGCGCATGCATGAAAGCTTCGAAAGGCGCGGAGCCCTCAGCCTGAACCACTGCAAGCTTAGGCAGCTTGTCAATAAAGTCCGCATCCTTCAACTCGCGTAGCGCCTTGCCAAACGCGGAGACGTTGCCCAAGTTGCCTCCGGGCACCACTACCCAATCCGGCACCTTCCAATCGCGTTGGTCGAGCATCTCCGCCATGATCGTCTTCTGGCCTTCAATGCGAAATGGATTCACCGAGTTCAGCAGGTAGATGCCCAACTTCTCCGCCAGCACGCGCACCAGCTTCAGAATCTGATCGAAGTTGGCTTCCACCTGCAGCGTCTTGGCGCCATATTCCAGCGCCTGCGCGAGCTTCCCGTAGCTGATGTTGCCGTGCGGCAGAAAAATAATGGCCTGCATTCCCGCCTGCGCCGCATACGCCGCCATCGACGCGCTCGTGTTGCCTGTCGAGACGCACGCCACGCGTTTCACGCCGAGCCGCCGCCCCTGCGAAGCGCCGCACGTCATGCCATTATCCTTGAACGACCCAGTCGGATTGAAGCCCTGATGCTTGAACGTCACTGCCCGCAACCCGCCATACTCGGCCGCGCGCTTCGAGCTGAGCAACGGTGTGTTGCCTTCACGAATCGTCACCACGTGCTCCAATTGCCCCTCGAACGGCAGCATCTCGCGATAGCGCCACACCCCGCTTTGATCGAGCGGCGCGTTGCTCATCCGCCGCTCGCGCCACGTAACCTTTAATCGAACCGGGTCGAGTCCCTCAGGCGCCGAAGCCTCCAGTAGGCCGCCGCACTTCGGGCAGTTGTAAAGGACATCGGTGATGGAATACTGCGCACGGCAGTTGCTGTTGAAACAGACCAGATGGGAGGGCACGAACTCCTCATTATACTGGGGCTTCTATGCTCGCCGTTCATCTGGAAAACGGAAATGTGGCTTTCAAACGCCACGCCATGCCGAAACGAAAGTCCGGTTACGCTCTCATCCGCACCCTCGCCGCAGGAATCTGCAACACCGATCTCGAACTCCGCCGTGGCTACTACGGTTTCACCGGTACGCCCGGCCACGAGTTCGTCGGCGAAGTTGTCGAAGCGGACACGACCGCGCTCATCGGCAAGCGCGTCGTCGGCGAAATCAACCTTGCCTGCGGCGCATGTCAGTACTGCGCGCGCGGCCTCGGCCGTCATTGTCTCCATCGCACCGTGCTTGGGATCGTCAAACATCCGGGCGCTTTCGCCGACTACCTCACACTGCCGGAGCAAAACCTGCACATCATTCCCGTCGGCATTTCCATCGACGAAGCCGTCTTCGTCGAACCCCTCGCCGCAGCCTGCGAAATTCTCGACCAGGTGAAAATCGCCCGAGGCGTGCGCGTCGCTGTCTTAGGCGATGGAAAACTCGGCATCCTCATCGCGCAAGCGCTCACCGCGCACGGCGCCGAGGTTGCGCACTACGGCCGCCACAAGTCCAAACTCGCGCTCGGCCGCGCTGCAGAGACAATGCTTGCCGATGGCAAACTACCCGCCATGGCGTTCGACACGGTCGTCGAAGCCACGGGTTCGCCCGACGCCCTGCGCCAGGCCGTCGCCATGACCAAGCCGCGCGGCACGCTCGTTATGAAGTCGACCGTGCACGGCCTCGTCAGCATTGATACAGCGCCCATCATCGTTCACGAAATCACTCTCGTTGGGTCGCGTTGTGGTCGTTTTGAACCCGCCCTGCGCCTCCTCAAATCCGGCAAGGTCGACGTCTCGGCAATGATTCACGACACGTTCCCGCTCAAGGACGCCCCGCGCGCTTTCCACCGTGCCGCCGAACGCGGCGTGCTCAAGGTCCTGCTCAAGCCCGACTGACGGGCTGTTGCTGCGTCATGCAATGCAGCGCGCCCAGCCCCAACACGAGATCGCCGCAATAAATCCCGACTACTGTCCGGTCCGGAAACAACTTAGCAAGCGTGCCTAATGCGATACGGTCATTCGGATCGTTGAACACCGGCACCAGCACGTGCCTGTTCGCAATATAGAAATTCGCGTAGCTCGCTGGAAGCCTCTGGCCGTCGAAATAAACCGGCGCGGGCATCGGCAGCGTTGCAATCCGGAATGGCCGGCCGCGCGTGTCGCGCATCGCGCGAAGCAGCTTCAAATTCTCCCGCAGCGGTTCATAGTTCTCATCCGCTTTGTTGCTCTCCGCCACCGTCACGATCGTCCGCTCATCCGTGAACCGAGCCAGATCGTCCACATGCCCGTGCGTGTCGTCGCCGGCAATTCCGCGGTTCAGCCACAGCGTCTTTTGAATCCCCAGGTACCGCGCAAACGCCGCCTCAATCTCCTCGCGCGACTTCCCCGGATTCCGCGCCTGCACCGGCGACAGCAGGCACTCTTCCGTCGTCAGCAGCAAGCCCGCGCCATTCACATCGATGCTGCCGCCTTCGAGAACCAACCCCGGCTCTACGCGCGGCTGCTTTAGCTGGCCCGCAATCCACTTCGGAATCGCATTGTCGCGTTTGTGATTGGCGTACTTCGCCCAACCGTTGAATATCCAATCGGTCACCGTACAGTAGCCCGATTCATCGTGAACAAAGATTGGACAGAAATCACGAGTCCACGAACGATCTGTCGGCCGCACATAGAAATCGATCGCCGTTAGATCCACCCCACATTTGCGTATTACACGCTCAACGCTCTTCCGCTCAGCTGCGTCCATCACGAGAATGCGGACCCGTTCGTGCCGAGACACGTAGCGGATGAACTCGCCGTAGACCCAAGGCACCGGAGCAAACTTACCTGGCCAGTCCGAACGCTCATGCGGCCAAGCTAACCATGTCGAATCGTGCGGCTCCCACTCCGCAGGCATCCGAAAGCTCATTATGCGAGCCACCGGTTCACAATCGGACCATATGCGTCTATGCGCCGGTCACGCAGAAAGGGCCAGCCGCGTCGCACCTCTTCGATTCGCGCCGTTGAGCATTCGGCGATCAGGATTTCTTCCTTATCCACACTCGCTTCGGCGATCACTACACCAAGCGGATCGCTCACGAATGAAGAGCCCCAAAAGTCCAATCCGTTATCCGGCGGCCCTTCGAAGCCAATCCGGTTCGCGGCGGCCACATAAATCCCATTGGCGATAGCGTGCGAGCGTTGAATCGTCTGCCAGGCACTACGTTGCGACGCGCCGTGCGTGGACTTTTCGTAGGGGTGCCAGCCAATCGCCGTCGGGTAGAACAGTACGTTCGCTCCGCCCAGAGCCGCCAGCCGCGCTCCTTCCGGGTACCACTGGTCCCAACAGATCAGGGTGGCAATCCGCCCATACCGTGTATCGAACGTCCGAAAGCCTAGGTCGCCCGGAGTGAAATAGAACTTCTCATAAAAAAGCGGGTCGTCTGGAATATGCATCTTGCGATAAATGCCCAACGCCGATCCGTCCGCATCGAGAATCACAGCCGAATTGTGATACAGCCCCGCCGCGCGCTTCTCGAAGATGGGTACGATCACCACGACCGCATGCTCTTTGGCCACCTTTGCTAGCGCTTCCGTCGAGGGTCCAGGCACTGTCTCCGCCCAATCGAAGAGCTCGGCATTCTCCTCACGGCAAAAGTAAGGGGAGCGATACATCTCCTGCAGGCAAATGATCTGCGCGCCGCGCCGCGCGGCTTCGCGGACGAGCTCCACTGTCTTCTCCGTGTTCGCATGCGCATCCGGAGAGCTAGTCGTCTGAACTAAACCCACACGAAACGTGAGGTCCTGAGAGTCGGGCATAGTATTATTGTCCACATTATGCGGAAGACAACGATCAGGGGCATCGTGTCCGCCTTTGCGCTCGCCTCCCTGTTGGGCGAGCAAGTTCTTCGAGCGCAAGTCCCTACGCCAAAGGACCACCTCGGCTACACACCTGGTGACGACTACAAACTTGCCGACTACGCGGATGTTTCCGGCTACTTCCGCAAGTTGGCTCAGGCGAGCAGACGGATTGTTCTGGAGGATTTCGGCAGGAGCGCAAACGGCAAACCGATGCTGGTCGCTTACATCTCGAGCGAAGAGAACCTGAAGCAATTGAGCCGTTGGAAGGAGACCAACCGCAGGCTCGCGCTCGGCCTCGCAACTCAAGAGGAGGCGCGCCGGCTTTCGCGCGAAGGCAAGGCCATCGTGTGGATCGATTCGGGACTTCATGCGAGCGAAGTTGCTCCGGTCCAACATAGCTTCGACCTCGCCTATCGCATGATCACCGCCGAAGACGATGAAACCCGACGCATCCGCGATCGTGTCGTCTTGCTGCAGGTTCCCGTCATCAATCCCGATGGTCTTGATTGGGTCGCTCATTGGTATCGCCGCAACGTCGGCACTCCATACGAGCTCGCACCCTTACCGCAGCTCTATCATCAGTACGCCGGCCATGACAACAACCGCGACTGGTTCATGATGAACCTCGTTGAGACACGTAGCGTTTCGCGAATGTTCTATGAGGAATGGTTTCCTCATATCGTCTACAATCAGCATCAGGCTCCGGCCTTCCCGGCGCGCATCTTCGTTCCTCCATACGCCGAGCCGCTCAACCCGAACATTCCGCCCGCAGTGCTCGAGGGTGTGAACATCATCGGCACGGCCATGCGCGAACGCTTTGCGCGCGAAGGCAAGGCAGGTGTGCTTAGCTATCACGGGTACGACGCCTGGTGGAACGGCGGATTGCGCACCGCGCCGAAGTTCCACAACATGCACGGGATCCTTACCGAGACGGCTCTTCACAGCTATGCCACTCCGGGCGAATATGCAATCTCCGATCTTCCCGAACGATTCGGCAATGGCATTCCCACGAAGGAGTCGAGCATCTTCTATTCGATGCCGTGGCTCGGCGGCAAATGGGGAATTCGCGAAGCGATCGACTACATGTTAACGGCCGATTTCGCTATTCTCGAACTCGCCGCCACGCGTTCGGATTATTTCCTGTGGAAAGCTTACGAACTTGCGCGCGCGGCTGTCGATAACGGTAATCGCGGCGGTCCATATGCATATATCGTGCCGGCCGAGCAATGGGACTCGCCAGCCGCCCTGGACATGCTGCGACGCCTCCAACTCTCTGGCATCCAAGTGGAGCGCGCACGTATTGCGTTTCAGGCGGGCGGGAAGTCTTGGCCGGCAGGGTCCTACGTCCTGCGTGCGGGGCAACCTTTCCGCGGCTACCTCACGGATCTCATGGAGAAGCAGAATTACCCGGAGCTCCGCACGGGCCAATCCGGTCCCACCAAAAAACCGTACGATGTCGCCGGATGGACTCTGCCCATGAACATGGGGGTTGAGGTCCACCGCATCGATCAGGGATTCGAGGCATCTCTGGAAATTGTGCCGAGGCTCGGAGTCGCGGCAGGTTCCACCAATTTTCATCACACGGTCTCGTTTCGAACTGCGTCTGAGAAGCTCGCGGCTGGTACACGTGTCCGACGCACAGCCGACGGCGAATGGCTCATCGAAGGTCAAACTACGCCCAGTGCATTTTCGCGAGCCGCTTTCGAGGTAAAGGTTCCGCGTGTTGCTCTTTATGCTCCATACGTCGCCAATATGGACAGCGGCTGGACGCAGTACCTGCTTGATGACTACAAGGTTCCCTACACTCTGCTCAAGAATGAGGATTTCGCGCGCGGCGATTGGATGACGAAGTTCGACAGTCTGATTCTCGCCGACCAGACGATGGCTTCGATTTTGCACGGGAGCCGCTTGGGACAATCCGCAGGCACGGTGCGATCTGCCAAAAGTATTCCGGTACTACAGCGGCCCGAGTACACGGGCGGAATCGGTCTCGCGGGCGCGGAACAATTGGCGTCGTTCGTCCGTGGCGGCGGCACCTTGCTCACGTTCGATTCGGCGAGCGACCTACCCGTTCAAATGTTCCCACTGCCGCTGCGGGTCAGCGCGCGCTCAGAGGAGGGCAGCGGCTACTATTCTCCCGGTTCGATCATTCGCATCAACGTGGATACCACAAATCAGATCGCGTGGGGAATGCCGCAAGAGTCCTTCGCCTACGCCAGTGGCGGGATTGCATGGGACGTCACGCTCCTGAAGGAATTCAACAAGGACGACCGCGAGGTGAAGACCGTCGCCCGCTATGCGAACCATGATCTACTCGCTAGCGGATGGATTTCGGGTGAGCGGGCGGTACTTCGCAAAACAATCCTTGCCGAAGCACGTTTCGGCAAGGGCCGTGTGGTGCTATTCGGTTTCCGGCCGCTGTTCCGCGGTCAATCGGTCGGCACGTTCAAGTTCGTTCTCAACGCTATCTATCAGGCAAGCGCCCAGGCAATTGAGCAGGGCCTTGCCGCTAGTGGAGGAAAAGAGTGAGTGATCTGTTTCGCATTGGCATATCCGATGATTTCTATACGGAAGCCGCAGAACCTCTCGAGTTCGTCTGCCAAAAGAAGCTTGCTGGCGTGCCAGGCCTGGCCTGGGATCGGATACAGACCGACAATGACAAATGCGCGGGCGCCGGTGAGCTGAAGAACTATGACGCAATCTTCGCGCTCGCTACCAAGATTACGGCCGGTAGCCTTCGGGGTGTGGAGCGGCTCGCCGTTGTCGCTCGCTGGGGTGTCGGCTACGACAGGATCGACGTGCCCGCTCTTACCGAAGCTGGTGTAGCCCTGACAATCACACCTGGCGCCGTTCGCCGCCCCGTCTCCGAGGCGATTTTCACCTTGATCTTCGCGCTTTCTAAAAACCTGTTGTTACAAGACAAGGTGACTCGCGCCGGCGGATGGCGGGGCGACCTCCCGAAGATGGGCATAAGCATTGCCGGCCGTACGCTGGGTTCCGTCGGCTGCGGCAACATCGGCCAGGAGATGTTCCGCGTCGCACAGAGCCTTGGGTTTGGCCGCTTCATTGCATATGATCCCTTCGTCACCCAGGAGCAAGTGAAGCACCTAGGCGTTGAACTCGTCGACATGGACACCGTGTTCCGTGAGTCCGATTTTGTCACCGTCAACACGCTGCTGAATCAAAACACATGCGGCCTCATTCAGCAGCGCCACTTCCGCCTCATGAAGCCCGCGTCGTATTTCATCAACACCGCGCGAGGACCCATCGTTGAACACGCCGCCCTCGTGCAAGCGCTACGCGAGCATTGGATCGCTGGCGCCGGAATCGACGTTTTCCCCATCGAACCGCCTCCCAAAGACGACCCACTCTTCGCTCTCGATAACGTAATCGTCGCCCCCCATGCGCTTGCCTGGACCACCGAACTCATGAACGACAACGGCAGCGAAGCCGCCAACGCAGTGCTTAGCGTCTCACGCGGCGAAGTGCCGAACGGCGTCGTGAATCGCGACGTTCTTACGCACCCCAAATTCCTTGCCAAACTGGAGCGGCTTCGCAAGTGAAAATCGTAGCCGTCCCCGACGACGCCCCCGCCGTCCTCGCCCTTAGCCCTTCTTTTGACCGCCTCAAGGCTGCAGCCGAGGTCCGCTATTTCGACACTCTCCCCGGCGTCGAAGACGTCCTCGTTGATCGCATGCGCGATGCTGAGTCGGTCGTCAACGTCCGTTCATCCTCGAAGATCACCCGCGCCGTCATGGAGCGCTGCCCGGTTCTGCGCCACATCAGCATTTGGGGCACCGGCACCGACAACGTTGATCTTGACGCCGCCCGCGCCCTAGGCATCCGCGTTACGAACACGCCAGCCGTATCGGCAACCTCCATCGCCGAGCACACGCTTGCTCTCATGCTCGCCGTAGCCCGCCGTGTTCCGCAAATTGATGCTCGCGTCCGCGCTGGCGAATGGCCTCGCGGCGGTACGGTGCAACTTCACGGTAAGACGCTGGGGGTGATCGGCCTTGGCGAAATTGGCCGCCGCTTCGCTCGCCTTGGCCAGGGTATCGGAATGCGCGTCGTTACCTGGACGATGAATCCCAAACCGGAGCTTGGCTTTCCGCATGTCTCGATCGAGGAGTTGCTCACATCCAGCGACGTGGTAAGTTTGCACCTCCGCCTGAGCGAGCAAACGCGTGGGTTTCTTGACGCCTCGCGAATCGCCCTGATGAAGCCTCGTGCGATCCTGCTCAATACCGCGCGAGGACCCATCGTGGACGAGCGCGCCATGATGGCATCTCTACGTTCGGGGCAATTGGGTGGCGCGGGGCTTGACGTGTTCGATGTCGAACCCCTCCCGGAGGATCATCCGCTCAAAGGCATGGAGAACGTCGTGCTATCGCCTCACGCAGCCGGCATCACGCCGGAAGCGCTGGAAGCGGGACTCTCGCTGGCAGTCGATAATGTGCTCGCCTATTTTAGTGGCAACGTCCGTAACGCTGTCGTCTGACTACATATACAACCCGCCGTTCACGTCCAGCACGTGCCCGGTAATGTAACTGGCGCCATCGCCCGCAAGAAACGCCACCGCCGATGCAATGTCGTCGGGAGTTCCCATCCGTTTCAGCGGGACTCGCTTCAGCATCTCGTTTTTAAAATCGTCCTTGAGCACCGCAGTCATGTCCGTTTCGATGAACCCAGGAGCAATGGCATTCACGGTGATGTTACGGCTCGCCATCTCTTGCGCCAACGATTTGGTCAGTCCAATGAGTCCGGCTTTCGAAGCTACGTAGTTCGCCTGCCCAGGATTGCCCGATTCCGCGACCACCGAGCTGATATTAACAATCCGGCCCCACCTCTCGCGCATCATTCCTTGCAGGACCTGTTGTATGCAGAGAAACGAGCCGGTCAGGTTGGTCTGAATCACCGCGTCCCAATCGGCGGGCTTCATTCGGAGGGCTAGATTGTCGCGTGTAATGGCGGCGTTGTTCACCAGGATGTGTACCGGCGCGAACTGTTGGGCAGACGCAAATGCTTGCGCGATGGACTCGGGCGAAGCCAGGTCTATCTCGACTACCATCGCCTCGGCTCCGAAGGCCCGCACTGCGGAAGCGACTTCCTCGAGCTTCTCCCGCTGGCGCGCCGCCAACACCACTCGCGCCCCGTTCCGCGCCAACTCCAGCGCGCAGGCGCGACCAATACCACGACTCGCGCCCGTAACAAAAGCAGTCCGATTTGTCATTGTGTGTCCCAAATTGTTTAGAGTAGACGAAAGCGGCAGTGCGTGTGAGGGAATCCGGGAATCCGCAGGCATGTGCACGAAGGAGAAGGCATGGCCTATCAAGATTTGAAAGCATTTATCACCGCACTGGAGAAGGCGGGCGAACTAAAGCGCGTGTCCGTGGAAGTAGACCCCGTGCTCGAAATCGCAGAGTTTGCTGACCGTTCCGTGAAACGGCAAGGCCCGGCGTTCCTGTTTGAGAAACCCAAAGGGCACGCCATTCCCGTGCTCATCAACGCCTTTGCCAGCGACCGCCGGATGCAAATCGCCCTGGAGGTGGACTGCGTTGACTCGATCGCGCAGCGTATCGCCGAATACCTGCAAATGCGCATGCCCGAGGGCATTCTCAATAAATTGAAGATGCTGCCTGTACTTGCCGAAGTCGGCGCGTTCTTTCCCAAGATCATCAACGATGGCCCGTGTAAAGAAGTGATCAAGCGCGATAACTTTTCCTTACACGACTATCCTGTGCTGAAGTGTTGGCCCGAGGATGGCGGCCGCTTCATTACGCTGCCCATGGTCTTCTCCAAGAATCCGCTCACTGGCAAGCGCAACTGCGGCTGTTACCGCATCCAGATCTACGATGAGCGCACCACAGGGATGCACTGGCAAACTCATAAACAAGGCGCGGACCATTACCGCCGGCTTCGCCAGGAAGGTAAGGCGACGCGAATGGAAGTTGCCGTCGCCATCGGCGCCGACCCCGCGACGATGTATTCAGCT
>Ga0075420_100004054_pt1 | contig 12830 bp, 11 predicted proteins | sample SoiMetdeltSBSDD4_FD_75296 | JGI IMG/M metagenome (GOLD analysis project Ga0075420, IMG submission 75296) | Bulk soil microbial communities from a Populus tree surrounding site in Tennessee, USA - Soil MetaG P. deltoides SBSDD4 | ecosystem: Environmental > Terrestrial > Soil > Tree plantation... | reverse complement strand
TGGCGCGATGCAGCTGACCGAAGACCTGGCGCGATGCAGCTGACCGAAGACCTGGCGCGATGCAGCTGACCGAAGACCTGGCGCGATGGAGCTGACCCGTGCGACCTGGCCCGACACAGGGAACGTGGCACTTTCCAGACGGAGCAGTGAAATTCGGGTCTCACACACCGAGAGCCACCTCTCATTCGACAGACCGCCAGCCACTCGCTGCGATCGGACCACCGTTCGCCGACGCGAAAAACCGCTGGCTGAGTAGCGGTTGTGAAAGTCGGCATCGAAGAAGCATCAGTCTCATCGATTCTCCGGGAAGGAGCCACGGATGAGCACCGTCGTCACGCCGGGCGCACCGCGCGCGGAGGTCGGGACGTTCACGCCGCCTGCCGTCGCCGATCAGGGAGCACTCGATCCGCGAGGAATCGGTGGACGCATCGGATCGATAGACATCATTCGCGGTGCCGTGATGGTGCTCATGGCCATCGACCACGTGCGCGTGTTCGCCGGCGTGCCTGCCGGCGGACCGACACCGGGGCTGTTCTTCACGCGATGGATCACGCACTTCTGCGCGCCGGCGTTCATCTTCCTCGCCGGAACCGCAGCCTTTCTCCACGGACGCAAGCTCGGCGACCGCGGCGCGCTCGCGCGATTCCTCCTGACGCGCGGCGCGTGGCTCGTGTTGCTCGAGCTGACCGTTCTCCGATTCTCGTGGACGTTCAACTTCGACTACGCCCACTACGTGCTCGCGGGCGTCATCTGGGTCATCGGCTGGTGCATGATCCTCATGGCCGGGCTCATCTACCTGCCGGTCGCGGTCACTGGCGCGATCGGCGTGGCGATCATCGTCGGGCACAACATCACCGACGCGTTCGCGCAACAGCTCGCGCAGACGCTCGGGCAAAGTGACAGCGCGTGGCTGTGGCAGATCCTCTACTTCGCCGGCAACGTGTCGCTCGGCGGTGGCGAAGATGGACCGCAGCTGGCCGTGCTCTACTCGATCGTCCCGTGGATTGGGGTCATGGCCGCCGGTTACGCGTTCGGCACGGTCATGCTGATGAGCGCGGAGCGGCGCCGGCGGCTGTGCTTCGCCATCGGCGGAGCGGCGATCGCGGCGTTCCTCGTGTTGCGCGGGTTCAACGTGTACGGCGACCCGCGACCGTGGGGTGACGCCGCCCGACGCCTTGCGGCCGAGCGAGCCGCGGCGCAGCGAGCGGCCGCTGAGCGGGCGGCGGCGCCGCAAGCGACGCCTAACGCGGCGCCTGCTCCGTCCGCGACGGGGACCGCGACGCCTGCACAGCCGGCCGGAACAGCGGACGCCGCACCTCGGCGTCCGCCCCCACCGCGAACACCGGCATACCTCCAGTTCCTCGGAACCGCGAAATACCCGGCGTCGCTCCTGTTCCTCCTCATGACGCTCGGACCGACGATCCTCGCTCTCCCGCTGCTCGAGCGCGCGCGCGGCCCGGTGGCGCGGGGGCTCACAGTATTCGGGCGCGTGCCGTTCTTTTATTACGTGCTGCACATCCCGCTCATCCACCTGATCTTCGTCGGGCTCTCGGTCGCGCGCTTCGGAAGCGTCATCCCGTGGATGACCGCGAATCATCCGATGTTCGCTCCGCCTCCGCCCGAAGGCTACACGTACGGTCTCCTCGCACTGTACGCCATCACCATTGTCACGGTGGCGATCCTGTACGTGCCGTGCCGGTGGTTCGCCGAGCTCAAGGCGCGACGGCGCGATCCGTGGCTCAGCTATCTGTAGGGCGATAGTCCGTGGTCAATGGGCGTTCCGCGCTGGCGGTTCCGCGACCCTCGACGATTAGACTACAGGGCAGCGGTGGACGGTACGCAACGTGCCCCCACCGTCTGCCGACCATGACGGTTCGGGTCGATCACCACTTCGTCGAGGTGGAAGCAATGGCGCACAGCCACGGGCACTCCCACGGGCACGAGTACGAGCCCGACCACGAGCACGACGAGGAGCACGACGAGCTTCAGCACTGCATCGAGGAGTGCCTGAACTGTCACGCGGTCTGCACGATGACCGCGCAATACTGCCTCACCGAGGGCGGCGAGCACGCGGACGTGAACATGATCGGCGTGCTGCTGGACTGCGCGGAGATCTGTCAGGTCAGCGCGAACTTCATGCTGCGCGGGTCACCGCATCATGTCGTGACCTGTGCGGCGTGCGCCGAGCTCTGCCGTGCGTGCGAAGAGGCGTGTCGCTCGATCTCCGGCGACGAGCGTCTCGTTCACTGTGCCGAGATCTGCGCCGAGTGCGCCGAGTCGTGCGAGCGGATGGCGTCAGGGTCGGCAGCGAGTGACTCCGGCGACGTGGAAGAGGACTGACCTGCCGCTGCGGCGGGCGCGCTGATTGCGTTTTGTGCGCCCGCCATGAATGAGACCGCGAAGCTCGCCACTGAGGAAACGCGCAAGCTCACCGATGATGAGCTGCGCTCGCGCGTCATCCGACTCGGCTTCAGCGGAGATGCCGCGCGGTACGAGGCGTTCGTCGCGGCACTCCGCGCCGCGCTCCCCGATGATGTGACGGTGATGATCCGCGGCAGCGCGCTCGTCGGCGTGCGCTGGGAGGACGGAGCACCGTTCGATGCCGACGGACCGGGGACGAGCGATCTCGATCTCACGCTCGTCGGCGGCGACATGCTCAAGCTGTGGGATGAGAAGGCGTTCTACATCCCGAAGCTGCACACCGCGCCGCTCAACGACGACACCCCCGACTCGTGTCCGTCTCTCGTTCCGTTACGGCGATCGCTGTGCAGGATTGCCGGACGGCCGGTGAATATCCAGGCGACGTCGAGCATCGTGCAGTACGTGCGTGACGTGTTGATGGACCAGCCATACTTCACGCTCGTCGAAGGAAAGAAAGACGAAGCACCTGCCGATGCGCCCGAAGACACCGTGAGCGCGTGACACTCCGGCTCCTCAGCTACAACATCCGTTACGGGGGCACGGGACGCGAAGAGGCGATCGCGGCCGTGATCCGTGCGTGCGCGCCCGACGTCGTGGTTCTTCAGGAGGCAACGGACCCTGACGTGGTGTCGCGTCTCGCGGACCTGTCGGAGCTGTCGCATTGGGGCTCGCGCGCCGGGCACTCCACCGGCTTCCTGAGCCGCATGCCCGTCGCCCACCACGCCTGGCACAGCCCGTTAGGCGCCCGGCACCCATTTCTCGAGGTGGTTCCGGAAGGGTATCCGGTCCGCATCTTCGGGCTGCACTTGAGCGCGTGGTTCTCGAAGTGGAGCGAGCGACGTCGAGCGCGCGAGATCCGTCTGTTGCTCGATGGCATCCGCGAGCATCAGCACGGCTTTCACCTCATCGCCGGCGACTTCAACGCGCTCGCGCCGGGCGAGCGCCTGCAGGTCGCGCAGATGCCGCGGTGGATTCGCGCGATGGTGTGGGTGAGCGGCCGGGACATCGCGCGCGACACCATTCAGGTGATGCTCGATGAGCACTACGCCGACACGTGGCGCCGGCTGCACCCGGGCGTGGACGGCTACACGTTCCCGACGTGGAGCCCGCACGTGCGACTCGATTACGTCTTCACACCCGAGCGCTATGCGGGGCGGATCGCGGCATGCGAAGTCGTCACGGCGCCGGCGGAGGCGGCGAATGCATCAGACCACTTTCCGCTGTTCGTTCGGGTTGTCGAGGAGGAATCGATAGGCGCCAGTCCTCAGTCGTCAGCCAGAGAGCGGTCTGGTCCGGGTTTCTCGCCGGCCTGACCGGTCGAGGCGTCCTGACTCATCGCAGACGTACGAGCACACGGCGCGACCTTGCGGAATCAGGCACCGAAGCCGATCCGTATTGTGAACGGTTCGTGCCCTCCACCGGGCGAAATCCGGTCGATTCCGGGCATCGTCGGCGGAGACACGATGACCTGTTCCCCGAGCGGGCTGCGTTTCCCGGAAGGCCCCGTCCACTGGCGCGGCTTGTCGAATGACGCCGGCCGACCGCTCGTAGTCCTTGCCTTCGATTCACGCTAACGACTCGCAGAATGAAGGACTTTCGCTACGCCTGGCGGACTGTTCGCGCTAGCCCCGCCTTCGCGCTGACCGCAATCCTCACGCTCGCCCTCGGAATCGGCGCGAGCACCGCCATCTTCAGCGTCGTGAACGCGGTGCTGCTCCGTCCCCTTCCCTACACCGACGCCGCTCGCCTGACGATCATCTGGGGCGACCTCGTGAAGCGTGAGGTTTACGACTTCCCGTTCGCGCCGGGCGACATGCCGGATCTCGAGCAGCAGGCGACGGTTTTCCAGGACGTCGGCGGCGTCGTCACCGGGCGGCAGGCACTCGCCGGCGACGGCGGTGAGCCGGAGCAGGTGACGACTGCAGCAGTCACTCACAACTTTTTCCCGCTCCTCGGCGCACGGCTCTACCTCGGGCGTGACTTCACCGAGGCCGACGCGGCTCCTCCTCCACCGCCGCCCCCGCAACCTGCCGGCGCGCCCGCGAACGTTCAGGGGGATGGCCAGCAGCAACAGCTCGTGGCGAGCTGGATTCTGAGCTACGGCTTCTGGCAGCGACGCTACGGCGGTGACCGCGGTGTCATCGGCAGGACGATCGAGGTCGGCGGCAACCAGCGCGCGCAGATCGTTGGCGTGCTCGCTCCCGAATTCGAGCTGCTCTTTCCACCGAGCACGAACATCGCGCGCATCCCGGACATCTACACGGCGCTCCGGATCGACTGGGCGACCGCGTCACGGACGAACGTGTTTCTTCGCGTCGTCGGACGTCTCAAGCCCGGCGCCACGGTTGCCCAGGCGCAGCAGCAGGTCAACGGCGTCGCCGCAGACCTCCGGCGCCGGTTCCCGATCAAGGACGCAGCGGGCTTCCAGATCCGCGTCGAAGCGATGCGCGACGATCTCGTCGCGGACGTGCGGCCGGCCATCATCGCGCTCATGGGCGCCGTGGTCTTCGTGCTGCTCATCGCCTGCGCGAACGTGGCGAACCTGATGCTCGTCCGTGCTGCCGCTCGCGAGCGCGAGCTCGCCGTTCGGTCGGCGCTCGGCGGCACGCGCTGGGGGCTCATCCGGCAGATGCTGGCGGAAAGTCTGCTCGTTGCTGCGTTAGGCGCGGTCGTCGGGTTCGGGCTCTCGCAGGCGGGGATCAAGGCGTTGTTACTCCTGGCTCCCGAGGACCTCCCGAGACTGGATCGCGTCTCGGCCGATCCGCTCGTGCTCGTGTTCACGGTCCTGGCCGGGATCGTGGCGGCCGCCGCGTTCGGCATCGTTCCGGCGTTGCGTGCCTCGCGCCCGGACCTGGCGGACATTCTCCGCGCAGCAGGCCGCACCGGCGGACTCGCTCGCGGGCGCCGACTCAGGAACGCCGTCGTGATGGCCGAAGTGGCGTTGAGCTTCGTGCTGCTGATCGGCTGTGGGCTCATGCTTCGGAGCTTCATCGCACTGCAGCGCGTCGACCCCGGGTTCGACCCGGACGGCGTGCTCACGTTCTTCCTGGCTGGTGGGCGCCCCGGTGGACCCGAGGAGCGTGCGGCGTTCGCGCGGCAGTTGCGCGAGCGGTTGCGAGCGATCCCGGGCGTGACGGGCGCGACCGCCGCGAGCCCACTGCCGCTCGACGGAGGGATCGCAAACCTGCGTTGGGCCACGGAGGAAACCGCCACTGACCCGAGCAAGTTCCAGCAGGCAAACCTGCACGTCGTGCTGCCCGGGTACTTCGACGTGATGCGCACCAAGCTCATCGAAGGGCGCGAGTTCACCGATGCAGACAACGACCCGAATCGCACGCTGGCGGTCGTCGATCGCAACTTCGCGGCGAAGGCGTTCCCGGGTCAGTCTGCCATCGGGAAGCGGTTGTCCATCCGCGTTCGATCGAACGACTCCGAGTGGTTCGAGGTGATCGGCGTCGTCGACCGCGAGCGTCACGAGTCGCTCGCCGCCGACGGACGCGAGGCCGTGTTTCTGCTCGATGGCCTCTTTGGTCACGGCGCCGCGAACCGGTGGGTCGTGCGCTCGAACGCGAATCCGGGAAGCCTAACGCCGGCGGTACGCGCGGCCGTCGCGGCGCTCGACAATCAGGCGCCGGTGGCTGAGGTCCAGCCGTTCCTGGCGCTCGTGAGTCGGGCGATGGCGCCGACGCGGTTCGCGCTGGCGCTCATTGCGGTGTTCGCCGTGATCGCGGCCGTGCTGGCGGCGGTCGGGCTATACGGCGTGCTCTCGACGGTCGTGCGACAGCGTACGGCGGAGATCGGCGTGCGGATGGCGTTCGGCGCCCCGGCGCGCAGCATCTTCCAGCTCGTGATCGGGCAGGGGCTCAAGCTCAGTGCGATCGGCATTGCGTTAGGCGTCGCCGGGGCGCTCGCGCTGACTCGGGGCCTGTCGAGCATGCTGGTCGGGGTTCGGCCCACCGACCCGCTCACGTTCGTGAGCATCGCCGTTCTCTTTCTCGCCATCGCAGGACTGTCTTCCTGGCTTCCGGCTCGGCGTGCGGCAGCGTTGGACCCCAACGTTGCCTTGCGCGACGAGTAACGGCCGCAGCTGATGACTGAAAACTGATGACTCGCTACTGGGTGTCCCGGATGTCGGGTGTATCGCGCGGCGTGAAGCGCGTCGTCTTGCTGTCAGTCGCATGATCGGCGACGACGCGACCGTTAATCCTCGGATCCGACCGGAACGACCCGGGCGTCGACTCCGCCCATGATGGCAATCCCGGTGATGCGGACGACCGGAGCGTCACGTGGCGCCGCGCCCGGATCATCGATGCGATCCTCGAATCCTCCCATGAATGCAAACCCGTCCGTCTCGAGCCGGACGCCCGGCGGGACCCGCACCTGCAGCCCGCCCATCAGCACGAACGCGTGAATCTCCGTGACACCGGGCGGTAACTCCGCCTGCCGAAGATCGAGGTCCACGCCACCCATCACGGCGACCACACGCAAACGGCGCGGGATCACCCACAACCCACGCCGCACGACCCCGGACATGATCGCCACCAGCCGCGCGCGCATCTTCGGCGCGCGCGTGTCGACGTCCACGCTCGTCGCGGCCGGGGCCGGGATCGTGAGTGCAGGAAGGCCGTCGAGTATCGCGTCCACCTCGTGCGGCGTCGACGCCGCGTACACGCGCGCCATACGCGTCTCGAGCTCATCGATCGACAGGTGATCGCGCGCGAAGTGCTCGCTCAGCGCTTCGATCACGCGCTCGCGCACTTGCTCGATCGGCCGCACGGGGAGTTGCCGAGGTTCGCGGGGCTCGCTCACGCCTGAACAGTCGCGAATCGGAGCGTTCGGGGGTAGTGGACGCCCAACGCACCACCGGCGGCCCGCTGCTTGCCCGATCGATTAACATCAAGCCGCGCGCTCAACTACACGGCAGCCATCCCATGTCCGAACAAGAACTCTTCGCCTCGAGCCCTCTCTCCGATAGCACGCGTCAGCAGCTCGAGGACGTACGCCGCGCGCTGCTTCGCGTGCACAAGGCGCTGCTCGAGGACGCACGCATACGCTACGAGCGTGAGGAGGGACGCATCGAAGGCAGCGGTGCTCTGCTCCGGCTCGTGCTCAACGACCCGTGGTTCGACTGGCTCCATCCCCTGTCCGGCCTCGTCGTTCAGATCGATGAGCTGCTCGCAGCGGATGACGCGAAGGCTACCGACGGCGACGCTCTGCTGGCTCAGGCGCGCACGCTGCTCCGACCTGACGCGGCGGGCGACGGATTCCAGCGCCGGTACCACCGCGCCGTCCAGGACGCACCCGACGTGCTCATCGCCCACGTCGCGGCCGGACGAGTGCTCGGCACATAGCACTCTTGCCGGGTATTATACAGTTCTGTATAATCGCGCATGCCACCGGACATGCGCCGGCATTGGTTCTACATCCTCCTCTCGCTCACCGAGCGTGACCGTCACGGCTCGGGGATCGTGCGGGACGTGCTCGCTCTCACCGGCGGCGAGCTGAGGCTCTGGCCCGTTACGCTCTACGGCTCGCTCGACGAGCTGCGCGAGCACTCCTGGATCCGCGAGCTCGATTCAGCGCCTGACGACGCCGACGACCGCGGCCATCGCCGCTGGTTCCGCATCACGCCGCAAGGCCGTCGTGCCCTCGCTGCCGAGCTTGAGCGAATGCAGCGCGTGGTCACGGTCGCACAGCGACGCCTCGCGGGCGTGACCGGGCCATACGGAGAACCATCCTGATGGCTGCTTCCCGCCGGACGCAGCTCGCCGCCGCCGCATACCGTGCGCTACTGCGCCTGCTGCCCGCGGATATGCGCGCGCGCGATGGCGCCGAGATCGAGGCGCTCTTCATCGACGCCGGCACGGACGCGAGGCGGCAGGGGCTCGCACCCTACGCCGCCTTTCTCGCCGTCTCGGCGTGGGATGTCGTTCGCCGAGCCCCGTACGAGCGCTGGCGCCGTCGCGGCCGCCGGCCCGCTACACAGGAGCTGCTGATGCGATCGTTCCTCAGTGACCTCCGCTTCGCCGTACGGTCCTTCGGGCGACAGCCGGGCGCGACCGCGCTCGTCCTGCTCACGCTCGCGTTAGGTGTGGCGGCCAACACCGCGGTGTTCGCGATCGTGGACGGCCTCTTCGTGCGGCCGTTCCCGTTCCGCGCCCCCGACCGCCTCGTGTATCTCAACGAGCGCGCACCGGCCTGGAACCTGGAGTTTACCGGCATCAACTACCCGGACTTCCACGGCTGGCGCGAGCGCGCTCGTACGTTCGAGAGCATGGCGTTGTTCTCGCCCACGAGCATCAACCTCACCGACGCGTCAGGCGCTGATCGCGTCGACGGACTCACCGTCACTCACGACTTCCCGAAGGTCCTTGCCGTCCGCCCCGTGCTCGGCCGGACGTTTACGGCCGAGGAGGACAGGCCGAATGGTCCACGCGTGGTTGTGCTCGGCTACGGGATGTGGCAGACGCGATTCGGCGGCGCGAGTGACGTCGTTGGCAAGTCGCTCCGCATCAACAGCGTGCCGTACACGATCATCGGTGTCCTTCCACCCGAAGCGCACTTCCCGGCCGGCGTGAACTTCTGGATCCCTCTCGGCGGCGATCCAAACCAGCAAGGGCGCTCCTACGGGTACGACGGCATCGGGCGCATGAGGCCTGGCGTCACGGTGGAGCAGGCACGCACCGACCTGATGAAGGCGCACGAACCGATCTGGCGAGCGGCTGACACGTCGCGCACGGTGTCGCCGCGGCTGGATCCCCTGCGAGAGCAGTTTGCGAGCAACTTCGAGGTCATGGGCAAGGCGCTCGGTGTCGGGGCGCTACTCGTGCTACTCATCGCGTGTGCGAACGTCGCCGGGGCAATGCTCGCCCGTTCGATCTTCCGCCGCCGCGAGATCGCCATCCGAATGGCGTTAGGCGCGAGCGCGAGCCGAGTCGGCCGGCAGCTGCTCACCGAGAGTCTGGCACTCGCGTTCGTGGCCGGCGTCGCGGGCACGTTGCTCGGGCGATGGGCGCTCGGCGTCATCGTGGCGGCCGCTCCCGATTCGTTGCCCGGCTGGGTCCAGCTCGAATCGGGCGTGCGCACGGTGGGGTTCGGCGTCGTGGTCGTGTTATTGACGGCGCTGATCTTCGGCCTCGTTCCGGCCTTACAACCAAGACGCGAGAATGTCGCCGGCTCGCTCGCGTGGGGCGGGGGCCAGCGCACGAGCGGATCGCTCGCGCAGCGGCGGATGCTCGACGGGCTCGTCGTGGTGGAGGTCGCGCTTGCGCTGGTACTGCTCGCCGGAAGCGGTCTGCTGCTTCGTGCGTACACGCACCTTCGCGACGTCGACCCCGGATTCAGAACCGCTGGCGTGACGACGTTCCAGGTTTCGCTGCCACGGACGAAATACTCGAATGGACTTGTCCAGAAGCAGTTCTTCACGATGCTCATCGAACGGCTCGAGGCTGCACCCGGGGTCACGAACGCGGCGATCGTGTCGTGCCTCCCGTTCGGCTGTCACAACGGCCAGTTCCTCCAGGTGGAAGGGGCACCGCCGCCCACGCCGAACAGCCCGAACCCGGTGGTGCTGACGCGCATGGCCTCGCCCGGCTACTTCGAGACGATGGGGATCAAGATCGTTCGCGGCCGTTTTTTCGCCGAGAACGAGGGGAGCCCGCGGGGACCGCGTCCCGTGGTTGTGAACGAGGAGTTCGCGCACGCCAAGTGGCCTCACGGCACGGACCCGATCGGCCGCCGGATCATCTGGGAGGGCGACACGACGAGCTCGGACTGGATGACCGTCGTCGGTGTCGTGCGGGATGTGAAGCACTACGGGCTCGCGAACCCGATGCGCCCGGGCATCTACATCTCGACAACGGGCATCGACAGCACGTCGTCGCGTCGCACCTTCGGCGTAGCCGTTCGCTCCTCGGCGGATCCGGGGAGCGTGGCTGCTACCGCGCGCGCGATCGTTCGCCAGCTCGATTCCGAGCTTCCACTCTTCGAGGTCCGTACTGCTGAAGCAGCGGCCGCCCGCTCCATTGCGCCACGACGGGCGATCGCGTTCGCGTTCGTGGCCTTCGGGTTCGTCGCACTCGCACTGGCGGTCGGCGGGATCTACGCCGTGCTGTCGTACGTCGTCGGGCGTCGCCGGCAGGAGATCGGTATCCGAATGGCGTTAGGCGCGCGACGCGGTCAGGTCGTGCGGCTCGTCGTCGAGCAGGGGCTGCGACTCGTCGCGATCGGGGTCGTGATCGGACTGCCGCTCGCCCTGCTGGCGACGGTGAAGCTCGCCGACCTGCTCGCCGGCATCAGCCCGCGCGACCCGATCACGTTCACCGCGGCGATCGCGCTGCTCGCGGGCACCGCGCTCGTGTCGGCGCTCGTGCCCGCGCGGCGCGCGGCCGGCGTCGACCCGAAGACAGCGCTAGGCGACTGAACGGTAGCGAGTTTCAAGGGGTCAGGTTTCTTGAAACGGGTGACCGTTTCAAGAAACCTGACCCCTTGAAACTCGCGCTACTTCCGCGCCGCGGCGATGATCTTCTCCTTCTCCCCACGCTCGAACATCGCGAACGCCTCCGCATCGGCGATGCCCGCCATGCGCGAAAGCATGAATACACCCGCCAGGGAGTGCCCCGGGTTCGTCCATCGCGCGATGTCCACGATCGAGTCGAAGGCGCGCGCCTTCAATGCCGCGAGCAGCGTCGGATCTCGGGATTCCGTCAGCTGCATGAGGGCGAGCGACGCCTTGTTCCGATCGGTCCACGCCAGGGAGTTCAGCAGGTCGATGAACGGCTCGTACGGCACGCGGATTTCCGACGCGGGCCGCTTCTGGCCGAGGAGGGCGATCAGGGCGAGCGCACGCGTGGCGTTGTTCCTAACTTCGACCGACGCGTCTCGCATCGCGTAGACGAGATCATCGACGACACTCTGTTTGTTCGTCACATACCCGAGGATCTCGGCGGCGAGTGCGCGATGGTCTGCGCTGGCCGACGTGCGAAGCACCTTGCGGAGCGTGTCGAGGTCCCGGGCCGCGATCTCGATGTAACGCCGCTGAATCCGGCGCGCGATCGAGTCGGACATGAGCGAGTGACCCTGCGACACATCCTCGCTCACGATACCGCGCAGGATCGCGACCCGATGCGCCTCGGCGAACCGTTGTCCCGTCATCACGACGTCGTCCGCGAGGCGGATCGCGCCGTCGGGTTGTGGGCGAAGCTCGAGCCGCGGGGCGCCTTCTTCCGCGACACCGACATACACCATCGTGCGGCCGCCTTCGCAGCACACCGGGTGGACCGACGCCGAGATGACGTTCGGCAGCTCCGCGAGCCGGGCGGGCACCGTGAGCAGCGAAAGCGCCGAGAGCGAATCGCCGACGTTGATGCCGAGCACTTCCCGGACCTGGGCGTGCGTGGTTTTGCGTGCTCCGTAGAAGTCGACCGACCCGACCGGTGGAAGCTGCGCGTTCGCCTCGGTCGCGCTCGCGAGACCAGCACCGAGGATGGCGGCGATGAGAGATCGCCGCGAACCGTTCAGAACTCCGGTACCGGAGCCGGGAAACGGGAGATTCTCGAGCATGGGTTGGTGGAAGGGGCCATCGACGGGGCCACATTATGAGCCGGTGTAACCGTCTCGGGAAAGTGCCTTGTGACAGATTGACGACTCCGGGGTAGTATCTGCGTCGGCCATTTCACCCCGACCCGACCCGCCAGGTCCTCCGATGTCCACCATGCTTACGCGCACGGCACTGTTCGTCGTTCTCGCGGCACAAGGCGCGTGCATCGCGATCCCGCTGGGCAAGCAGGGGCCGACCCGGCCCGAGAGCGGCGATCCGGGCGGTGCCGAGGCCCGCGCCGCGACGAGACGCGACGGCTCCGCGTTCGGCCTCAAGCCGGTCTTCGGTAAGCAGCCGCCGTCACTGCTTCTCGCCCGTGACGGCACGCAATGCACGGTGTCCGAGGAGCGGTTCGAGCGCACCATCATAGGAAGGTCGGTCTGGTGCATCTGGACTCAACCGGGCGAGTAGTCAGCCGATTGTGACGGCTGTAGTAAACCCATTGTACCCGTCCGGCGTCCAACGAGTCGCCGGCCCGCGCGACGTGGCGCCGAGCGCCATTCCCTGCCAGAAGGGTGAAGGGATCCGTGACCCCTCGACGTTTGCTGCTCGTGCTCGCCGCCCTCATCGCGAGCATTGCCTTCCTTGCCGGCACAGCCTCCGCGCAGCAGGCCGATGTAATCCGAGGCCGGGTAATAGGCCCGGATAGCCAGCCGATCGCCGAAGTCCTCGTGACCGTCACGTCGTTCTCCGGCAACGTCAGCCGAAGCGCGCGAACGAACCGCGACGGCCGGTTCACCGTGACGTTTCCCGGGGGAGACGGCGATTACATGGTGGCCTTCGCCGCGATCGGATACGCCGCCAAACGCTT
>Ga0075420_100004049_pt1 | contig 12838 bp, 5 predicted proteins | sample SoiMetdeltSBSDD4_FD_75296 | JGI IMG/M metagenome (GOLD analysis project Ga0075420, IMG submission 75296) | Bulk soil microbial communities from a Populus tree surrounding site in Tennessee, USA - Soil MetaG P. deltoides SBSDD4 | ecosystem: Environmental > Terrestrial > Soil > Tree plantation... | reverse complement strand
TATTTCAAGCAGCTGTTCGCGCAGGTGACGAACCCGCCGCTCGACGCGATCCGCGAAGAGCTGGTGACGGACATGGGCTCGACGATTGGTCCCGAGCGCAACCTGCTGAAGGCCGAGCCCGAGTCGTGCCGGCAGATCAAGATCAAGTACCCGATCATCCACAACGAGCACGTGGCGAAGCTGCGCCACCTGCCGCCCAACATTCCGTTCCGATCGACGACGCTGTCGATGCTGTTCGATCCGGAGAACGACGGGCCGGCGCTCGAGAAGGCAATGGACGATCTGTGCCGGCGGGCGAGCGAGGCCGTCGCGGCCGGATTCGACATCCTGATCCTCTCGGATCGCGGCGTCAATCCGCGTCTCGCGCCGATCCCGAGCCTGCTGGCAACGGCCGGTGTGCACCATCATCTGGTGCGCGAAGGGACGCGCACGCGTTGCGCGCTGGTCGTCGAATCAGGCGACGCGCGCGAAGTGCATCACGTGTCGCTGCTGCTCGGCTACGGCGCCGGCGTGGTCAACCCCTACGTGGCATTCGAGACGATCGACGACATGATCCGCCACGAGATGCTGCCGGGCATCGATCGTCAGAAGGCCATCGACAACTACATCAAGGCGCTCAACAAGGGCGTCCTGAAAGTGATGTCGAAGATGGGGATCTCGACGTTGCAGAGCTACTGCGGCGCGCAAATCTTCGAGGCGATCGGCCTGAGCCAGGCGTTCATCGACAAGTACTTCACCCACACGTCGTCGCGCATCGGCGGCATCGGCATCGACATGGTTGCCGAGGAAGCGGCCATCCGCCACGCGCGCGCCTTCGGCCGTCAACCGGTGCGCCCGCAGGAGCTCGAGCCGGGCGGCGAGTATCAGTGGCGCCGCGACGGGGAGTACCACCTCTTCAATCCCGACACGGTGTTCAAGCTGCAGCATGCGACGCGCAGCGGGCAATACACGATCTTCAAGGAGTACACCCGCGCCGTCGACGTGCAGAACGAGCATCGCGCAACGCTGCGGGGGATGTTCCGCCTCAAGCCGGCGGGACCGAAGGTTCCGCTCGAGGAGGTGGAGCCGGTCGAAGCGATCGTCAGGCGGTTTGCGACCGGCGCCATGTCCTACGGATCGATCAGCCAGGAAGCGCACGAGACGCTGGCGATTGCGATGAATCGCCTCGGCGGCAAGTCGAATACCGGAGAGGGCGGCGAAGATCCGGAGCGCTACATTCCGCTCGCCAACGGCGACAGCAAGCGCAGCGCGATCAAGCAGGTCGCCTCAGGCCGGTTTGGTGTGACCAGCGAATACCTGGTCAGCGCCGACGAGCTGCAGATCAAGATGGCGCAGGGCGCCAAGCCCGGCGAGGGTGGTCAGCTGCCCGGACACAAGGTGTATCCGTGGATCGCGAAGACGCGGTACTCGACGCCTGGTGTCGGCCTGATTTCGCCGCCGCCGCACCACGACATCTACTCGATCGAAGACCTGGCGCAGCTGATCTTCGACTTGAAGAACTCGAATCCGCGCGCGCGGATCTCGGTGAAGCTCGTGGCTGAAGGCGGTGTCGGTACGGTCGCTGCCGGTGTTGCCAAGGCCCACTCGGATGTCGTGCTGATCTCGGGTCACGATGGCGGCACGGGTGCATCGCCGCTGACGAGCCTCAAGCATGCGGGCCTGCCGTGGGAGCTTGGTCTCGCGGAAACGCAGCAGGTGCTCGTCCTCAACAAGCTGCGCGACCGCATCATCGTCCAGACCGATGGGCAGATGAAGACCGGCCGCGATGTGGTCATCGCCGCGCTGCTCGGTGCCGAGGAATACGGCTTCGCGACGGCGCCGCTCGTCGTGATGGGCTGCATCATGATGCGCGTCTGCCATCTCAACACCTGTCCGGTCGGCATCGCGACGCAGGATCCCGAGTTGCGCAAGAAGTTCACCGGCACGCCGGAGATGGTGCAGAACTTCTTCCGATTCATCGCCGAGGAAGTGCGCGAGCTGATGTCCGAGCTCGGCTTCCACACCATCGACGAGATGATCGGCCGGGCCGACTGTCTCATCGTCGACCGTGCGGTCGAGCACTGGAAAGCCAAGGGGCTCGATTTGACACCGCTGCTGCATCAGCCGGCGCTGCCGGCGTCGGTGGCGCGCCGCAAGGTCCGCGAGCAGGATCACGAGCTCGACGTCACGCTCGACAACGATCTGATTCGGGTGGCGATGCCCGCGCTCGAGCGCAAACAACCCGTCGAGTTCAACGCGTTCATTCGCAACGCGGATCGCACCGTCGGAACGATGCTCGGATCCGAAGTCACGCGGCGTCACGGCGGGTGTGGTCTACCCGACGACACGCTCCGGATCAACTTCACCGGGTCGGCCGGTCAGAGCTTTGGCGCGTTCGTGCCGCGCGGCATGACGATGACGCTCGTCGGCGATGCCAACGACGGCTTCGGGAAGGGTTTGTCGGGCGGCAAGCTGATTGCGTATCCACCGCGGCTGTCCACGTTCAAGTCGCAGGACAACATCATCATCGGCAACGTCGCGTTCTACGGCGCGACGAGCGGCGAGGGCTACGTCCGCGGCGTGGCCGGCGAGCGCTTCTGCGTCCGCAACAGCGGCGCGACCGTGGTTGTCGAGGGGGTGGGCGATCACGGCTGCGAGTACATGACCGGCGGGCGAGTGGTCGTGATCGGGCGGACCGGGCGGAACTTCGCCGCGGGCATGAGCGGTGGTATCGCCTACGTACTCGACACAGATGGCAGCTTCCCGCGCCGGTGCAACCGCGAGATGGTCGATCTGGAGCTGCTCACCGACGAGGATCTCGCTTTCATCCGCGTGGCGATCATGAAGCACGTCACCTACACGCGCAGCCACTATGCCGAAGGGCTGCTCGCCGATCCGGCCATGCTGCGCCGCATCGTCAAGGTGATGCCGCGCGAGTACAAGCGCGCGCTGGCCGAGCAGGCCAAGCGCGCCATGGAGACCGAGGAGACGACGGTCGTGGCGACCCTCACCCTCACGGACATCGCGGCGAAAGCGGCCGTGGAGGATGCGGGGACGCCAGTCCATGGGTAAGCCGACCGGGTTCATCGAAATCCATCGCAAGAAGCAGCCGACGCGCCCGGTCGCCGAGCGCGTGAAGGACTGGCGCGAGGTCTACCTGCCGTACCCGGAGGGGGAACTCGAGGCGCAGGGCGCTCGCTGCATGGACTGCGGCATTCCGTTCTGTCATCAGGGGTGCCCGCTCGGCAACCTGATTCCGGACTGGAACGATCTCGTCTATCGCAATCGGTGGGATGCCGCGATCGAGCGGCTGCATGCGACGAACAACTTCCCGGAGTTCACCGGCAAGCTCTGTCCGGCGCCGTGTGAAGGCTCGTGCGTGCTCGGCATCAACGACGATCCGGTAACCATCAAGTCCGTCGAAGCGGCAATCATCGATCGCGCGTGGGACGAAGGGTGGGTCACGCCGCGTCCACCGACGTCGCGAACCTGGAAGAAGATCGCGATCATCGGATCGGGCCCGGCAGGGCTGGCGGCAGCCGACCAGTTGAACCGCGCGGGACACTCGGTCACCGTGTTCGAGAAGTCGGATCGGATCGGCGGCCTCCTGCGCTACGGCATCCCCGAGTTCAAGATGGAGAAACGGCATCTCGATCGCCGTCTTGCCGTGATGGAGACCGAAGGCGTCGTGTTCCGCGCCGGCATCAACGTCGGCGTGGATGTTCCGGCCCGTCGTCTGCGCGAGGACTACGACGCCGTACTGCTTGCCGGCGGCGCGGGCCAGCCGCGCGATCTGCCGGTGCCTGGTCGCGAACTGCGGGGCGTGCATTTCGCGATGGACTATCTCACCCTCCAGAACAAGCGCTGCGAGGGCGATCACATTCCCGACGACGAGTTCATCACGGCGCAGGGGAAGCACGTGATCATCATCGGCGGCGGCGATACTGGCGCGGACTGCCTCGGCACGGCGCATCGCCAGGGTGCCCTGTCGGTGCACCAGTTCGAGCTGCTGCCGAAGCCACCGAAGGAGCGCGCGTCAGATAACCCCTGGCCGCTGTGGCCGCAAATCTTTCGCGTCTCGACGGCGCACGAAGAGGGCGGCGAGCGTTTGTACGCCGTCTCGACTGAGCGCTTCTCGGGCGACGCCTCAGGGCACGTGCGCGCGCTGCACGCCGTGAAGGTGGAGATGGTGAAGACGGACGGTCGCATGCAGTTCGAGAAGGTGGCGGGCAGCGAGTTCGAGATCTCCGCCGACCTCGTTCTGCTGGCGATGGGCTTCACCGGCCCGGAGAAGGGCGCGCTGCTCACCGATCTGGGCGTCTCGCTCACCGAGCGCGGCAACGTCGGTCGCGACGGACGTTGGATGACCAATGTCCCAGGCGTGTTCACCGCCGGCGACATGCAGCGCGGTCAGTCGCTCATTGTGTGGGCGATTGCGGAAGGCCGCAGCGCGGCGCGCGCGATTGACCAGTTCCTGATGGGGGAATCGCAACTGCCCGCACCGCTGGCCTGACCCTCGCCTTTCGCACGTCGCCGGCCGTTTATCCTAAAGCGCTCGCAAGAACGCGGTCAGGTCCGCCTGTTCTTGCGGGGTCAGTCCTATGTCGAAGCGCTCGTCGTAGAAGTTGACGACGTCCTTCGGTGTCGCCGCCGAGCCGTTATGGAAATACGGCGCGCGCGCCGCCAGGCCACGGAGAATCGGCCCCTTGAACTTGCCGATATCTGCCCACTTGCCGGTGATCATCGCGCGACCGGGATCGGTGGTCTGCGTCGTCTCGCCGGTGGTTTTCTTGACGAAGGTGTAGAGCGGCAGGTCATCGGTTCGCCGCGATGCATCGGCGAGACCGATGTTGAGCGGTGCCTTCACGGAGTGGTTCCCGACGTTCGGTGAATCATGGCACACCGTACAGGTGCCGTTGAACGACTCCGGCACGCGCACGCCGCTGGCAAACGTTTCTCCGTTGAGCCCGTTGACGCCTTGAACCGTGAATCGGCGCGTGTTGAAGATCTGCTGACCACGGGCAATCGATCGGCGTATTTCGGTGTACGGATCGCGATCGTTGCTCGTCAGACCGGCCCAGGCGTCGAACAGCATGAACGCGGTGCTGTTGAATGCCGCGCCGGTCGGATTCAGGCCCACCGGATCGTTGATGCCGATGAAGAACGGTTGCTGCGAGAGTCGCACTGCACCGCCTGTGGCGCCCTGGCTGCTCAGGCTTCCCGCATCGCGATCGAGCCCCTGCGCGCTGAAGAGTGCAGTCTCGAAGACGACAATCTGGCGGCACTCGTCAGCCGTGAGGTCGCGGGCCGCTTGCGCGTGTCCGCGCGTCGCCGCGTTAGCCTGTTTCGCAAGATCCTGGACCACGGTCGTCGTGGCCGACGACTCGCGGCCGTCCCACATCACCGCGCTGAGAAACGCGAGGTTCGTCGAGGGCAGCGGGCGCCGGTACACCGATACCGTCTGCAGCGGCGCGCCACATCCGTAAGGATCGTCGACCGACAAGACGCTGAATTCCGCATCGCCCGGGACGTCGATGCCGACACGGATCAATCCCTTCGATAGCAGCAGGCTGTACGCAGTAGCGCGATTGCCATTGATGTCGTCGACGCCTTCGCAGTTGGAACCGTCGTTGCTGCGAAAGATCGGATCGGCACCGGTCGTCGCGACAAAGCGCGCCCGCACGTTGTCTGGCGTAATGGTCCACGCCGCGTCCGGCTGATGGCAGGTGACACATCGACGCCCGTTGGTGCCAAGGTCCTGAAAGAACGGATTGTCCAGATCGACGGCGCCGCTCCGGTTGAACGTTCGAAGCTGGCCCGAGATGTTTTCAAACGCGAGCAGATTCGGATCGGTGCTTTCCGCCCCCACGCCGCCCACGATGTGCGCGGCAGCCGCCAGAACGGCGATCAACGAGCAGACGAGTATCGACGTCTTCATGGTTCGGTCTCCTCATCTACTGACAAAGATCACGAAGCGTTAAAGACGACACGAGTCAGTCGTCGATCGGCTTGAGAAGATGCGTCGCCGTGAATTTGCCGACCTTACTGCCGACCGATGCACCTACCTCGACGCTGTTGCGCCAGTGCATTCCGCCCCACACCCGCGCGTCGCCTTCCTCGGTACGGATTTCTTTGAAGTCGGCGTATTGGCGAACCGCGCCTCCGTTGCCGTTGAAAGTCAGCGGGAGCTGAGTGGTGCCGAACCACACCGTGTAGAAGCCCAGTGCGCTCGCGCCGATCGTGGTGTGTGCCGAGGGATACTCCGGGTGCGATGGCGTGACGATAAATGGTGTCCACGCGAGATCCGGTTCAGTCTTGGCGTTGCCGTCGATATCGCCGGCAGCAATCGCGGTCACCGGCCGCCAGAACATGTAGGCGTACTTCGCATCCCAACACGCGATGATCGCGTTGGTGATCGCGGCGATGCCGATGGCCTCGAAACGAGCGGCGGTCAACAGGTCCATCGAACTCGCTACGCTGCGGATGTTGGCGGTCCACAGCGCGGTCGCTGACGGCGACCAGAACAGCGCCGTCGCCGACTGCGCGGGAGTTCGGCTCGTCTCGGTAGCCCGACCGAGATTCTTGATCTCCTTGTAATCCATCGTGTAGGTCCGGCTGTCGAGCGCTGGTGGCGGTTTCGGGCGGAATCGCGCCGGGTCGTCATACCCGAAGGGCGTGACGAATTGCAGAAAGGGCCCCTGCGGATCTGCAAAGGCTGGGGGCGTGGGGATCCACACGCCTGGCCCGCTCCCCGCCGTGTAGCCCTCGAGCTCCGGATCGTTGCGGTGATCGCCAATGCGCGCCGTGAGCACCGCAATCGCTGCGGCCTCGCCGACGATGATGCCACTGGAGATCGCGGTCTGGCTCGCGGAGAGGCCGGCAATCGACGCGTCGTAGGCGCTCTGGATGGTTGCAGTCTTCGTCGGGAACTCGTTGAGGGCGACGATGTACGCCGCACGGATTGCCGCAGCTTCCGGGGATGCACCCAGAACCGACACGGGCCTCGACGCAAAGGGCCGGTAGGGCCCGTCGAGAACGGCGTTCACGGCATCGAACATCGCCAGCTGTGCGATGGTGGTACGGACTTGCGTGCGTTGAGCGTTCTCAGGTATCGATGCTCCAAGCGTCGTGAATCGATTGCCCCAGTCGTCGAGCACTGCGGGTCCGGCCACGGCGGCGGCGGCCGCGACTGGCGCCCGTGCCGTTATCTGCCCATTGAGCCCGCCGATCATCAGTAGCGCGACCGGGATTGTGACAAACGATGTCCTCATGTCCGATCTCCTCATCTAATGAGAGAGATCACCGGCCGGGCATGAAAGACGACACGACGCGACCCGAAGAGGAGGGCCGTAGGCAGCTATGGCGTGATGTTCACCGGACCCTGATACTGGTCCAGCCAGCGCAAGATTTCGCCGATCAGGTCCAGTCGAGTCTGTAAATTCACGTGACCGCCATCAAAGAGGATGTGGCGCTTGTCCTTTGCGGGTGTACCGAGCGCATTGAGAAGCGGGATCTGGGATATGTCCACAGGGAATATGAAGTCGTCGCGCCCGTTGAGCATCAGCACGGGCACCTTCACTCGCGGCGCGTAGTTCCATGGGTCCACTTCCGGCGCCGTCGGCGTTCGGGCACCTCCCGACACGAGTACCGCAGCTTTGAGCCTCGGCTCCGGGGCCAGCAGAGTTGGACTGAGGCTGGCGCTGCTGCTGATCCCATAGAACACGAGCTTTCTTGTATCAACCTCGGGGCGCGTTTCAAGATAGTCGATCGACCTCTGAACATCCTTGGACCACTGCAATAGTCGATCGCGCATTTGGTTGGGGCCCACGACCATCGGCGATGGTCCGCGTTCCAGCGTTCCCTGAACGGCAACCACGAGGACGGCGCGGCCAGCGCGCACCAGGAACTCGAAGGGATCGGGCAAGGTATCGATTGACCGGAAGAAGAACACGTTGCCGCTGGGAACGAAGAGCACCGTCTGATATGGCGGCGTCGTGTTCTTCGGCATGTAGAGGTGCGCAACGACGCGGTCATTACCATAGGCGGCTCGAAAAGTAACCGTCTCTCTCCGGTAGTACGGTTTCGAGTCGTCCATCGACTCCGTTCGAGCAGCGAGATCCATCCTGTCGTAATGGTGAAGGGAGGCATAGACACGAAAAGCCGCATCGTCGACGGGCTTATCGCCGCGCCGATCGCCGGTCACCGCAGTGACCGGCTCGAACAGCGATGCGGGTGGACTCTCGACGAAGCGCGCGCACCGGAATCCAAAAATGGGGCGCCGCTCAAAGGGCTCGTCGGCATCGAGCCACACAAACGTGTAGCTCGACTCGTTCCAACTTCCACCGAGGAGCGCCCGTTTGCTGCCCGCGGGACTGGCGGACCATTCCTTGACGTTGCCCGCCATGTCGAGCGCGCCGTACTGCGACAGTCCGCGGTTCCTCCCGACTGGCTGAGGACCGTGTCCGCTGAAGTTGCTCAACTGGATGATCGTCGAAAAATATCCACCGCCCGCCGCCTGGTACCAGTGGTACGCCGTAGGCAGCGTCTTCTGCACGGAGTCGCAGTACGCCGCAGCTTCGTACCAGCTCACGCCGCTGACCGGTAGATCGGCCGTGCCGTCGGGATAGGTGCCAAGCTGCCAAGTGGCCGGCCCTGCCCGTGACGTGGCGTCGAGGAACCGCGTCATCGCCTCTTCCCATGAAATGGAACCGCCCTGAACGAACGGCTTTTTCCAACTCGTACGTGTTCGATACCCGCCGGCGTCCACGAAGGATTTGAACTGTCGGTTGCTTACTTCATGCTTGTCCAGCCAGAAGCCAGGAATGGGCGAGGGCGTGGTCAACCCGGATGTCATGGAAACACCCGCGCCGGCTGCGTCTACCCAGATCATGTCCGGCGGCGCGAGATCGCGTCTGTGCAGCGTCAGGTCGAGATGCCCGGCACTTGGACTCAACGCGAGCCCGACCGGATCGAACGGCCGCTCGATCGATGCGAATCCGGCTTTAGAGACGCGCACTCGATAGTAACCGACATGCGGGATTCGATTTGTCTTCAGAGGCGTTACGCCGAGCAACTCCCAACTTGGGTCGCCGAGCCTGGCATCGACGTAGTCTGACAGGTACACCTCCGCTCCGGGTGGGGTCGTTTCGATGGACAACGTGGGGGCGTAGAGTGCCTCGCTAAACGCGACCAGGGCGCGCGATGCCGGGTCGACACGCTCGGCGTGCCGATAGAGCTTCAACGCAGCGAATGGCCGGTCGCTTGCCAACAAGCGAGCGATCTCTGGCGAGGCCGTCTGTTCAACCCAACGCACTTGCGCCGCCGTGAGGTACGAGCGCACGGCCAGACCGCCGAGGACGAGTGTGAGGCCCAACGCAAGGGCGATCGCCGGAAGGCGCAACCGATTTCGAGACCGACCTGCGGCCTGATACTGAATCAGCTCGCGGCGGACCTCGGTTGCAGACGAGTACCTGGCCGCGGGGTTCTTCTCCAGGCATCGCAGCACGACGCGTTCGATCTGTTCCGGGACGTCGCGGCGAAGACGGCGTAGCGGATCGGGAGACGCCTTGAGGATGGACGCCAGCGTCGAAAGAGTTGTGTCACCCGAGAACGGTCGCCGTCCCACGAACATCTCGTAGAGGAGGGTACCGAACGCGAACAGATCCGACCGCCCGTCAACTGGTTTGCCCTCAACCTGCTCCGGCGACATGTACGCCGCCGTCCCCACAATCTGTCCTGCCCGGGTCGCGGCGTCCACGTGCGCGACCGTCGCCGTTGATGCGGCTTCGTCAATCCGCGCGATCTGCTTGGCCAACCCGAAGTCCAGCACTTTGGCGCCCACCGGTGTGATCATCACGTTGGCCGGCTTCAAGTCGCGATGCACGATGCCGCGCGCGTGCGCCGCTGCAAGAGCGTCCGCAATCTGAGCGCCGTAGTCGATCACGAGGTCCACGGGCAATGGACCGCGGGTCAGCACGTCGGCGAGCGTCTCGCCCTCCAGCCGCTCCATGACGAGGTAGTTGGGTCCGACATCGAAAATCGTGCAGATATGCGGATGATTGAGCGCCGCGGCAGTGCGCGCTTCGCGCTGGAACCGTTCACAGAAGCTCGGATCGCCCGCGAGCCGCTGGGGCAACACCTTGATGGCGACCACTCGATCGAGGCGGGTATCGGTGGCTCCGTAAACCTGGCCCATGCCGCCCTGACCAATCAGCGAGAGGATTTCGTACCTATCGAATCGCCCATCGCTCCGCCTCGCGAGCCATATGCTACCAACGCCCCCCTGCCCGATGGGAGACCCCGGCGTCGACGGTCTGATCGTGTGTCCTTCGGGCACGGCATCCGCAGACAACGAGACGGGGCCGCGTTCGAGGAAGTGTCGCGCCGCCACGTCGCGTTGATCGTCGAGCAGCATCTGGAGGTCATCGGCGAGCGCCGCGTTCTCGAGGCGGAGCGCCGCCAGCCAGCGGACACGGGCCTCGTCGCTCGAGATGTCCAAGACCTCGTCCAGATACGGAGCAAGACGCCGCCACCGTTCGACGTCGAATGCCGTCATGCGAAGCCCTCAAGATGGTCGAATCGCCCGATTGAGATACAGGCGTGCCTTCTCCCAGTGGCGCTGAACCGTCCGCTCCGACGTCGCCCGCATCGCCGCGATTTCCGCGAACGAGAAGCCGCAGAAGAATTTGAGATCGACCAGTTGCGCCAGCGCCGGATCGACTTTGGCCAGTTCGTCCAGCGCGTCGCTGATCGAGGTGAGCTCCTGTTCGTCTGGCAGCTCCATCACGTCGCCCTCGATGGATGTGATCTGGAAGCGATCGCCGCGCTTCTGGGCACGTCGGGCGCGCACGTGATTGAGAATGAGGCCGCGCATCACGCGCGCGGCGTAGCCCATGAATCGACCGCGATCTGGAAACGTCGCGCCGCCTCGTCCGGCGATGTCGAGATACGCCTCGTGCAGAAGCGTCGTCACACCGAGGCTTGGAGGCTTTCCGCTTCGCGCCAGCTCGCGCGCTGCGAGCCGGTGGAGTTCGCGATACAGCAGGGTGTACAACGCTTCGTGCGACAGACTATCGCCCCGATCCGCAGCGGCGATCAGTGAGGAAATGGAGCCCACCGGCACGTTCCGTCCGTTTCGCCCGGAACGGCGACAGCCTACGGTTTGGAACAGGGCTGACGCAAGCTGTTCCATGGGATTTGCGTCTGCTTCTTTCGCTCGTCGAGTCGCTGTGCCGCAACTCGTCTGTTCGCCCTGACGCGGGTGAGCATTCCTGCGCAGGTCCATACAGTTCGATTCACTAGCGCCCTCGTCGTGTTCAGCCGAAAGACGAAGAGTGCCTGTACTCTTTGCCGCCGCCCTGTTCCTGAACGCGCTGCTGATCTTCTGGGTGCAGCCGCTGTTCGCGAAGATGGTGTTGCCGCTGCTCGGCGGGTCGCCGTCGGTGTGGACGACCTGCATGCTGTTCTTTCAGGCGGCGCTCCTCGCCGGCTATGCCTACAGCCACGCCGCGGTCAGCGCGCTCGGCGTCCGGCGTCATGCGTTTCTCCACGCGGTGCTCGTCTGGGTTCCGCTGCTGGTGCTGCCGATCGCGGTGAATCAGGATTCGGCGGCCGCCGCCAGCCAGCCGATCACGTGGCTTCTGCGAGTCATGGGGGCGAGTGTGGGTCTGCCCTTCGTCGTGCTCGCCTCGACCGCACCGCTGCTGCAGCGTTGGTATTCGTCGCTCGACAATCGATCGTCGGCTGACCCGTATTGGCTGTACTCGGCAAGCAACATCGGCAGTTTCGCGGCGCTGCTCGCATTCCCGATCGTGCTCGAGCCGGCCATTCCACTCGGACGTCAGACGGTGGTCTGGCGAGCGGCATACGCCGGCGTCGCCGCGCTGCTGACGGCGTGTGCCATTGGCGTGTTGAAGCACGGATCGTCGCGCGAAGTCGCGCGACCAAGCGGTGGTGTATCGGCGGCACAGCCGATCACGGCCGCAACGCGGCTGCGATGGCTGGCGCTGTCGTTCGCTCCGTCGACGTTGATGCTTGGCGTGACGACGTACTTGTCGACCGACGTCGCTCCGGTGCCGCTACTCTGGGTCTTGCCGCTCGGCTGCTATCTGCTCACGTTCGTCGTCGCCTTCGGCTGGTACTTCGATGGCGCGCACACCAACATCCGGCGGCTGCTGCCGATGGTACTGCTGCCGCTCGTGCTGCTGATTGTGTCAGACGTGCGCACGGCCTTCTGGATCGCCATTCCCATACACGTGCTCGCGTTTACCGTGCTGGCGATGCTGTGTCATGGCGAGCTCGCCCACGATCGCCCCGGTGTGCAGCACCTGACCGAGTTCTATTTGTGGCTGGCCGCGGGCGGTGTCCTCGGCGGCATTTTCAACACGCTGATCGCCCCGCAGGTGTTCACCTCCGTGGCCGAGTACCCGCTGGCGATCGCGTTCGCCTGCCTCGTGTGCGTGCCGAGGCAGCAGTTCCGCGACGCCGTCGCCAATCCGAGATCGCTGATGCAACCAGCGCTCGCGTCCGGGCTCGCGGCGGTCGTGCTCGTTGCTGCCCGTTTCGGTGGCGTGGCGCGGCTGCCAACGATGGCCTTTATCGCGGCGCCTGCCCTCATCTTCATGCCGGGGGCGAAGCACAACACGGCGCGGTTTTCGGCGGGCATCGTCGGCCTGCTTGCCGCGCTGGCCATTGGTAACGCAGTTGCGCCGGCCGGCGGCGGCCAGACGCTTTACGCCGATCGCACGTTCTTCGGCGTGTATCGCGTGCGGACGGATCCGTCGCGCAACTTCGTGTCTCTGATGCATGGGACCACCATTCACGGACGACAGGTGATTGGCGACACGAATCCCGAGCCGCA
>Ga0075420_100004048_pt1 | contig 12838 bp, 10 predicted proteins | sample SoiMetdeltSBSDD4_FD_75296 | JGI IMG/M metagenome (GOLD analysis project Ga0075420, IMG submission 75296) | Bulk soil microbial communities from a Populus tree surrounding site in Tennessee, USA - Soil MetaG P. deltoides SBSDD4 | ecosystem: Environmental > Terrestrial > Soil > Tree plantation... | reverse complement strand
GAATTTTCTTCAGGCGATGCCGGTGAGCTTGCCGATGAGATTATCAAGTAACGCGGCTTAGGGCCGCTTCTAGCGCAAATGCGAAGTGTCGGAATGCCTCCTTTTGCGTCGCTTGCGGGGGTGGAGCGGACATCAGTCCGCGATACCGAACGATGGAGTACGCGCCCTAGTTCAGCTGCTGGGGCCGGCGCCTCTTTGATGGATCAAGTCCGCTCGAGATAGGCAGCGGTTGCCATGCCGCCTGCGGCGCAAACGCCGACGATGGCGCGATGGGCGCCACGTCGGGCAAGCTCGAGCAATGTCTGGCCGAGATAGCGGATGCCCGACATGCCATACGGGTGCCCGAGCGCGACGGCGCCGCCGTTGACGTTCGTGATGTCCCATGGCGTCTCGAGTTGGGACTGATTGTAGAGGGTCGTGACCGCGAACGCCTCGTGCAGCTCCCATAGATCAACGTCGCTCATGCCGAGCTTGTGCTGTGTCATCAGCTTCCGGATTGCCGGCGTGACCGCGATGCTCATCTCCTCCGGCGCGACCGCGGCGAGTTGCATGCCGCGGAACAGGCCGAGGATGGGCAGTCCGCGCCGTGCCGCGAGATCGGCATCCATCATGACCGCGGCGGCGGCGCCATCGGACAGCTGTGAAGCATTGCCCGCCGTCGTCGTGCCGCCGGGATAGACGGGCTTGAGCGCGGCCAGCCCGGCCATCGTCGTGTCCGGACGCGGCCCCTCGTCATGATCCAGCGTGACCTCCTCATCGTGGGTCGCCTTGGTCGCCTTGTCCGTCACCTTCATCGTAGTCGTGAAAGGCACGATCTCGGCGGCGAACTTGCCTGCCGCGGTCGCGGCCGCCACGCGCTTCTGGCTGTCGACGACATAGGCGTCCTGTGCCTCGCGGCTGATCCCGTATTTCTTGGCCACGAAATCGGCGGTCTGGATCATGGTCCACCACACATCGGGCATGCGCCGCTGCAACGGCTCGTATACGAGGCCGTTCATGTTGCGGTTAAATTGGACCAGGCTGATGCTCTCGATGCCACCGGCAATGGCGAGGCGGGCCTCGCCCGCGGCGATGCGATTGGCCACGATGGAGGCGGCGTTGAGACCCGAACCGCAGTACCGACTGATGGTCATGCCGGGCACCGCAACGCCGAACCCGGCCTCGAGCGCGGCGTTGCGCGCAATGTTGTGACCGGTCGCGCCCTCGGGCAATCCGCAGCCGAGGACGACGTCTTCCACCTCCAAAGGGTCGATGCGCGTACGCTCGACCGCCTGCCGCAACACGTGCGCGGCCATGGGAATGCCATGGGTCTGGTTGAGCGCGCCGCGGCCGGCCTTGGCGATCCCGGTCCGACAATACCCGACGATTGCAACATCCTTCATGCGATCACCTCGCTCGCCTCGTCATGCAGCGAGAAGGCGCCGTCACCGGACCCGCGTGAGCTGGATTCAACTCCTTAATCATCGTTAGCTCCCCATTTCGCGGCAAGCCTGGGCGAGGCTCGTCACTTCTTTGTTGACGCGAGCGCCGCACGCAGGGCATCCGGCTCAATCGGAATGTGCCGTAAACGTACGCCGACCGCGGCAAAGATCGCGTTTCCTATCGCCGGGGCGATGACGGTCGTTCCCGGTTCTCCAAGTCCGACGGGCACTTCACCGCTCTCGACGAAGGTAATGTCCATGTCGGGGACGTCGTTGATGCGCAGAGCCGAATAGGTATTCAAGTTCGTGTCGCGGACCTGACCGTTGGCGAACTCGGTGCCTTCGTGAAGGGCCATGCTCAACCCCCAGAGTGCAGCGCCTTGTGTCTGGGCGAGAGCGCTATCGGGATCCACGATCGTCCCGGCGTCCACAACCATTGTCAGCTTCTCGACTGTAACCGTGCCGGTGGAGCGTTCGACGCGCACACGCGCGACGCACGCCACCCAGGTGGGCATGTCGCGCTCCTGACCGAAGCTCGTTGCGACGCCAAGTCCCGTATCGGCCGGAAGCGAAGCGCTCCACCCGGCTCGTGCCGCGGCCCGGCGCACGACCTCGGCCTGTCTCAAAGCACCTCCGACCGAATTGGGAGCTTCGCCCGCATTGCGCCCTTTGCCAGTAAGCAACTTCAGGCGAAAGGCAACCGGATCGGTTTGAGAATGATGGGCAGCCTCATCAATGAAGCTTTCCAGCGCCCAGTTGGTCCATCCCGGTCCGACAGATCGAAGCCAACCCGGGCGGAACGTCGAATTCGCAAGGTCGTTGGCGATCGCGCGGACGCGCTGATGACCAACGTCATACCAATGGTCGGCGCCGGCGATCGCGAACGGATCGTAGAGACCGCCTCCTTTTCCCTTCGACAGGAGCGCGGGAGCCATTACTAACGTCGGCCAGCCGGCACACGCATGGTGCTCCATCGCCTGGACTTGGCCATTTGCGCCGAACGCCATGCGCAGCCGTTGCACCGAGGGAGACCGAACCGAATCGAACCTGCAATCATCTTCGCGGGTCAGAATCATTTTTACCGGCTTTCCGATCGCCTTAGCGGCCAGTGCGGCCGGCACCGCATAATCGCCGTTCAGCCGGCGGCCGAACCCTCCACCCAGCATGTAGGAGCGCATCGTAATACTGGTTTCCGGCCGATCGAGCGCTTTGGCGAGCACGGGGAGAATCAATGATTGCCACTGGTTGCCCGTGTGGATCTCGAACACGCCGTCTTTTTCGAACGCGAGCGCGTTGACCGGTTCCAACTGGAAATGAAGAACCGTTCCTGTCGTGTAGGTCTGCTCGAGAGTGCTCGTCGACCCGACCCCGAAATCGGGCGGGGGCTCAGAATCGGACACGTCCAACTCCACGCCGCCGCTCGCCCGCGTGACCAAGTTCGCGCCGTGATCCTGAAGCTGTTCCTCGGAGACGTCGCTTCCGGGACCTGCTGTCCATTTAACGCGAACGAGATCGGCTGCACGCACCGCGGCAGGATAACGTTCCGCTAGAACCATGACCCAGCCAGGCACGGTGTTAGAGGGATCATCCACCACGATGCTTTGCAGATATCCCTTTACATTACGTGCGGCACTGTCATCAACGGAGACGACCTTGGAGCCGTTGCGCGTGGGCGGCATCTTGGGCCGCGCGTAAACCATCCCCGGTACCTGCGCATCAATCCCGTAGCGCGCCGTGCCGTCTGTCTTGCCAGCGATGTCGAGTGCCTTGACCGGCCGGCCGATCAAGCGCCGATCCTCGATCGGCTTGATCGGCAACTTGGCCATTTCGTCAGCGGTGAATGTGCGCGTGAGTTTGCCCTGACGCACGATATCCGCGTAAGAAACCGTGCGTTTGCCGGAGACGACGGCTCCGTGGACGGCCTTGCAAGAGGACGAATGGACGCCGAGCAGATCTGCTCCGCCCTCGATCAGCGCAATCCGTCCGGCGGCGCCAGCGCGGCTGAACAGCGGGAACGTCTGCCACACCGACCAGCTGCCTCCCGTCATCATCGTACCCCACTTGGGATCCGAGTCGACATGAACGATGCGGACCTTGTCCCAATCCGCCTCTAACTCGTCTGCCAGAATGCGGGCCAACGCAGTACCGACATGCTGGCCCATCTCGGAACGGATGATGTTGACAGTAACGAAGCCTTCGCTGTCGATTCCAAACCAGAGGTTGGGCTCGATTCGATTGCCATGGGGAGGCGGCGGGACACCGTCAGAAACGCTCGGGTCCATGGCAGCTTTTGTCGTTCGCGCAAAGCCGAACATCAGTCCGGCACTGCCGGCCGCGACCAGAAAGCGTCGCCGGGACAGCGGATGGCCAAAATCCCTCTTGGAGCGCGCGCGATTCATATTTAAGCCCTCGTCGCCATTGACGCTTTAACTCTTCCTCGCCACTACCGCGGCAGCCTGCTTGATCGCGGCGCGAATGCGGACATAAGTCATGCAACGGCACAGGCTGCCATTCATCACTGCGTCGATGTCCTCATCGCTCGGTGACGGGAAATCCTTGAGCATGGCCGCTGCCTGCATTATCTGACCGGATTGGCAGTAGCCGCACTGAGGCACCTGCAGCTCGCGCCAAGCCTGCTGCACCGGATGGGCACCGGCCGGATCAAGCCCCTCGATCGTGGTGACCTCGGCGCCTTCGACTGCGGCGACCGGCGTGATGCAGGACCGCGTCGCCCTGCCGCCAACATGAATGGTACATGCGCCGCACATTCCGATCCCGCAGCCGAACTTCGTGCCGGTAAGGCCAATGTCGTCCCGGATGACCCAAAGAAGAGGAGTATCTCCCTCCACATCGACGGTGACTGCACGACCGTTGATCGTGAATTTCGTCATCACTGCATCACTCCTGGCTGGATCGTTGCTGCCGAATCGTCGCGACCTTTTTTTCCAAATCGGGCCATGACGCCTTACTGGTACGCGTCGCGCGCAAGTAGGCGGCGATGCGCGCAATATCGGCATCGCCGAAATGCCTGAAGGCGGGCATGACAACACCCACCGCGCCGTCCTTCGCGTCGATACCGTTCAGGATGACTTGAATCAGGTTTGTCGGGTCATCCAGATGGACCGCAGTGTTGAGGGTCAGCTCAGGCCGCAGCGGATTGATTTTATCCGCGCCGTTATAGTGGCAGGATGCGCAAGCAGCGGTGTAGAGACGTGTCGCCGGGTCATACTGCAGCCCGGCCCTAAGGCGATCGCCCGCGAGCACTTGACGGATCGCCGCGGGGTCCATTGCCGGTCGATTCGTCGCACCATCGACATCCGCAAAATAGACGGCAATGGCCTCGATATCGGCATCAGGCAGCTTGGATAGGCCATGGATCACCGGCGCCATCGGTCCTGCCGCGCTTCCGTGGAAGCGGCTCACGCCCGTCCGGAGATAGGCGAAAAGCTCGTCCTTGTCCCAGGGCGCAGGCGACGGATTGCTGTTGTCGAGCGGCGGGGCGATCCAGTTATCGATCGCTGCGCCCGCAAAACTCCGGCTGCGCTTCTCTGCGCCCATCAAGTTGCGCGGCGTATGACACGCGCCGCAATGACTGATGCTTTCGGCCAGATAGGCTCCCCGATTCCATTGCGCACTCTGCGCAGGTTGCGGATCGTAACGCCCGGACCGGAAGAACAATAGTTTCCATCCAGCCTGAAGCGCACGGATGTTGAAGGGAAACGGGATCGTGTTTTGTTGCGCCGGGGCATCCACAGCCGGACGCGTCATGAAATATGCGTAGAGCGACGACACGTCAGCGTCGCTCAGCTTCGTGAAATGATCGAATGGAAAGGCGGGTAGCAGGTGCGAGCCATCCCGCGCCACGCCGTCCTGCATGGCACGCCGAAATGCCGCTTCGGACCATGCCCCGATTCCTGTCCGCGGATCTGGCGTGATGTTGGTCGAGTAGATCGTGCCGAACGGCGTCACCATCGGATATCCGCCTGCATAGGGCTGTCCGCCCTTAGCGGTATGACACTCACCGCAATATCCTGCGCTTGCAAGAATCTCGCCGCGCGCCACCAAGTCAGGTGGGAAATTTGATGGTGCAGGAGGCGTGATCGGAGCGATAGCAGGCTTCCATGCAAGCGCGCCGAAGCCCGCCAAGCCCAAAACGCCGACAACGGCTATGCCGATGAGCACGCGCTTCATGATGCCTGCCTCCGCGTACGAGCGAGCGTCGATCTTCACCCTGGAGTCCCCAAAGCACCCAGTGTGACGACCACTTGCACGGCGATGATCTTCACGATCGTGCCTACCCCAGGAAAGACTATTGCGTAGCCGAGATTGGGTCGTCCGGTCGGAGCCAGTTGGTTAGCGTAGGCAAGAACGGCGGGGTTGCCAGTTGCACCCGATACGATGCCCAGCAGGTCATCGAAGCTCATCCGCAGGATGAAATGGCCGACCACGAATACGATCACCACGACAGTCAGGAGCACGATCACGCCGGCAACCAACAAGCTGAGCCCGGGCCCCATGATATTCGCGGCGAAGGGGGCACCAGAAGACATGCCGACCGAGGCGAGGAATACGGTGAGGCCGAAGTTGCGCATGATGAGATTGGCGACGACGGGCAAATACCAATTGAACGGGCCCAGCCTTCCGAGATAGCCAAGGACTAGGGCAATCAGGAGCGGGCCTCCGGCAATGCCGAGCTTGACACTGCCGAGCCCGGGGATCGGGATTGGAATGAGGCCGATCAGTGCGCCAACGGCAAGGCCGAGACCGAGAGACATGAAGCTGAAATCAGCCTCAGCGTTGATCGAGTCGCCGAAGAAGCGAGTAATGTCATCGCGCCGAGCCGGCTCGACGATGATCCCGAGCTGATCACCGTATTGGACCACAAGATCCGGCCGCGGCAGGAGATCTACGTCTCCCCGTCGCACCTGGATGATTTCCGCCCGCAGATTCTTGGGCAGAGGTAGCTCGCGTAGCGTCAGCCCTACGTAGGCTTGCTTCGAGACGAAGACGCGAACGTAGTCGAGGTTACGGCGATCACTGCGCGCCGCTTCCGTGTTCTCGAGCTTCAGTCGCGTTGCCGCTTCCGGAAGAGAGGCGACGGCCAGGATATCGTCCGGTTCTAGCGTCAGCGTTGGGTCCGGCAGCAGGTTTGTTCCGGCGCGTCGGATTCCGACGAGCTCGACCCCTCCGGGTGCGCGCTTGAGGAGCTCTGATACGCTTGTTCCGGCGAGGCCGCGATCGCCCGCCCGGGTCTCGGTGACGCCCAGACGAGTGGGTGCTGGGATCTCGATCTTTGGCCGCAACAGGAGCTTGGCCAGGAAGCAACAGAGTATCGGACCAAAGACCCCGAACGGGTAGGCGATTGCATACCCGATCGCAGGATTGCGATTGCCGGCAGCCTCGAGAGCAGCCTGCAGACTTGCAGTACTGGTCATAGAACCTGAGAACGTGCCGGCAGCAAAGTCGAGCCCGAACCCCATTAGGCGCGCCACCAAGACCGCCATCGCGCAACCGGCGACGACAGCGACTGTGGCCAAGATGTTCGCCTTGATGCCGAACGGACTCACAAGCCCTTTGAAGAAGTCCTTTCCGTATTGAATGCCGATGCCATAGAGAAACAGCACAAGACCTAGCAGCCCAATCAGGCTTGGCGGCGCCGATTTCGGGGCGAACGCTCCGACCGCGAGTCCGACGAACAGCACCGCGCCAATCCCGAGAGAGAACCCCGCTATACTGATCCTGCCAACGGCATAGCCGACTCCAATCACCAGGAAGAGAGCAAGTAACGGCTGTGCGTCAAGAAATGCGGCAATGCTCGCCATGGTCCATCTCGCTTCTGTCCGACATAGTAGATCGCTGCCGTGCGTAAGATCGTAAGGAGAGCAGCGTCCCTTCTGCGGGAGTGTTATTGCGGGCGCGGCGGGCGCGCATTTGCCGTGGCAACCAACTTGCCCCAGGAGATCAGCTCTGCCGTGCAGTCATTGCGATCGATGGCACATTCGATCAGCGTCGGCCCCTCGCGGTTGGCAAGCGCGACCTTGATCGCCTCGGCGAGCTCACCGCCATTCTTGGCGCGAAGACCGCGGCCATGACCGTCCTCGGCGTTGAACACATTAATCAGTCCGGCGTAATCCCAATTCTTGATGTTGTTGTAGGGACCGTCGTGGATCTCGACCTCGATCGTGTATCCACGATTGTTGATCAGGAAGATGATGACCGGCAGCTTCTGCCGGATCATTTGCGCCACTTCCTGTGCCGTGAGCTGGAAGGAGCCATCGCCGATCATGGCGATGATCCGACGGTCCGGCGCGCCGACCGCATAGCCGAAAACGGCGGGAACGGACCATCCAATATGACCCCATTGCATCTCGCTCTCGAAGCGCGCTCCGCCGGGCAGCTTTAGCAACATGCCATTGAACCAGGAATCTCCAGTCTCGACGATGACCGTACTTTCCGGGGTCACAAGCGGGCGGATCTGTCGAACAATCTCGGCTCGCGTGAGCTCGGCATCAGGCTTGGCGGCATTTTCGGGCGGGCGCTCGGACCGGATTCGTCCATATTCGATCATGGTCGCATCCCGCTTCTCGACTTTGTGGGCGAGCGCCGAAAGGAAGTCGCGCAGATGGATTTGACTGAAATGCTGCCCAGCCATTTGCACACTGGTTATGTCGGCGGTCAGCACCGTCGGCCCACTCGGCATCGCCGTCCACCCAACCGTCGAATAGTCGTTGAAGACGGTCCCAAGACACACCACGGCATCGGACCAGTCGACGATCTCGCGCGCGCCAGGGGAGCTGATTTCGCCCCAGTATGTGCCCACGAACTGCGGGTGATCCTCCGGAAAGAAGCTCTTGGCCGCGGCCATAACCGCGACCGAACAGCCAAGCGCGTCGGCAAGCTCGATGGCCGCCTTCTCGGCACCCGCGGCGCGCAGCTTGCTGCCGATCAGTAACACTGGCTTCTGCTTCCCGCGCAGGAACTCCGCCGCGGCCATCACCGCGGTTCTGAGTGTCGCAGGATCGCTCGGCTCCTCGCTGACGACTGCGCTAATTGGCCCCGGCGCCGCACAGGGAGCTCCGGCGATGTTGCAGGCGATTTCGATATAGGCCGGCTTCTTTTCGCGCAATGCCGTGCGGATCGCATAGTCGATCTTGTCGGGCGCCTCGTCCGCGGACGTGATCGCGACGGCAGCGCACGTGAGTTTTTTGGCGATTTCCAGCTGATACGAGAAATCGTGCGTGCCGAGTGTATGATGGAGCAGATGGTTCGCAGCCCGGTCATTGCTGTTGGGCGCGCCGGACACCAGAATGACGGGCAGATTCTCGGCATAAGCGCCGCCGACCGCATTGAGGGCCGAGAGCGCGCCGACGCTGAAGGTGACGACGGCGGCCGCTGCACCCCGCGCCCGCGCATAGCCCTCGGCGCTGAAGCCGCAATTCAACTCATTGCAGCAATAGATTTGCTCTAAGTCTTTATTGGTCAAAAGCTGATCGAGGAGAACCAGGTTGTAGTCGCCGGCAACTGCGAAATGATGCTTCAGACCAATCTGAGAAAGGCGTGCCGCAAGATAGCTACCAACTGTATACTGCATCGCGACGGTGGCGCCTCGACCGGCATTGATGGGTTGCGCTACGGTCATGTTCATTTTGATACTCCTTGCCTAGTGCGAACTTGGCTGGGCGGCAGGCCCTGGGCCTCTTGAGGCCATGATGTGAATGACATCGCTGGCGATCGCTATCCCCCGAACAGGGGAACGTGGAGTACTTCGTAACGATCAATACATCTTCAGCTCTTCATGGCAGGCTTGGCTGAAGGCGCGCAACGGATCGGGAAATCCGTGGCAGATCAACTGCCTGATCCCGGAGAATGTCGTGTTCTCCTTGGCGTAGGTATCCATAATCACTCGCAGTGCGTTGTCTGCCTCGGCAACGACTTTGGGCGATGACAACACACGCATCCGATTGAGCGTGGCGTAAATATCGACCAGCTTCGGGATTTCCGTCGTATTGTGCTCGAGGGCGTCGCCGTACAATTTCGACGCCTCTAGGATGAATAGCTTGTATAAAGTCTCCACCTCGGCCTTTTGGCGCGCCCTGCGCTGTTCCTTTGTCTGACGCTGTTGGCCCAGCCACGAGGTAGCGATCGACGTGATGCCACCGACAAACGTCCCGACCAGTGCAGCAACAGCGGACAAGTAAGCAGGAGAATCGACCATCGCACGTACCACAGATCACGAAGTTGCCGTAACCTCACGGGGTGGAGCTCAATAATTCAGGTAATCGAGCTGCCTCCGGCTCCGATCGCGAGCCAGACGGGCGCGAAGTTGCTCGAGGAGATCGACAGCGGACCCCCATGCAGCCTGGCTTCGCACGCTCGTCTCGGGATCCATGGAGTTGAGCGTCGCCAAAGACCGCTCCACAATATCAGCCAGCTCATCGTGGGCGAGCGTGCCATTCTTTTCGAGCGCGACAAGCATGCTGACGCTCAGCATGAACGCCGCCACTCCGCCGCCGGGACGATCAAGCTCGATCGACATGCTAGCCCTCCGGCGTGATCACTGGCCTCGCGGCGGCTCAGAAATCAGGCGCGAGCCGCGCTGTCCGGTCCAGTATGACCAGAACCATTGCCTTTGAACCCGCATACGGTTCTGAAGCTGCGGAAGCGCCATGACGTGGATGAACACCCATACCAGCCAGGTCACGAAGCCACTCATTCGAATCCGGCCTCGCTCCAGCACCGCAAAATTCTTGCCGACGACTGCCATGTTTCCCTTGTCGAAATATCGGAAGGGACGCCGCGGAGCCTCGCCTTTGAGCAGTCTGGAAATCACCTGGCCCACGTAGCGTCCCTGCTGGATCGCAACCTGGGCAACACCGGGCAACGGCCGCCCGTTTTGACTCGAGGCAGCCACATCGCCCACAGCGAACACGCCGTTGACGCCCGGCACCATCAAGAACGAATCGACCGGGAGCCTTCCGGCTCTGTCGGTCGGGATATCGAGCGTCCTCGCCACCGGCGAAGCCGCGACGCCCGCCGTCCACAAGACTGTCGCGCTCGCAATCCTCTTTCCTCCGGCGATGACGCCTTGCTCGTCGACCTTGTCGACCTTCGTTCCCGTCAGAACCTTGACGCCGAGTTTCTCGAGTCGTCTGGCGGCTTTCCTGGACAGGGATTCGGCGAACGTCGGGAGGATACGATTGCCGCCCTCGATCAAGACAATCGAGGTTTTCGCGGGATCAACGCGTCGAAAGTTTCCACGCAGCGTAACGGCGGCCATCTGCGCCATCGAGGCGGCCAGCTCCACGCCGGTAGGGCCGCCGCCAACGAGCACAAAAGTCATCAGCCGGGAGCGCTCGCTTTCGTCGTCGGTCAGCTCTGCCAGCTCGTAGGCGCTCAAGATCTTGGTTCGGATCGTCTCTGCATCGTTCAAGTTCTTGAGCCCCGGCGCATACTTGGCGAACTCGTCGTGGCCGAAATAGCTCGGTTGCATCCCGGCAGCGACAATCAAGAAATCGAAGGGAATCTTATGAGTTCCGGACGTCGCGTAAGACACGTTGACCGAGCGCGAGCTCAAATCGACCGCCGTGACTTCCGCCAGCATCACCGTGAGATTCGTCTGCTTCTCCTCGATCTGACGAATGGGGGCGGCGATCTCGGCGGGTGCGAGAACCGCGGTCGCCACCTGGTAGAGAAGCGGCTGAAAGATGTGATGATTGCGCCGATCGATCAGAACGACCTGGGCGTCGCATCGTCGCAGCGCCCGGGCCGCCGCGATCCCGGCAAAGCCGCCGCCGATGATGACGACGCGCTTCTGCTTCGTTGGCGCTGCTTCTGGGCGCGACAACGTCTCTCGTGGGTGGGTCTCTTCCAACGCGGTCATTGAGTCACCTTGTCCATGATATGTGCAAGTGCGCTTTTGGGAGCTGGGAGGCGCGCCTTCCCTTCAGCCGGTGCGAGCAGCCGCTCTAGGCACGGCAGGCGTTTTCTCAGCCTTGGCGCGCAGCTCGAGCAGCCCCAGCAGCACCTCGTCGCGCTGCGCCTCCAACTCGGCAATCGAGCGCGAGCCGACCTCGGCATGAACGCTGTCGATGAGCTTCTTTTGCACTTCGGGCGTCAATACCGGCTGCCCGAGAACCTTCCACCAGGCCGTCATAGGACCGGTGAACTGCTGGAAGAAGTGCTCGATGCCGCCTGGGCCGCCGCCGAGGTGGTTGAGCATCATGTTGCCCATGATGCCCCAACGCAGGCCGGGGCCCCAGCTCAACGCGGTGTCGACGTCTGCAGCGCTGACGACGCCTTCGGCGACGAGGTAATAGACCTCCCGCGCCAACGCCGCCTGCAAACGATTGGCCACATGCCCGGGCACTTCCTTGCGCAGCCGGACGGCGTGCTTGCCCAGGCCCGTGTAGAATTCGGCGGCGCGCTCAATGGTCGCTTCCGAGGTCTTTGCGCCGCCGACGATCTCGACCAGCGGGACGAGGTGCGGCGGATTGAACGGATGGCCGATGACGCAGCGCTCGGGGTGCAAATCGCAAGCCGATTGAATCTCGCTCATGGTGAGGCCCGACGAGCTCGAGGCGATGATCACGTCGGCCGCCAACAGCTCATCGAGCTGCCGATACAGCTTCTTCTTGAAGTCGATCCGTTCGGGCCCGTTTTCCTGGACGAAGTCCGCGGCTCGAACAGCCGTCGGTAGATCTGCAGTGAACGTGAGACGTGATTGGGATGCGCCCGGGGCGAGGCCCAATCGCTCGAGGGCCGGCCAGGCCGCCTTCACGAAGCGTCTCAGCGACGTCTCGGCATCCGGTGCAATATCGGTCGCGATGACGTCCAGTCCCTTCGCCAGGAACAGTGCCGTCCAGCTCGCGCCGATGACGCCCGTTCCGATGATGGCGACTCGGCGAATAGGCTTGTTGTTGGACATGGTCGGTTCTCCTTTGATCGGTTTTCAGATTTCCGTGTAAGCGATGCCGGTGAGATTGCCCTGCGCGAAGAGAAAGTTGCGTTCTCCCGATCCGTCGAGCCGAGCTGAATAGATCGAGCCGGCAAAATCGGTCACGAACATCCGATCTCCAGGGATATCCAGCGCGATGCCGATCCCTTCCATCAGATGCGTGAGCACGATCTCCGGCGCTTGCGGCTTTGTATCGATGGATGCGCGGTTCACCGTGTTGCCGCGCGGGGGGTCGCCGCGATCGGTCCAGTAGAGGACGCGATTCTTGAGATCGAGCTCGAGATCAATCGGCTCCGGCAAGTGGTCGAAGAAGACTTCGATGTCGGAGCGGTTGGCGGCGGTCTCACCCCTCGGGATCTCAAGCCCTGCGCGAAAGATTCGGCCTTTGTCTCCATTGTCCGGGCCTTTCTGCGTCCAGTAGATCTGCTTGCGCTCGGGGTCGATCGTGATCCCAACGCACCAC
>Ga0075420_100004046_pt1 | contig 12840 bp, 11 predicted proteins | sample SoiMetdeltSBSDD4_FD_75296 | JGI IMG/M metagenome (GOLD analysis project Ga0075420, IMG submission 75296) | Bulk soil microbial communities from a Populus tree surrounding site in Tennessee, USA - Soil MetaG P. deltoides SBSDD4 | ecosystem: Environmental > Terrestrial > Soil > Tree plantation... | reverse complement strand
TCTGCTTCTTGAATCGAAACTCGAAAAATCGCTACTGCGAAGGGCCCTGACGGAGTTCTGTAGTTGCGAGGTGGATATTGAAACGTTCCATCTCCGCGCCCGAACAAGATAGACAGATCATTGGATTGTAAATTGACAATCGCGACATCCGAAAGACGATCTCCGTTAAAATCCCGCACCAGCCCGAAATTTGGGCCAGCGTCGGCGCCGGAATCCTTACCGGACTGGAAGGTGGCGTTCCCATTGCCAAGAAATGTCGTGAAAGAGTCTCTCTCGCCATTGATAACCAGGAGATCGAGAATCCGATCATTGTTGAAATCGCCGAAGCTGACACCTAGAGGCCGCTTGCCGGTCTTATAGTCAACTGGTGATCTAAAGGAACCGTCTCCGTTGCTGATCCATATTGAGACGGCACTCGACATGGGACCCCCATTGGTCACTATCAGATCAGCTTTTCCGTCATTATCCAGATCTTGGAGGGCGATTGAGGTGGGCGTGTCACCATACTCGTACTGAAGGCCGGGGCGAAATTCCCCCGTCCCCGTTCCAAGAAAGACCTTGATCTTATCGTTCCGCAGAGCGACAACTAGATCCGGTTTGTCATCTCCATTGACATCCTGACTGGCAATGGACACGGGCGTCCGATACACAGGATAGTGCGAAGCTTCTTCAAACTTTGAATGGCCCTTACCAAGCAATACTGAAACCTGATCACTTCCCGAACAGGCAAGAGCGATGTCCGGAAGACCATCCAGATTGAAGTCACTGGTTACCAATGAACGCGGTTCCTGACACACTCGAACCTGAACCTGCTCTCGAAACGTGCCATCTCCATTGCCGAACAAAAAAGACAGCGTGTTGCTCGAGATATTGGTCGTCACAATATCGGTAAAACCGTCCGCATTAAAATCGGCTGTCGCCAGGGTGGTGGGATTCTTCCCAACAGGATAACTGGCGAAGAAATAAAACGGATCGGGTGGGTCAAACGGCTCTGTCCTTGAACATCCTCCGGCCAGGAGGAGGCTGCAGGTCAATGCCCAGCGGAGAGCAAGATACGAGGAATTCCAGTTGCCTCGCGGGGAAACGAGTTCTCCGACACGTGTCTGTGTATTGAGCAGCATGGGCAAAGCTCATAGGCCAACCAGGACTTGGCTTCAATCTGTCCGGAGTATACAGAGCCTCTTATGGCTTCGCAACGATTGTCCACCCCAACCGACCATCTGCCCAGCCTGACTCGCATCGGGCGGGCATGAATATAAGAAGCCTTTAGGACCTTTGAAAATCAGTGAGCGTGTGAGCTAGAATAGGGCTCTTTCTAGGAGGTCACTATGAGCAAAACAGTTCGTATTCCATTAACTATGTACGGAGTGGCGGAAGTCATCAAGTGGTGTGTCGACAAGAACCAGGGGCGTATCCCTGGCGTTGATACCCAGGGATTTAAAACCATGCAGGCTCTACTGGCTCAAAAGCCTCAGTCGAACGATTATCTGACGCTCGACCAGTTTTGGAAAAAGCAGGTAAATCTGGAACTCACTACAGAAGAGGTAGAGACAATCGACCGCTGCCTCTATGACATCCCCAATTTTGAGAACGTTCCACTCCCTCAGATTCGGCACAAATTCTGGCCTGGAGCGGTTTCATCCCATCTGTAATGCGCGTCTCCCTGGATCCTTCACTTTCCTTGAAGGAATCCCGTTCCTCGATGTGTTCAGTGTGCTGCCAGTGCGGTAATATCGGTTGATGGAAACACTGTCGAAATCGGGTGCTGATGATGAGTGACGTCTCTACTAGAGCGTACCCTCTCCCTTCAGATACTTCCGGAATCGTCCCATGAGTTCGGCACCGAGGGTCCCGCCTTCAGGCTTCTTCGTCTCGGGATCTTTGAAATGGTCACGAATCTCCTTGAGCCGCATTCCCGCCTGCTCATTGCCCTGGAGTCGTTTCGTCTTCTGAAGGGCGGTCTCGAAGGCGTCGAACGTCAATTCGTTGTACCCAAACGACCGGATTCGTTTGACCGCCTTCATCATCGCCTGATTCCGGAAGGTCGTGAGGTGTTCTGAATCGATTTCATTCAATCCGAGTTTGCGAGCACGCCGCTCGGCTGCCTTCCGAATACCGCTGCGTACAAAGTCCGGAGAAGTTTGTAGCCGTTTCCATGCCTCGTCGGACCAGGCCACACGTTCTTGCGGCGCATCCCACAGTTCTCGCAATGTCTTTTCATCGATGCCCCGCAAGCCCTTTTCCCTCGCCAGCTCTTCGGTATCGCGCCGGACCATGTCGCTCACAAAATCCATGGCAATCGGCGGAGACTCCTTGATCTTCTCTTGCAGCAGCGCCAGCGCTCCTTCGGTCCATTCCAGCGGTGGCAACTCTCGTTCACGGATATCTCCTAAGGCTTCGACCTTCTCGAAGAGGTCGACGTTGACTTCCATGTGGCCGCCTTTGCGGGCAATCTCATCGGCAATTTGCTTGATCATTCCCCGCATGAACTCCGGCACGGCGGCCAGGCGTTCCTTCGCAGCAGCAGTCCAAGGCAGTTGCCCCTTCGCCATTTGATCGGCAGCCTCGGCCATGCCGCCTTCTCCGCCCATACTACCCATCATCTGATGCTTGAACTGGTCGAGAATCTGCTCTGTAATCTCCGCGTAACCCAATTCGCGGGCTTTCTTTTCGGCTAGCCGGCGGACCATTCCACGCAGGAACACGGGAGCTCGGTCCATACGTTTGAGTGCCTCTTCACTCCATCGGATATCCGGCATCGCCGTCTCGTTTGACTGGGACACGGGGTCCTCCTGCTTATTGATTCAAAAGTTCCTTGAGTTCTTTACCGGCCTTGAAGAAGGGCACTCGCTTGGCCGGAACGGCGACGGTGGCGCCGGTCTTTGGATTTCGACCCTCTTTCATGCGACGGGCTCTCAACCGGAAACTTCCGAATCCGCGTATCTCGGTCTTATCTCCATTTCTCAGCGAATCGCGTATGCAGTCGAAAATGGTATTGACCACGACCTCCGCCTGTCGCTTGGTCAACGTCGTCACCTGTTCCGACATCCGCTCGATAATCTGCGCTTTCGTCATAGCTTCCCTCTCTTGCTCGTTAGTGCATTGGCACCTGCTTCGGTTTCCACAGACTGTCTGCTCGTGTGAATCAAAATGCCATCAGGTATTTCAAACTCACGCCGGTGTGTAACTCAAGCTTCGGGAAGAACGATGACAAGCGAGATTCCAACAGTTCGCGTATCGAAAAGCGTCGTCGCGGCTCTAACACCTTCGGTTCTCCTTCGATACCGACAATATCTGCGGCGATACGGATTGCGTCTTCTAGATCGCCTAACTCATCGACGAGTCTCGCATCCTTTGCCTGACGGCCGGTGAGAATACGACCGTCCGCCAACGGCGCGACCTCGGACACCTCCAACGATCGCCCGTCTGCGACCGCCTGAATAAACTGCTGATGCACATCGTCCATGACGGATTGTAACAACTTGCGTTCTTCATCACTCATCCTGCGAAGCGGAGAGCCCACGTCCTTAAACCGACCACTCTTGATGACAACCCCCTCCACCCCGATCTTCTTGAGCAATCCCTCGACGTTGGCCATTTCCATGATCACCCCGATGCTTCCGGTCAATGTTCCGGGGTTGGCGATGATACGATCGCTTGCCGCAGCAATGTAATACCCTCCGGAAGCTGCGACGGTTCCCATCGATGCGATAATGGCTTTGTTGCTCTTGCTGCGTACCCGTTTCACCGCGTCGTGTATCTCCTGTGAAGGGACCACGCCTCCTCCAGGACTATCGATACGTAAGACGATCGCCTTCACCAGGGGATTCTCACTAAATCGCTTCAGGTCTCCGATCGTCGTTTGCGCATCGAGAATTACCCCCTCGAGGCGGATCAGCGCAATGCGGTTCTCTCCCGAGAAATCGAGGTCGGGGAATAATGCATTGATCAGGACAACGGCACCGATCCCGATCACCACAATCCAGAAGACGCGTCGAAGTATTCTACGCTTCTTCCCGGCAGTTGGTGGTGTGTCTTCACTCATTGGCAATCCCTGAACCTCTCAGTGTAGTCGGACATGCGCGGAGAGCGCCTCGGAAGAATCACTGCTCGTCCCCATCTCCACGTTTCCGGTTTTGTTTTGCGGCACGTCCCAGGCTCTGATCAACCGTACCCTGGGAGGCATGGTATTCATCCACTTGCCGACGTTCGGTGTCTAGTTGATGGTCCCGAAGACTCAATGCGATTTTACGCTCATCCCGGTCAACCTTGATAATCTTGGCCGACAGTTCATCCTGAATTTTGAACTTGTCCTCAATGCGGGCTTGCGGGTCAAGGCCAACCTCGCTGACGTGGATCAAGCCTTCCACATCACCATCAAGCTCCACGAATACGCCAAAGTCTGCGATCTTACTCACCTTGCCTGCAACCGTGTCCCCGACGCGATACTGGGCAGGAATCTGATCCTCCCAGGGATCGCGGCTCAGCTGTTTGTAACCCAATGACAGACGTTCTTTATCCTTGTCGATCCGGATGACGACCGCATCCACCTTTTGACCTTTTTTGAAGAGCTCGGACGGATGCTTGACATGCTTTGTCCACGACATGTCGGAGATGTGAATGAGACCATCGATCCCCTCTTCAAGGCCGACAAATGCGCCAAAGTCGGTCAAACTCTTTACTTTGCCCTCAATGCGAGTCCCGGACGGATACTTCGCCTCGATCATATCCCACGGATTCGGAGCCGTTTGTTTCATGCCCAGGGATATTTTGCGATTGCCCGGATCGACGTTGAGCACAGCCGCTTCAACCTGATCCCCAACTGACACGACACGGGATGGATGACGAACTTCATGCGTCCAGGACATCTCGGACACGTGCACCAGGCCTTCCACGCCGGGCTCTAATTCGACGAACGCGCCGTAGTCCGTCAAACTCACCACCCGGCCGCGCACCCTCGTGCCGACCGGATATTTCGACGCGACGCCGGTCCAGGGATCGGCGCTCTTCTGTTTCAATCCAAGCGAAATGCGGCCGGTCTCGCGATCATATTTGAGAACCGTCACTTCAACCTTATCACCCACCTGGAACAATTCGGACGGATGACCGACGCGCCCCCATGACATATCTGTGATGTGGAGAAGTCCGTCGATGCCGCCCAGATCAATGAAGGCACCATAGTCCGTGATGTTCTTGACCATGCCATGAATCAATTGGCCTTCCTTGAGGGAAGCCAATGTCGTTTGGCGCCGTTTGTCTCTCGACTCTTCGAGCAAGACACGCCGAGAGACGACGACGTTGCCGCGCCGATGATTGATTTTGATGATCTTGAGGGGAAACGTCTTGCCGACCAGCCCGTCGAGGTCGCGAACCGGATGGAGATCGATCTGAGAACCGGGGAGGAATGCTTTGACGCCGATATCGACCATCATGCCGCCTTTGATACGGGAAATAATTTTCCCCTCGATGCTCTTCTCCTCTTTGTGCAACTTTTCCAGTTCCTCCCAAATCTTCATCTTGTCGGCTTTTTCTTTGGAAAGAACCAGATTGCCTTCGGCATCTTCACACTCTTCCAGATACACTTGGAGGCGATCACCCACCTTGAGTCGCTGCAATTCATCGGGGGAGAATTGATCGGCTGCGATCATTCCTTCGGACTTGTAGCCGATGTCCACCACGACCTTATCCTTCCCAATGGCCACCACAGAACCTTCTGTAATCGTTCCCTCTTCGAAATTTCGGAAGGTCTCTTCATACATGGCCGCCAGGGCATTGCGATCCAGTTTTGGTTCCGCTTGTCTTGTCACCGTGCTCATGCGAAATTCCTAGTCCTCCGGCTCATGCCGGGTGCTGAAGGTGATAAACACCGAGCCTTACTCAGCATTGCAAGACTCGGGAGTGAACTTCCGATTGAGAGTATCGTTCCGGCCGGTTTGTCCTGAATGATGGCCAGGCGCGGGGACATGACCCAGCTCCGCTATCTTGGACATCACGGCTCGGCTCACGTGTTGGTAAAACGCTTTGCCCTCCATTCGCTGGAGCTCGGCCGAGAAATCCATTGGTTCGCCGTAGGTCACGGTGACGCGAGGAAATTTAGGCCAGAAGGCGCCAACGGGCAGTGCTTCGTACGTCCCACTCACATATGCGGGGACGACGGCACAACCGGTTTGATTGACGATGAGCCCGATACCGGGTTTACCCGGCCGTAATACTCCATTGGAGGAACGTGTCCCTTCAGGAAAAATAGCGACAGCCTTACCCTCCTTGATCAAACTCGCTGCCTTCCCGAACGCGCCACGATCCAGGCGCCCGACCCGTAGAGGAATCCATCCCAGCCACTGCAGAATCCCGTTCAAGAGCGGAATTGGGAAGAGGTCATGCCGTCCAAGAAACCAGACCCGCCGTGTGATCCCGCAACCCAACAGGGGGATGTCCAAGAAACTTGTGTGATTCGAGGCGACCAAAACTCCACCTGTACGGGGCACCGATCCAACAGCCTTGAAGCGAAAGCATATCGAGCCGAGTACCCGAAACAATAACCAAAGAAACCCATAAATCGCGGAACTCACCACTTCGCCGCTATGACCGCCAGCATGTGCTCGACCACCTCTTCCGCCGGCATCTCCGACGTGTCGATCCGTTGAGCATCGTGCGCCGCTGCAAGCGGGGCAACATCCCGCGTCCGGTCTCGAGCGTCACGGCCTGATAAGTCCCGTTTCGTCTGTTCCAGTTGCACCGCATGACCGGCTGCAACAAATTCACGATGTCGCCTGGTTGCGCGAATCTCCGGATCGGCTTCCAGGAAGAACTTCACGTGTGCTGCCGGAAAAACTTTCGTTCCAATGTCTCGTCCCTCAGCGACGACCCCCCCTGGGGCTCCGATCTGACGTTGCACAGGCAGAAGCCATTCCCGTACGGCAGGAATGGCAGAGACGATAGACGCCACCCCACTCACCGAGGGCGTTCTGAGTGCTCCCGAGACATCTTGCCCGTCCACATAGACCTTGGCGCGATCGCCTGCACACTCCATATGGAGGATGGTGCGCGGCAATAGCGCAGCAACGGCGGCAGCATCTTTCGGGTCCACACCCGTCGAATCCACCTTCCACGCGATAGCACGATACAAGGCGCCGGTATCAAGATACAAGTAACCCAACCGCGATGCGAGCAATTTTGCAACCGTGCTTTTCCCTGCTCCGGCAGGACCATCTATTGCGATGATTAACCTCCGTCTGCCGCTTCCCCTGGTCGATGCGGTCAAAGCTCCAACCTCTCCGATCATTTGCCCAACAAAGTCAATAATTTACCGTGAAAATCGGGAAACGACGTGTCAATGCATTCCGCGTCATCGATTCTTGTAGGATGCTCCGCGGTCAGCGCACCAACCGCCACAGACATGGCTACCCGATGATCACCATGGCTGGTGCAATGTGCACCCTCTAGGGACCCGTTCCGGTTGTCTCTTCCCAGACCTTCGATAATCATCCCGTCTGGTTTCTCAGTGATGTGCGCGCCCATGGCTCGCAATTCACCCGCCATGGTCGCAATTCTGTCGCTCTCTTTCACCCGGAGCTCCTCGGCGCCGGAGATTTCAGAGCGCCCGTCGGCAACTGCGGCAGCCACGCAGAAGATAGGGAATTCGTCGATGGTCTGCGGGATCTCATCCGCCGCGATGGTCACGCCCCTTAGGGGGGCCCACCTGATTCTAAGATCCGCCACCGGCTCCCCGCCCTGTTCGCGCTGATTCATGAGGGTAATGTCGGCGCCCATCCTCTTCAGCACATGCAGAAGACCAATCCGAGTGGGGTTGATCCCCACTCCGGAGACCATCACGTCGGACCCGGGCACAATCGCGGCGCCTACCGTGATGAAGGCTGCGGCTGAAAAATCTCCGGCTACCGAGATCTCTTTACCCCCCCACCGAATGGACGGCCGGCCTTCAACCGACACCGTAAGGCCCTCTCGCACGAAAGGAATCCCGAGGTATTCAAACAATCGCTCGGTATGGTCACGTGATAGTCGTGGCTCGGTGACACTCGTCACTTCCTCCGCATAGAGAGCCGCAAGCAGGAGGGCAGATTTGATTTGGGCGCTGGCAACCGGAGTTTGGCAGATCATCCCCCGTAACTTGGATCCGGTGATCGCGAGAGGGGCCAACTCCCCCCCCTTGCGTCCAGCGATGACGGCCCCCATATCACGTAACGGTTTAACGACACGTCCCATAGGCCGTCGCCGGATCGAATGGTCGCCGGTCAGGACGGTGAAGAAATCCTGTCCTGCCAGCACGCCGGTCAACAAACGAATCCCGGTACCTGAATTTCCGCAATCGACTGGACCATTCGCTTCGCCGAGCCCCCACATCCCTTTCCCGTGGACAGTCAGTTGATGCTCGGTTTCATCGACGCGCACACCGAGCGCCCTGAACGTTCGCATCGTATTGAGACAATCTTCTCCTCTACAGTAACCGGTGATCGGAGTCGGGCCGTCGCCGAGGGCACTCAAGATGATAGCGCGATGCGTAATGGACTTATCACCCGGAACTGAAATGGTTCCCCTGAGAGGTCCACCGGGTGTGATCGTGAGTGTCGTCATAGCCGAATCAAACCGGTCCGGAGGACCGATGGCTCAACAGCTCCCGTTCCCGCTTGGCACGTTCGAGCACCTTCTCCACCCCAGCAACATCGCCCGCATGAATGAGTCGCTTGAGTTCGGCTAATTGTCGCTCGTAAGTTTCAATGAACGACACCACATTATCTCTATTCCACAAAAAAATATCTCTCCACATTTCCGGAGAACTGGCCGCAATCCTCGTGGTATCTCGCAACCCTCCACCGGAATGACCGGCGATATCCAGTTCAGGGATGCCATAATCTCTCACCTCGGCCAACGCATTCATGAGCGCAAACGCGACGACATGCGGTAAATGACTGACGGCTCCAAGAATCTTGTCATGGAGGTGCGGATCCATCTCCAACACAATCGATCCGGCAGTCTCCCATAGGCCCCTCACAATGGCCAAGGCCTGGACATCCGTCGAGCGGGTCGGGGTGAGCACGCACCGTGCCCCCCGAAACAGCTGGTCCGACCCCGCGGCCACCCCGGTTTTCTCCTTCCCGGCAATCGGGTGGGCGCCGACAAAATGAATACCAATCGGCAGTAACTCTTCCGCCCGTTGCACCAAGGCACCCTTCACGCTTCCGACATCACTCACGATCGTACCAGGCCGAAGACAGGACGCCCAATCGCGTAAATGCGGCTCGTACGTATCGACAGGTGTCGCCAGGACGACCAGATTTGCACCCTGCACGCCCTCCTTGGGGTCGGACACAAACCGATCGATCGCGCCCAGTTCGACAGCCATCTTCAGATTTTCGACCCGACGCCCGATGCCAACGACCTCATCGGCAAGGTGCTGTCGCCTGAGGATCATCCCGAGCGAACCTCCGATCAAGCCGACGCCGATAATTGCCACACGCTGAAAATGGGGTGTCATCGCGATCGTTCAAATTCACATCGGGACGTGGGAAAGCATGTTAAAGAGGTTCGTCTCCTCACACTCACACACTCCGGTCCACAGCTGTCGCGATTTTCTGAAGGTCCTTCATGAGTTCCTTGAATTTGGTGGGCCTGATCGATTCCTCTCCGTCACACAACGCACACTCGGGGTTGGAATGAACTTCAATGAGCAAGCCGTCCGCCCCCGCTGCAACGGCGGCCTTAGACATCGGAGCGACCAGATTCCATCTGCCTGTGGCATGACTGGGATCGACGATGACTGGCAGATGGGACAACTCTTTCAAGGTTGGGATAGCGGCAAGATCCAACGTATTGCGATACTGCGTCTCAAATGTACGGATGCCCCGCTCGCACAACATGACGTTTCGATTTCCCCTCGACATGACGTACTCCGCGGACAGAAGAAACTCCTTAATCGTGGCCGACAAACCGCGCTTCAACAAGACCGGCTTGTCATACGCCCCCACCTCTTTCAGAAGCTCAAAATTCTGCATGTTTCGGGCACCGATTTGAATAATATCGGCCTTCTCAAGGAACAACTCGATGTCTCTCGTATCGAGAATCTCGCTGACGACGGGGAGACCCGTTTGCTTGCGCGCTTCCAGCAGGTAATCCAGACCTTCCCGCCCCAATCCTTGGAATGAGTAAGGTGATGTTCGAGGCTTATACGCCCCGCCCCGCAATACGGTCGCTCCCGCGGACTTTACCTCGTGTGCGATACCGACTGTCAATTCCAGACGCTCCACAGCGCACGGACCGGCCATGATCGTGACCTTCTTGTCCCCGATTTTCACGCCGTTAACATCGATGATCGTATTATCCTTTTTGAATTCCCGGCTGACGAGCTTCCAGGGCGCCAGGATCGGAAGCACGCTCTCGACACCCGGTAGGGCGGTCAGCGGCTGGTTCTGTAGAATGCGATCGTCGCCGATCACCCCGATGATAGTCCGTTCCTGTCCCGTCGAAATATGCGACTTCAGACCAAGCTCCCGCAATCGGTCGATGATGTGATCGACCTCCCGTTCACTGGCTTCAGGTCGCAAGACAATAATCATGGCAAGTTCTCTCTTTCCCGCAAATCTAGGCCCGCATGACTTTCTGTAATGCGGCTAGGAAAAGTTGGTTCTCGTCGGGCAGCCCGATCGTCACTCGCAGCATGGGCCCCTCAATATGACGGATGATGATTCCCTCATGGAGCAAGGCATTGAAGAGCTGGCGCCCATCTCTTCCGGCATCAAAGTAAAGAAAATTTGCTTCACTCGGCAACGGCTGTAGGCCCAACCTTTCCAACCCCCTTCGGACCTCTTCCATTTCTGTTTTGTTCAGAGCCCGACTATGCGCGAGATGGTCCTCATCCTCCAGCGCGGCAAGGGCCGCACGCTGGGCCAGGCTATTCGCGTTGAAGGGCGGCCGAAGGCGGTTCAAGTAATTCGTGATCTCCGGTGTCGTCAGTCCATAGCCAATTCTGAGCCCTGCCAGGCCATAGATCTTCGAAAAGGTTCTTAACACAATGGCATTCCGGCTCTGTTTCACATAGGCGAGCGTATCCGGAAAATCCGGAAGGCGGACGTATTCGTAGTAGGCTTCGTCGAACACCACCACCACGTGGTCGGGTACCCGCGTCATCAGCCTCCCAATCTCATCCTTTCCAACAGCCGTGCCGGTAGGGTTGTTCGGATTACAAATGAATAGGAGCTTGGTCCTCTCAGTGATGGCATCGGTCATCGCAGCCAGGTCATGTCGTCCATCCCGAAGGGGAACTTCGATCGTCACGCCATGCGCAGCTTTTACTTCCATCTTATAAATCACGAATGTGTGATCGGCCATGACGGCCTCGTCGCCGGGTGCGATAAATGTCCGGGCAAGCAATCCCAGAATCTCATCGGACCCGTTTCCCAGGATCACCTGATCCAGGCCAACTTTCCATCTGCCGGCTAGAGCCGTACGAAGTTGATGCCCGCCGCCGTCGGGGTACCGGTTCAAGGTGGACGCGGTCTCACTCAGCACCGCCAGGGCTTTGGGGGACGGACCAATCGGGTTCTCGTTGGATGCGAGCTTCACGACCCGTGACAAGCCAAGTTCCCGCTGGAGCTCTTCGATGGGCTTACCCGGAACGTAAGGCGTTAACGATAGGATGTCTGGATGGACGTTCAATGTCATCACATCAATTATGCGCCGGGTATGACCCCAGAATTTTCATGAACAGGCACCGGCTCTTGACCTCTTCCATCGCCTTCTTGAGTTTCTCTTCGTCCATATGGCCCTCGATATCCACGAAGAAGAGATACTCCCAGGCCTTACGACGGGAGGGCCGTGATTCTATCTTGGTCATGTTCAGCCCGTGCGAGGCGAACGGCCGCAGGAGATCATAGAGCGCGCCGACTTTATCTTTGATCGACAGCATCAGCGAGGTCTTGTCCCGACCAGTGCGCTCCGGCGGCTTCTGTGAGAGGACCAAAAAGCGGGTAAAATTGTTCATGTTGTCCTCAATGCGGGCGGTAATGACTTTCAGACCATATAGTTGCGAGGCCAGTTCCGATGCAATGGCGGCAGCCGACGCCTCATCAAGGCACAACTCTGCCGCACGAGCCGTACTCGCTACCTCAGACACCGCCACATGGGGAAGATTCGTTTCCAGCCAGTTGCGACATTGCGCAATGGCATGGGGATGGGAATAGAGTTTTTTGATATCTGCAATCACTCCGCCCTTCGAAAGGAGATGGTGCGCAACTTCCTGCAATACCTCCCCATAGATGAGAAGGTTGGAGTCTATGAACATGTCGAGTGTATAGTTCACCACCCCTTCCGTCGTATTCTCGATCGGAACGACCCCGAAGTTTGCGCGCCCACGCTCCACTTCGCTAAAGACCTCCTTAATGCTATTGACGGGTACGTATTGGGCGGAAGCCCCGAACTTCTGCATGCAGGCCATATGTGTAAAGGTCGCTCGAGGCCCTAGATAGGCAACTTTTTGCGGACCTTCCAATGAGAGAGAAGCGGACATGATCTCCCGGTAGAGCGGCCGGATGGCATCCGTGGGGAACGGACCGGTGTTGCGCTTCGTGAGGCGATCGATGATCTCCGCCTCCCTCGCCGGCGTGTGAAGATGGGCCTCGGAGTCTTTCAGCTTCTTGAGTTTTCCTATTTCGATGACGCTCTTTGAGCGTTCATTCAGCAGACGGAGGAGTTCGTCGTCGATACGGTCGATCTCCTGCCGGTAGCCCTGCAAGTCCTTTGACATGATTGGGACTGCTCCCTTCCGCGGAGTCCCCGGGCAGGGACAGGAATTCTTCCTGGCAGCGGGATCCCCATCTGATAAAGCCA
>Ga0075420_100004045_pt1 | contig 12842 bp, 10 predicted proteins | sample SoiMetdeltSBSDD4_FD_75296 | JGI IMG/M metagenome (GOLD analysis project Ga0075420, IMG submission 75296) | Bulk soil microbial communities from a Populus tree surrounding site in Tennessee, USA - Soil MetaG P. deltoides SBSDD4 | ecosystem: Environmental > Terrestrial > Soil > Tree plantation... | reverse complement strand
AGCGGCGCAACGCGTCGATGCCGCTCTGCAAGAAGCGCGCGCGAAGCTCGCCAAAGAGTTGTACCTGGATGTCGTGTCAGACCTGAAAGGCGTTCAGACGCAGATTCAGGCTCAAATCACGACGCTGAGCGAGGCGATCAAAGCTCGAGGCGGGCGCCGGCGACGCTGAGTCCGGCCTGAAGACGTTGCAGACCGTGCACGGGCAGCCTTCCGCCGTCGTTGCAATCTTCGCAGTATGGCCCGGTGCGACGCAGGATCCCGCATGAGGGCGACCGCACTCCACACCGACCTCTACCAGCTCACGATGATCGCCGGCTACCTCGCTGGCGGCATCGAAAATCACCGGGCGACATTCGAGCTGTTCATCAGGCGGCTGCCACCGCATCGATCATTCGTCATTGCCGCAGGTCTCGACACCGCACTCGATTTCATCGAGTCGCTGAGATTTACTGAAGAGGACGTCCGCTGGATTGAGGCGATTCCGGCCCTGCGTCGCGCGTCGCCCGCCTTCTTTGGATATCTGCGGCAGTTCCGTTTCACGGGCGACGTGTGGGCCGTCGCAGAAGGCACGCCGTTCTTTCCGTACGAGCCCCTAATTCGCGTGACAGCGCCGCTCGCCGAGGCCCAGCTTCTCGAGACCGCGCTCCTCGCTATCGTCAACTTCCAGACATCGATCGCATCCAAAGCGGCGAGGATCGTCGGCGCCTCAGGCGGTCGTCCTGTCATGGAGTTCGGCGCACGACGGGCACACGGCGTCGAAGCCGCGCTGTACGCCGCCAGGGCCTCGCATGTCGGAGGATGTGACAGCACGTCGTTCGTTGAAGCGGGGCGCGAGTTCGGCATTCCGCTCTCGGGTACGATGGCGCACTCATGGGTGCTCGCCGCCGGCTCGGAGTTGGAGGCCTTTCAGAGTTACGTCGACAACTTTGGCGAACACAGCGTGCTGCTGCTCGATACTTACGATACGGTCGCCGCGGCGAACCTCGTTGTGGCGGCAGGACTCCGGCCCCCAGCGGTGCGGCTCGACAGCGGCGATTTCCTCGAGTTGAGCCGGCAAGTCCGAGCGATCTTCGACGCGGCCGGCTTGAAGTCGACGCGCATTCTCATCAGCGGCGATCTCGACGAGAACCGGATCCGCGACCTGATCGCCGCCGGTGCACCCATCGACGCGTTCGGTGTCGGCACGGCGCTGACCACGTCAGAGGATGCCCCTGCGCTGGGCGGTGTCTACAAGCTGGTCCAGTTGCAGGAGGGCAAGCGCGTCCGCGACGTGATGAAGCGCAGTACCGGGAAGGCGACGTGGCCCGGGCGGAAGCAGGTATTCCGAGTGATCGAAGAGGACAAAGCCGCGTGCGACGTGATCGCGCTCGACGACGAGGCGGGCCACGGACGTCCGTTGCTGGAGCAAGTCGTCAGCGGTGGGGCTCGCGTCGTGCCGCGGCAGACGCTCGCCGCCATCCGCGCGCGAGCACGCGACCTGATCGCCGAGCTGCCGGAGCCGTTGCGTCACCTGGAGGCTGAAGCGTCTTACCCCGTCCTTGTCAGCTCTCGTCTGGACCAGCTGAGGGGTCAGACACAGGTCTGACCCCGGTCTGACCCTCCTCAGACACAGGTCTGACGCTCCTCAGAAAACCCACGCCAGGGCCGTAACGAAGAACACGATGACGATGAAGCCGACAACGTCGAGGACGATGCCATGACGCATCATCTGGGTGATCGGGACGTGTCCCGAGCTGTAGACGATGGCGTTCGGCGGCGTGGAGATCGGCATCATGAATCCCATCGACGCGCCGAGCGTCGCACCCAGTGCGGGCGCAATTGGATTCACGCCAGCAGCCTGTGATACCGCGATGGCAACGGGAACGATCATGTTGGCGGATGCCGTGTTCGAGGCGGTCTCCGACATCACGATGGCGATGGCGGTGAAGATGACGGTGAGCGAGAACGGTGACTCGCCAGGCAGCCACGAGGTGATCCCGCGGCCGATGGATTCTGCGAGACCCGTCGAGAACGCCAGCTCGCCCATGCTCAGGCCGCCGCCGAACAGCAGGATGATGCCCCAGTCGATCTTGACCGCCTGCTCCCACGACAGCGTGAACCTGCGCGCTCGCCAGCTGACCGGCAGCAGGAACAGCAGGATCGCGCCAATCATGGCCGCGACAGATTCAGGCACCGCGGCGGTGAACCCTTTGCCGAACGCCGTCTCGCCAAGGCTCGTCAGGGCCAGTACGCCGGGGAACAACCACAGCGCCACGGTTGCCGCAAACGCCACCAACGTGTTGCGCTGCCCGATCGACAACGGCCCCAGCCGGCGCAGCTCCTCCTGGATCTTTTCCGCGCGGCCGACATTCAGCGTCAGCCCTCGCAACAGCGCCCACTGAAAGTAGAACACCAGGAAGAGAAACAGGACAATCACGATCGGGACGCCAAGCAGCATCCACTTGAAGAAGTCGATCTGAACGCCAGCGATGCGGCTCAGCATGCCGACACCGATCAGGTTCGGTGGCGTTCCAATCGGCGTGCCGATTCCACCGATCGATGCGCCGAAGGCGGCCATCAGCATCATGGCGGTCGCAAAGGCGCGGCTCTGCGGATTGGACTCGCGCCCCTCCGTCAGGTGCGCCACGATCGACAGTCCGATGGGAAACATCATCGCCGTGGTGGCTGTGTTGCTGATCCACATCGAGATGCCTGCAGCGACAAGACCGTAGACGAAGAGGATGCGGCCAGCGCTGCCGCCGACCATCCGCGACGACAGCGCACCAAACGCGATCCGCCGATCGAGGCCATGCACGAACATCGCTTCGGCGAGCATGAAGCTTCCGATGAACAGGAAGATGATCGGGTCCGCGAAGGGCGCGAACGCCGTGCGCGCCGGGACCACTTGAAAGATCACCGCCAGAACCGGACCGATGAGCGCGGTCACGGCGAGGGGCAGCGCTTCGGTGACCCACAACACGACCATCATCGCGAGGATCGCGGCGAGGCGATGTGCTGGAGCACTGAGGGCGAGCGGCGTGACGAGCAACACGATCAGCACGAGCGGCCCCAGCACGAGTCCGACCGTTCGCCGTCGCCGGTTGAAAAGCTCTTCGGATGGCGAGTAGACCTCGACAGCTCCACCCGGCTCGTGCAGGCTACGCATCAGCGCTCCGCAGCCAGCGGATTTCAGCGACGAGCTCCGCCGAGCCGGTCAGATAGAGACCATCCTGACGCCACTCGACGCGCTGGACGCCGCCAGGGGACACCACCTGCACATCCCGCGCTGCTCCGCCGAAGCTCATGGCAGCCACAGCGGCTGCGCACGCACCAGTGCCTGACGCTTCGGTCGGGCCGACGCCTCGTTCCCAGATCAGGATGCGGACGCGATCCGGCGATTCGACATGCGCGAGCTCGACGTTGGTCCCCTCCGGAAAGTGCGGATGAACTGCCAGGGTAGATGCCACCGTGTGCAGCCGTCTGTCCGTCACCTCACCAAGCGAAACGCACTGGGGATTGCCGACGCGCATCGTCACCACCTCTTCGGCGACGCCGTTCACGTCGAGGATCGTTTGCTTCACATGCTCGGGCTGCCCCATCGCCGCGCGGAACACGTACACGCCGCCGTGTTTCGAAAGCAATTCGAGGACTTTGGGTCCTGCATCGGTGGAGATCGTGACCGCGTGTCCGGGCGAGACGCCGCGCAAGGCCGCGATCCACGTCGCCAGGCACCTGACGCCGTTGCCGGAGATCTCGGACGGGCTGCCATCCGCGTTCAACAGGCGCATGGACGCGCCCTGAATGTTCTGTTCGAAGATGATCAGACCGTCGGCCCCGATGCCACGGTGCCTGCTGCACATCGCCCGCGCGATGGCCGCACGATCGACGTCAGCCGTGACCTCGGCGGACTCCAAGAGCAGGAAATCGTTCCCGAATGCGTGCGCCTTGACGAGGTTCATTTCCGGCAGAAGGCGAGAAGATGCCACCCGAAGCGCCGGACGAGCGCCCGGGGAAGCGCATTGAACGTCCCGACGAAGAACGTGTTGAATGCGAGGCCCTTCCAGCCGCCGTGCAGCCGTGATTTGACCGGGAATCGCTCTTCGACGACGCGGACGTCCTTGAATTCCGTCAACAGTGCGCGGAATTCAGCCGCGCTGTAGCGGCCCAGTACCGGCGCGTCCTCGTGCTCGAGCGGCACCTTCATCAGCTTGGACAGCGCGTTCAGCCACGAAATGCGGTTGTAGACCTGGAAGACCGCCTGCCCTCCGGGCTTCAGCACGCGATGGCACTCGCGAACCAGCGCGCGATCGTCGGGGGTGTACTGAACGACGCCGTGAGCGTAGACGAGGTCGAAGGAGTCGTTGGCAAACGGCAGCCGCTCCCCGTCCGCTTCCCGAAGGTCGGCCTCGAGGCCATGCTGCGCGAAATTCTGCCGCGCCAGCGCGATCGCCGAGGACGACAGGTCGACGCCGGTCACGTGTGCGCCGCCCTTGGCGAACCGTACCAGGTCGGTGCCCGCGCCACAGCCCACCTCCAGCACCTGCTTGCCGCGATACCCGTCGAAATCGACGAGCCGCAGCAGGTGATGGAGTTTCTCGAAATGGTACTCGTCGAGATCGGCGAAGAAACCAGGCGAACCGACTGGATGCCTGGTAATCTCGAGGTCGTGTATGTGACGGTTCCAGTAGTCCTTGACGTCAGCTGTGGTGGCGGAGCCCGAGGGTGACACGGCGCACTACTATAGAATAAAAACCGTCATGGGCCATGGGCGATGGCAATGAGCAATGCGTCCACGTGATCTCGATCGGCTCGCGGGCGGCACCTACGACGTGCTCGTGGTAGGCGGCGGTGTCTATGGTCTCACCGTCGCGTACGAAGCCGCGAGCCGCGGTCTCGGCGTCGCCCTGATCGACGCGAGTGACTTCGGCAGTGGCGCGTCGTTCAATCATCAGAAAACCGTTCACGGCGGGCTGCGATCGCTCCAGAGTGCTCGTCTCGATCGCGCGCTCGAGGCAATCCGCGAACGCCGCGCGCTCGCCCGCATCGCGCCGTGGCTGCTTCGCCCTCTGCCATTTCTCGTCGGCACCTACCGCTCGGTGGCGCGGAACCGACTCGCGCTGCGCGTGGCGTTCAAGATCGACCAGTGGCTCGGCCGGAAACGCAACGTGGGTGTCGAACCCGAACTGCACCTGCCCGCACCACGGCTCGTGTCGAAGGCGGCCACACTGCGGCTGTTCGCGGGTATCCGTCAAGAGGGTCTGACCGGCGGCGCACAGTGGTACGACTACCAGATGGTCGAGGCGGATCGCCTGACGCTCGCCTTCGCGGCGGCGGCCGACGCTGCCGGCGCAACGATCGCCAACTACGTCGAAGCGCTCGAGCCCATTCACGAAGGCGGCCGCATCGCGGGCATGACCGCCAAAGATCAGATCACAGGCCGGACGATCAGTATCAAGTCACGGGCGGTCGTGAACGCCGCCGGGTCACACGCCGGCATCGTAATGCAGCGCTTCGGGGTGAAACGCGACCTGCCGATGCTGAGGGCGCTGAACCTGCTGACCTCGCGTCGCGCGAGCGACATGGCGCTGGCCGCACCGACGTCCGCGGGCCGCATGCTGACCCTGGTGCCGTGGCACGGCCTGGCCCTCATCGGAACGAGTCAGTCAAGATCGATGGTTCAGCCGGACGATCTCGCCGTTACTGCCGGAGAGATCGAGTCGTTCATCGCGGAAGCCAACGAGGCATTTCCGGCGCTCAAGCTGACGCGCGAGGACGTCACGCTCGTGCATCGCGGTGTGGTGCCGGCCGTCGCCGGCCGTAATGGCACACCGGAGTTGCGCCCGACCCCGGCAATCTACGATCACGCCTCGGAGGCGGCGGAAGGCGCGTTCACGGTTGTCGGCGTGAAATATACGACCGCGCGCATCGTCGCCGAACGGGCGGTCAACATGATCGGCAAGCGCTTGAGCTCGCGGCTGAGGCCGTCACGATCGGCGACCACCGTGTTGCCCGGCGCCGGAATCGCCGACCACGAGGCACTGACCATCGAGACGGCGCGCGCGCTTAACCTCGAGATGCCGCTGCCGATCATCCGGCATCTGATCGTGAGGTACGCGGAGGGTTCGGCGGAGATCGTCCGCTTGATCGGCGAACGTCCGGATCTCCTGGCGCCTCTCAGCCCCGAGGTCGCGACCATCCGGGCCGAAGTCCTGCACGTGATTCGGAAGGAACAAGCGACCAGGCTCAGCGACATCGTGATTCGCAGGACCGGTCTGGGATCGAAGAGCCATCCGCCGGATGCCGCCATCCGTGCGTGCGCGGTGCTGGCCGCAGCCGAGTGCGGGTGGGACGCGCAGCGCACCAGCGAAGAGATTCGGCGTGTGCAGGAATTCTACGTGCTGCCGTGAAGGTTCCGGTTCACGGAACCGTAAAGCCGTTGAACACCCAGGTGAAGCCGGCGGTGAAACCATAACTCGGGTCGCGTGAGGTCAGACCCACCAGCAGCCCACCGTCGATTCGAACCGTTCCCTTCGTGAACCGGCCACCGACTCGCATGATCGATCGGCTGTCGGTCCCCGGGGGCGTGTCGTGGTTACGCGTGCTCCAGCGGCCGTTCACCTCGCCCACGATCTCGACCCCCTGCTTGACGGCGCGGGCGAGCGACATGCCGTAGGTCATGACGTCGTTCTGACGATAGCCGCGCGTCGGATCCGTCAGGACCGCTATCCCCAGATTGCCGACGACCCTGATCGATTGCACCGTCTTGCCCAGGATGCCGCTGAGGAAAAAATCCGTGGTGTCGAGGCCGATACCGCTCTCGGTGCTCGCATTGGGAAGACGCGTCGCGAACCGCAAGGCGATCGCCGGCCGTCCCGCAGCTTCCGACACGAGCCGGACTTTCGTGCCGATCACGATGTCCTCGAAGTCTTTCGTGTGATCCCCCGTGTACGTCAGCTCGCCCGAAAGCGGCGCCAATTCACGATCCGTGACCGTCAGCCGCTGGACGATGCCGCCGTCGATCTGCAACTCGGCAATCGAGCTGATGCCCAGGCTGACGCCGATCGTCCCGATACGAAGCAGATCTCCCGTCAGGCCGGAGACGGGATAAAAGAGATCGTTCTGATACTCGAAGCCGCCTTCGAGCAGGATCAGTCCCGATCCGACTGTTTCGGGATCCTCGGTCACGAGCGGACGTTGTTGCGCGAAGCCTGGTCTGGCAGTAGCAAGCAGGATGATGAAGATGGCTACGGTTCTCAGTCTCATTGAGCCTCGTCAGGAAGGGGTCAGGTCTTGAATCCGCACCTTTTTCACGACCTGCCACCAATCGAAGGGCAGGTCGTGAAAAAGGCGCGGATTCAAGACCTGACCCCTAAAACAGCCGGCGGCTGTCGAGCAGCATTGTGACCGGGCCGTCGTTGAGCAGATCGACTTCCATGTGGGCCTGGAAGACGCCGGTTTCGACCGCCAGCCCTGATTCCCGCAGCGCTCGGATCAGCTCCTCGTACAGCGCTTGCGCCAGCGACGCCGGCGCTGCGCCGTCGAACGACGGACGCCGGCCCTTGCGACAGTCCGCGTGCAACGTGAACTGCGACACCACCAGCACCGCTCCCCCGCTTTCGACGACGGAGCGATTCATGCGGCCGTGCTCGTCGGGGAAGATTCGCAGGTCCCGGAGCTTTCCTGCGATGTAGGCCACGTCTGCCGGACCGTCGTCGCCCGCGACTCCGGCAAAGACCAGCAGCCCGTGACCGATGCGGCCGGTGACCCGGCCCTCGACCGTGACCGCGGCGCGCGTGACGCGCTGAATCACCGCGCGCATGCCCTCAGCGCTTGACATCCATTGGGCCTGCCCCTCGAGGGGCAAGCGGCAGCGGGACCGCACCGCCCTCGAACGCCAGCGCACGAAGCTCGGACAGCGGATTCAGCCGCCGATCGAGCAGGTGGCGCGGCGCCACGTTGGCGAGCGCGCGGATCATCGAGCTCTTGACCTCGGGATGCTCGACCTCGAGCTGCGCGATCAGCCGTTTGACGCGCTGCCGCTGCAGGCCGAGATCACCACACGCCGGACAGCAACAGCTGATGATCGGCAACTGCTGGTCCTTCGCGTAGTTGCGCGCCTCGCTCTCGGTGACCGTAACCAGCGGACGGATGACGATGTGCTCGCCATTGTCCGACACGAGCTTCGCCGGCATGGCTTTCAGGGCACCGGCAAAGAACAGATTCAGCAGCAGGGTTTCGATGAAGTCGTCGAGGTGATGCCCGAGCGCGATCTTCGTCGCGCCAACCTCGGTGGCGAGCCGGTAGAGGACACCCCGCCGCAGCCGGGCGCAGAGCGAGCACGGTGTCGCCTCAGCTCCCAGCAAGTCTTCCATCACCTCGCCGATCTCCGTGTGCACGATGCGGCATTCCCACCCGCGCTGCTCGCAGGTCTTCGTGATCAGATCGTGCCGGTAGCCATCGTAGCCGGAATCGACTGTCACGGCGACGAGCGAGAAGCTGATCGGCGCACGGCGGCGCAACACATCGAGGATCTGCAGCAGCGCCCAGCTGTCCTTGCCGCCGGACAGACCGACCATCACGCGATCGCCGTCCTCGATCAGTGAGTAGTCGGTAATCGCCTTCGTGACTTTTTTCGCGATCCTTGTCTCGAGGGGTGATGAATATGACATTTTGCTTCGCGTGACGTGGTTCGTAGCTCGTGGTTCGGGTCCGGCTAAAGCCGGACACTACAGCCGGGCGACCGGCGAGACACGAACTACGGGCCACGAACCACGGTCAACGTCAGTTCAAGAATCAATCATAACGTGGTCAGCTGCCGGACGGCGTCAGCCCAATCCATCTTCGCGGCCGTCGAGCTGGCCTCGCGTCCCATGCGTTCCGCAAGCGCGGGATCGTCCATCAGCCGCCGTAGCGATCCGGCAAGCGCATCGGCGGAGGGCTCGCAGACGAAGCCGTTCACTCCGTCGACAACGAGTTCCGCTGGACCGCCGCTGTCGCGGCAGGAGACGACGGCCTTGCGCGACGCGAAGGCCTCGGCTGTAACGAAGCCGTAGTCCTCCGACACCGGTGGAAAGCAAACGGCGCGGCAGCGCGCGAGGTGATCGAGCAGCGCCGATTCGCTCAGAGCACCGGTCAGCGTCACGCGATCCCTGAGGCCGTGACGGGCAATCGCCGCCTCGAGGCTTGCGCGTTCTTCCCCGTCCCCACCGATCACGGCCTTGATGCCGGCACCTTGCGGCGTGGCCAGCGCTTCCACCAGAAGGCTTGCGCGCTTCAGCGGCGTCAGGCGCGAGACCATGAAAATGTAGTCGCCGTACTCGTCGCAACGGTACGGACGCGGCGGCGGAGGCGGATACAGAACCGTCGACTTCAACTCCGGCCACATCGCCAGCCGCTGCTGGATCGTTTTCGACTGGACGAAGAGTCGGGAAATGTTCTTCGTCAGCAGATATCTGTCCGCCGCATGCATCAGCCGCCGCCTGACGCCTTCCTTGAGCCGGCCTTTGGCGCTCAGCGTCGAGCTGAACCTTTCCCACAAGTCGTAGTACTCGCGCATCGTGTGATTGAGCCAGCACACGTGACGGCGATGGCGGACGGCGTAACTCGGATAACGCAGGCTGATGACGTGGTCGATCGGCCTCCCGTCACTGGTTTCGACGTCCGTCAACCAGTTGGCGAGATAAGCCGACCCCTGTCGCCCGAAGCGATTCTGGGGTGTGACGATGATATCGGCGTGATGCCCGGCAGCATGCAGCGCCTGGACGAGCGCCCTGGCGATGACCATGTGCCCGCCCTCGACCATCGGCGGACTCGATGTCACGACGGCTACTCGCATCATCGGGGCTCGGGCGTGTCACGAAGTTCGACCATCGGGCGCACATTGACGCCGAGGAAGCGCGTATCGTCGCTTCCGTGCACGAACAGCGGGACGAATCCGTCGCTGCTGGACACCGACGCCGTCCAGATCCAACGCCCCTCGTACGGAAAGCCCTCGCCGAGGTTGAACACCAGGCGCTGTGTCTGACCGGGGGATACGGTCACGTTCTGGGTACGGCCCTGGACGCGCGCGACGACATTGGTGGGGACAGCGGCCCCCGTGAGGATCAGGATCAACCGCTTCATCGGCCGATCCGCTTTGATCAGGATTTCAGCGCGCGAGCGGCCGCGCACCCAGAACGCTTTTTCCTCCCGGAAAGCGTTCTTATCCACGAAATAGATCTGGAAACCCGGATCGCCAACGCCGGGGTTGTCGCCGAACCACTGCAGAACACGCGACGAATTCGTATTGATGGGCAGATCGTTGATGTTGCTCAGTTCAACCGGGAGCACACGAAGCGGGCCGTTGTCGGCGTACTCGCCGGGCCTGCTCGAGGTGACGAATGGGTTCAGCACCAGCTTGGCCATGAAGAGCGCGCCGACCGCCCACGGAATCACGGCCAGCCATGCCCGCGAAATCGATGGAAGTAAGAACAGGACCAGACCATAAGCGCCGATGAAGTAGCGATTGCCGACCGAACCGCCTCCACCGAACCACGTGTACGGCGTCGCGATGATGAAAAGCAGGATCTGCCCCGCCACAGCCGCCACGACCAGGTACTGCCAGCGCGGCCGTCGTCGAGGCGCGACGAGCAGAAAGATCAACGCGAACACCGCGGGGAAGAAATACGCGACCAGCCCCGAATACCGCCCGATGAAGAACCACATCGAGTTGTGCAGCAGGTTCGTCAGGAATACGGAGCGGTTGAAGATCACATCCGTGAGCGCTTCGTTCCGTTCCTTTTCCAGGCCGACATTGAAGCTCGACTCGGTGGTTTGAAACGGGAACTCGAAGACGAAGGTGTTGCGATCCTGGCCGCCCTGGTAGTTCCACTCGCCGGCGATTGCCATGTTGATTGCGAACAGGCCACCCGCGACGAGGGTGAACACCGCGGACGTCGTCAAGGCGGCGGCCCAGCGGCGCTTCCACACGAGCCACACGAAGATCGGAGGAAACAGGAGCGCGTTCGAGACCTTCGAGAAGGTCGCCATTCCAAGCAACACCGCGGCGGCCACGTCACTGATTGGACGAAATGCCCAGCGCATCCCCCGCGGCGCCTTCGATGGGTCTTCAATCTCCTTGTAGAGCCAGCAGAAATAACCGAGCAGACCCAGCGTGAAGTTCAGGACCTCCGGCATGATCCACACGACGTAGACCGGAAGTACCGTCGCCAGGACGAACGCGCCGGCGAGCGACGCCGCTGGTATCGCGGGCATCCGCGCGTGCAACACGAGATAGCTGCACCACACCGCCACCGCGAGGAGCAGCGCGTTCAGCACCAGAAAGCCATTCGTGCCGAAGAGCCGGACGAACGGCGATGCGAGCAACGGATAGATGAACGACTTGCCGTAGAACAGCCGCGAGGTGTCCGGATCGGGTGCGGTGGTCGTCCAGAAGAATGGCGGACGCAACATCAGCCCGCCGCCGACGATGTCGCGGCCTTTCTTGAGAAAGATGCCAGTGGGACCGGATGGATACTCGTGCCACACGCGGACGAGATCTCCACGGCGATACGTGAGATCGCCGTCGTGCGCGAGGCTGTGTCCCATCATGTAGTAGGTGGCCTCGTCGCTCTTGAAGCCGCCGCCCACGCTCGGATAGTCGATGCTCACGGCAAGCCCGCCGTAGACGACCAGCAGAATCGCCGACAGCACGATCCCTGGTGTGAAGTTCCGCGGGCGCTGGTCGACAGCCGCGGCCCTCGCCGGACTGAATTGCGCCGGGGGATCGCTGTCTCGGATCATGCCGGTCGGCGGCTCGTCAGAAACGACAGGTCCGACGCGAGCGCCCCTTTTCGGCGAGTCGCGCGCGACACACGATGCAGGAGGTAATACAACTGCTGCATCTTCGACACGAAGGCGGCGATGTCGTACTGCTGGCCCGTCAGCCGCGCCTCGGCCGCAAGCCGCTCGCGAAGATCGGGCTCGTCCATCATGCGCACGAGTCCGTCGGCCAGCGCGGCGGCGTTTCGCTTGGGGACGATCAAGGCGTCACGATCGTGTGTCAGAACGTCCACGAGACCGTCGGCGTCGGTCGCCACGATTGACTTGCCCATCGCCAGCGCCTCGAACACGGTCAAGGGCGTACCTTCCCACAGCGACGGAAAGACGCTGACGTCGAACGCTGAGACGACGCGCGCGACGTCACGGGCGAAGCCGGCGAACACGAACCGATCCCCGAGATTGAGACGTCCCGCCTGCGCTTCGAGATCGGCCTGGAGGGGACCCTCCCCCACGATGAAGAACCGCGCGTGCGGCCGCCGGTCGAGCACGACACGGGCCGCATCGACGAGAAACGAGTTGCCCTTCGAGTCGTGCAGGCGCGTGACCGTCCCGATGGCGAAATCTCCGGGCACGAGGCCCAGTTCTGCGCGGGCGCCGGCGATCTCGTCCGCGCTGCGCGCCCGGCTGAATTCCTCCAGCGGCACGCCGAGATACACCACCTTGACCTTGTCGGGCGGAACCTGCCGCGCGTTGATGACGAACTCCGCCGTGCTCTTCGAGACCGCGATGGCGATGTCGGTGAAGGGCTCGAGTGCCCGGTCGGCGATCTTCTGGAACCACGGCGTGTCGGTCAGGTTCGCATGCTCGTGCAGGATGGCCGGGATCCGCCGCATGCCGCCCGCGATTCTGCCGAACGTCGTCGCGCCGTACCCGTGCAGATGCAGGATGTCGATCTGTTTGCGATCGATCACTTTGAGCAAGGCGGGCAGCGTCGCCGGATCGAACTTGGACTTGTGCAGGTAGGTGATGTCGACGCCGAACGACTCCAGCGTTTCCTCGGACAGGTCCTTCTTCCGCAGGCTGACGAGCGAGACGTTGAAGCG
>Ga0075420_100004043_pt1 | contig 12845 bp, 7 predicted proteins | sample SoiMetdeltSBSDD4_FD_75296 | JGI IMG/M metagenome (GOLD analysis project Ga0075420, IMG submission 75296) | Bulk soil microbial communities from a Populus tree surrounding site in Tennessee, USA - Soil MetaG P. deltoides SBSDD4 | ecosystem: Environmental > Terrestrial > Soil > Tree plantation... | reverse complement strand
GACGCCCCATGCGGCCAGGGCGACGAGGCCAATGAACCACAGCAGGACCGGCCTTTCCAGGATCGACGCGAGGTCGGCCAGTCGCGTCATGGGACCCGCGAGTGCGCTGACCCGCTCGAGCGGCGTCCGCAGGGCAGCCAGTTCCTGCATCGCGCTCTTCAGGTCCGCCACCGCTGCCAGATCCGGCTCCAACTGCGACACCTGATCGAGCGAACCGCGCAACGACGCGACTGAGTCCAGGCTGCCTCGCATATCGGCCACGCGTGACATCGGTCCCCCAAGCATCGCGACGGCGTCGAGCCCCGGTCCAATGGCCACGAGGCGCGTCATGGGCTGCTGAAGGTCGGCAAGCGCGCGCATGCTGGAGTCGAGCGCTGCAACGCGAGACATTGGTTCGCCTAGAGCCGCCAGGTTGCGCATGGCCGGGTCCAGACCGGCGACGGCCTGCATCGGACCGCGGAGCTGTTCGACACCCTGTAACGCCGGAATGAGAGCAGTCGTGCCCCGGGTCGAGTTGGTCACGGCGGTGGTGTTGGTTTCGATCGCCGCGGAGCTCTTGCCGATGGCCTCGGTATTCTGTCGAATGCCAGTCGCCAGCGAACAGCCGGACACGAGAACGCAGCACAACACCACACAAGGGCCACAGGATTTGGTCATGAATGAGGTCCTCTCGAACCGGCGGCAGCAGCAATAACGTCAGCGGCTTTTTCGCCGATCATGTAGACCGCGCTGACGATGAAGAAGCCGGGGATTCTTGGAAATACCGACGCATCGACGACACGGAGGCCCTCGACGCCGTGGACCTGGAAGTCCCCCGTCACCACACCGCCATCGGCACGACCGCCTATTCGGCACGTCCCACATGCGTGATGCCCCCAGGCATGTCGTTTGACGAAGTCCGGCAGCGAGTCCGCCGCGACGTCCTCGCCTGGTAATTCTTCCTTCGCGATGAGCCCCTCTTTCTTGAGGGCCGCCCCGAGCCGGCGAGCGAGCTCGATACCCGCAACCACCGCATCCAAGTCGTGGCCGCGGCTGTCGTTGCCTTCGTCAAAGTAGCGAAAATTCACGTCTGGTGGCATACGCGGGTCGGCGGAGCGAAGGGTCACCTGTCCCGCTGTGTTGTTGGTGTGCGCCTTCAGGATGACCCATGTGAGGCTGTTCGGGTGCTTCGCCGGCAGCGACGAGTATCCGGGGAAATAGCCTTCGAATCTGCTGAGCAGTGCGTAGAGAAACAGATCCGGCTCCGGTGCGTCCGGCCCCGATCTGGCGACCACGGAGATGAGCGCGCCATTGGTCGCGTAGATGCCTTCCCGTTTCGTCGCCCACTCGCGATACTGCGCATCACCGCTGGTAAACGTGGCGCCACCGAGCGCTTCCCACGCAGGAAAGCTCATCGTGTTGACGACCGACACTTCGTATCGGTCCTGCAGGTTCTGCCCAACGCCCTCGAGATCCACCCGCACCGGGATGCCGTGCTTCTCGAGCGTTGCCCGCGGGCCTATTCCTGAAAGCATCAGGAGCTGCGGGGTGTTGAACGTACCCCCGGCGAGAATGACCTCGCGAGCGGCGAATACCTGCCGCACCTTGCCCGGCTCAGTGCTCGGTCGCGGGTGTGCGCCATAGAGGCGCTGCCCGCTCTGGTACTCCACGCCGATGGCGCGGTTGCGGTCGTCGAACAGGACGCGCGTCGCAAGCGCGTGGAGCTGCACGCGCAGGCGATCGGGATGGCGGCGGCCGACATCGAGTACGCGCTCCCGCGTGCCGACGCGTTGATGGTTTCGGGTGGTGAGCGGCGTGTAGCGCAGTCCGATCGCGTCGTCGGTGACAACACGCCAGTCGTTGGGATCGAGCAAGCTGTCGAGACGGGCGCGTCGATCGACGTCCGTCAGTGCAAACTCCGGACTGTGCAGGACGGCGCGTGCCGACTCGAAAAGCGTCGTTCGAAGATCGCGGTCTCGGATTGCCGCACTTGGGACCATCGATTCCGTGTGAAGCCACCCATCCCAGCCATGACGACTGGGATTCCGGCCAAGATGGCTGTGGAGCCGTTCCTCTGGCCGATGCGTGCAGTTCTCGAGGCGTTCGAAGTACGCACGCATCTTCTCAGCCCGCCACGATGCATCGCCGGTCAGATCAGCGATCTGATTCCAGTCGGCGTTGTGCGGGTAAACGAGGATCATGGCGTTATGCGCCGTGCACCCGCCGAGCACGCCCGCCCGAGGATAGAGGACCCCATTGACGGCAACGCCATCAACGGTCTCGCGATAATTCGGGTCACGCGTCTGCGCCGCCTGGTCGGAGTAGTGGCGCACGAAGAAATCCCACCGCAGCGCGTCGTTCTCGGTGGACAGGGCGTGGAACGCCGGAACGTCGTAGTCGTCCGGAAGACTGTTGACACCTGGCGTCTGAGGCGTGGACCCAATCAAGGTGCGTGGGTCCCCACCGGCCTCGAGCAGGAGCACCTTGAAACCGGCCTCTGCGAGGCGGGCAGCGACAGTGCCTCCGCCGGCACCGGAGCCGACAACGATGTAGTCGGCGTCGTACTCCGCAGGACGGACAGTGGCGGTTCCGAGGTTGGCCGCCGCGCCGTCGTTCATTCCATCTCCCAAACCACCGCTCCCGGCACGTACCTGACGCGCCTTGCATCACCAGTACCCGAACAGCACTACATGGTCTTCAGGAACCCGATGAGATCGCGCTTTTCCTCGTCGCTCAAACCAGGTTCGTCCGGCATGAGGCTTGTGCCGAAGTAGTGCCCTTTGTTGATCACGTAGTCGGGACACTTGCTCATGTCGAGCATGGCTCTCATGACTTCCTGACTCGCGAAGATGTCGTTCTTGCGCTTCAACTCGCGTTTGACCTGGCCGAGCAGCCTCGCGAGTTTTTTCAGATGCTCCTTGCGCTGCTCCTCCGGAAGATCCGCACCAAGGGCGTCGATGCTGGTCAGAAGGCTTACCGGAGTGTCCTTCGGGATAGGCCCGATCTCCACGGTCCCGTTTCGGAAGAAGAAGGGGAATAGACGGCGCCCGACGCCGAGCAGGCCGCGCAGGTTGTCGGGCACGTAGCCTTCGGGCACGCGGATGTAACTTTCCGCGGTCGTTCGCTGAATCCAGCCGACACCCGGGCCGTTGATGTTCAGCCGCGTGAAGAGATCGTCCTTCCTCCGCCGCTCGGGCCACAGCATCTGCTCGATCGAGGCCTGGAATACCCGCATGCGTGCGTCAACCGCCGGACTCGGGCTGAAGGGACCAACGCTGTTGTTCTGCAGAAAAGGGGCCGTGGACCAGATGCTCACAAGGGAGGCCGGACGAGTGAATCCGCGTCCTCCGGCCGGCAGGATGTAGTTGAACTCAGCGCCGGTGAGAGGATTTCGCAGCTTGACCTGACCGGCAGAGGGCAATTCCTTGTAGGACTGTGAGGAGAAGTTGTCCCAGATGTTCCCGGCAATGGCGTTGGTCGCGATCGGGCTGCAGATGTTCGTTTCCATGAGCGTGGATGGCACACGCAGTTCCGTCGACAGGAAGTTCTCGGTCAGGAAATCATCCGCGAGGACCATGCCCCGCATCGGCGTCCTGAACGCGTCGGTCTTCGTCCACGCCCAGTACCTGTCCCAGCACTCCATGTAGCCTTTGCCGTTGCAGGCTTCGAGGTCGAGCCCCTGCGGCAACGGTGGCAGCTTGCTCGAATGGCACCGCGCGCAGCGTTCGGCGAACACGGTCTTTCCGCGGCGCAGGGAGTCCGCCGGTTCAGTGAGGTACGAGGCGCCATTCGGCGCCTCCTTCAAGTAGTGCGGGGCCGTACTCGCAAGGAAGAAGCGCGCCATGTTTGGCGTCCCGCGCTCGGTGACCTGCCAGTACACGGAATTCTTGCGCGCATCCGCGATTTTGATCGGCGAGATCGCCTGCCCGCCGATCAGCGGCCGGAAGTGCAGCAGCCACTCTTCGCTAAACAGGCCGATGTTCAGATAGACCCTGTTGAGCGCGCCTAGTGCGCCAACCGAATCGGATCCGTCCTTCAGCACCCGCGGCGTCCAGGTCGTGGCTGGAGCCTCGAAGAACTGTGCCAGCGGGTCGGCAGGGGGCACAAACTCGTTGAACTGCTTGTTATTGAGCCCACCGCCCGCGATCGTCTCCTTACCCCACCGCTTGGCCAATCCCATGCGAGGACCGAGGTAGTAGATGGCGTTCATCGTTCGCGGGTTGTTGATGTTGTCGGTCGAAACAAGCGACGTATCGAGCGTGCCAGGGAGCGAGGTATGAAGGGACTGGAACGCAAAGCTCTGCTGATTCGTGTCGCCTTTCCAGTCGAACACCCGATCCCACCAGAAGAACTGCGCGCCGACATTCGAGCTGAGATTCTCCCAGCGCGGGTTTTCCGGATCGGTCGGTGGCTTGAGCGGATTGGGGCCGACATGGCAAAACGCACAGGACATCCCCACGCGATACGGCTTCACGAGATTCCGCGACTCGTAGTAACTGGGGTCGCGATAGTACCGCTCTGAATCCCACTTCCGTCGAGCGTCCTCATCGAAATCAGGGTTCGGGAACAGCCGGAGTCCGACGACACCAGTCGGCTCGCCATAGAACGACCCCACCGGCACGGTCTTTCCCCGTGCGCCAACCTGAACGCCCTTGTATTTTTCTGCGTTGGCAAAAGGGTCGGCAGCGCAAGCCGGATCGCGAACGTCAAACCAGAGCCCGAACCGGCTCGGGTCTGGTCCGGTGGCCTTCCGAAAACATGGTTCGTTGACAAGCCCCAGATAGTTCCAGCGATTGTCCCGTGAGTACGGCAGCGTCGGATGCGAGGACAGCGTCTTCAGGAAGTCGAGGGAGCCGAGGCTCTCTCTGGAGAGGACATCCCAATTCCGATCATCCCCGCCCGTCCACACCAGCCACATATTGCGGCCTTCGATCTGCTCTCTCGTAAGTGAAAGACCGCCGTCCATGTCATGAAAGAAGTCTTCGTCAGCCGCCGCAAACGAGTCCGCTGTGCGACCGGCGCGCATCGCCTCATCGAGCACGGTTCCGGGCTTCGATTGTTTGCCGTTGCACGCGGAAAGTCCGACGCTCGCGGCAAGTACGAACGCCAGTACAGTCCAATTCATGAACAGCGCGCGGTACGTCGCGTATGACGACATGGGAGTGACCTCGTTGTAAGGCAGCGCTTGGTGGGAACGGTGATGCGCAAATGTCCCGGCACGTGAGAAGAGATGCGGCAGTTTAACGCAGGTGAGGTGACTCGACACAATCGTTGAGCTTGTCGTGCGCGCAATATGCTTCTCGTTGCATCGTTTCTTTCGCACGACAGAAATAACCTTGGCGCGCGGAAACGAGTCATGCTTGAATGACGCACGCACGCGTCGCCCCCTCCTGACGCTGCGCCAGAGCCACCCATGTCCGACGTCATCTTTGAACCGCTCGTATTTCGTAATCTGACCGTCAAGAATCGGATCTTCCGATCGAACATCGCCGGACGCTTCGACAACTACGACGGTTCGGGGAACCAGGCACGCATCAACTGGGAGGTGAAATTCGCGAAGGGCGGGGTGGGAGCGATTATTTCGTCGTTCGTGCCGGTGCATCCGCGCGGCCGCATTATCGCGAACTACGCCACCATCGACCGCGACGATCGCATTCCGTTCTGGCGCGCTGTGGGCTCCGCGGTACACGAACACGACTGCAAATTCATCATGCAGCTCAGCCATGGCGGTCGACAGCGTGACGTTCCGGATTTCAAGTTCGACAAGGGACAGAGTTCAACCGATCGCCGCGATCCCCTCCACGGCTTCGAATGCGATCGCATGACCAAGGCCGACATCACTGAGGTTGTGCACGCATTTGCGGAGGGCGCCCGTCGGGCTCGCGAGGCGGGACTGGACGGCGTCGAGCTCCACGGCGCGAACGGCTACCTGATTACCCAGTTTCTAAGCTCGGCGATCAACGATCGTAACGACGAATACGGCGGGTCACTCGAAAACCGCGCCCGCTTTGTCCTCGAGATCGTCAGGGCGATTCGCGCCCGGGTTGGCAACGACTTCCATCTGCAGATGAAGATCAGCGCCACGGAGTACAACAACGCACTGCTCATCCTGAAACACGAGGGGCCGGGAAACACCGTCCAGGAGTCGGCGCAGGTCTGCAAGTGGCTCGTCGAAGCCGGCGTCGATGCGGTGCACGTCTCCACTGGCAGTTCTTTTCCGCACCCGCGCAACCCGGCCGGCGCCGATCTCGACGTTGAATTGCTCTCCCACACCTACGAGCAGCTTGCGTCGAGCGGCACGAATACCTTCCGCAACCTTCTGTTGTTTCACAACAAGCTCACCGGCGAGCTGTTCCGTCGGCAGTGGGTGGACGCAGGCGTCCCCAAGGAACAGATCGAAGGGCTGTCGCTCGCCGATGCCCGCGTGATCAAGCAGGCCGTGCCGGTCCCTGTCCTCTGCACCGGCGGATTCCAGACGGCCTCGGTCATTCGCGAGGCAATCGCCCGCGGCGACTGCGACGCCGTCAGCATGGCCCGAACGCTGGTTGCCAACAACGATCTCGTCAAACAGTTTGCCGCAGGCCGCAACCGGGCAGAACGTCCCTGCACGTACTGCAACAAGTGTCTGGTCCATGTCGTCGAACATCCTCTCGGGTGCTACGACGAGAGCCGCTTTCCGAGCCGTGAGGCAATGCAGCAGGAGATCCTCTCGGTATTCCAGCCTTCGGCCTTCTCGTGAACGTGATGCGGAGGGTCGTCCGACTCCTGCTGGCCATAGCCATCGTCGCGCTTGTGGTCGTCGTCGCCTGGGCCATCAGGTCCATCCGGACCAACCGCCCGACGACGTATTCAACCATCGAGGACCACTTCAAGTACGGCTCGATCGGCAGCGAGCCCGGCGGCTCCCTGCTCGCGCCGATCGGCGGCGTGTTGCCGCCCTACTGGGTCTTCAGGGCGCTTCCGGCGGTATGTAGCGAGAAGGCCCCGAACGGCTACGCCACCTTCGGTTTCATTACAGAACCCGGCAAGGATCTGCCGATCGGTGTGTCGCGACGCCAGCGATTCGGGGTGGACCACGTTGGATTGAACTGCGCGACCTGCCACACGAGCACACTGCGCGACGAACCGGCTGCGACACCAAAGGTCATGCTCGGCATGCCGGCGCAGCAGCTCGACCTTCAAGCCTTCGTCCAGTTCGTGCTGGACTGCACGCTCGACAACCGGCTGACCGCCGACGCCGTGATTGGCCGCCTGCCCCGCGAGAACGGCCCGTCGCTGTTCGAACGCGCACTGTTACGGACAGGACTCGTCGACCGCCTCAAGCTGCAGACACTTGGTCTTCGTAACCGGATCGCCCCGCTCCTGGTGGAGAACATGCCACGTTGGGGTCGTGGCCGGGTCGACACGTTCAACCCATACAAGGCCATTCAGTTCAACTGGGATCTGAGTCGATTGCCGCAGGACGAGCTTCTCGGTGCGTCGGATTTTCCATCGTTATGGAACCAGCGCCCTCGCGAAGGCATGCATCTCCATTGGGATGGCGACAACGACTCGGTCGACGAACGGAACCTGAGCGCTGCGCTCGGAGCCGGTGTCACACCGGTCACGGTCGATCACGACAGCCTCCAGCGTGTGCGCGACTGGATCTGGACGCTCCCGCCGCCGATGTATCCCTATCCGATCGATGAGGCACTCGCCACCCGTGGTGTCCCGTTGTACCAGCAACTCTGCGTCGAGTGCCATGCCGACGGCCGCATCCGTGACGGTCTGAAGACCGGAACGCGAGTCGGAATGGTCGTGCCGATTGACACAATCGGGACTGACCGCCATCGACTCGACTCCTACACGTCGGTGTTCGCAGCCAATCAGTACGGACTCTATCCGCAGTCCGGGTACCGCTTCACGCACTTCCGTAAGACGAATGGTTACGCGAATCATCCGCTCGACGGGATCTGGCTCCGCGGACCGTACCTGCACAACGGTTCGGTGCCTACGCTTCGCGATCTGCTCGATCCGCCCGAACAGCGGCCGGTCGCCTTCTACCGCGGCTACGACCTCTTCGATCGGACCAAGGTTGGTTTCGTGTCCGATCTGCCGAGTGCCGGAGCGCAGGTGTTCACGCGCTACGACACCACGGTTCCAGGCAACAGCAACAGCGGACACATCTACGGCACCACGCTGTCAGACGATGACAAGCGGGCCATCGTGGAATACATGAAAACCTTCTAGCCAGATGACGAGGAACCTGTGACGAATCGTGGAACGGGTGCCGCGACGTGGTTCAAGCGGGTCCTCTGGGTCGGCATTGCCGCCAACCTCGGACTCGCGCTCCCCACATTGCTCGCACCGGCGTTGATGATGAGCATGAGCCGGCTCCCGCCGGCCTCTCCAATCATGTGGCCCCGCTTCGCCGGCCTCTTGCTCATACTGCTGAGCGTGTTCTATATGCCAGCCGGGATCGACCCCTATCGCTATCGGGTCATTGCCTGGCTGGCGGTCATGTCGCGGCTCGCCGGCGTGATCTTCTTTCTTGGCTTCCAGGCCGCGGAGTACCGCATGCTCGGTTATTTTGACCTGGTCTTCGGGGCGCCTGAACTCATTCTGCTCCTCCGGCTTTCATCCTCTGCCGCGCCGTTGCGAGAAGCGCCTCGACCGGGACTCGCGCGATGACGTGGCTCATCTCGCGCCGGCAGCGTTTCGTGATCCTCGCCCTGGTCCTCGTCGCCGCCATGGGCGGATGGTTCGCCTATTCCCGCTTCTTCCGTGAGGAGCCGGCGCCATACTTCAAGTCTGACGAAGAGCACTTCCTTTACGGCTCGGTAGGCACTGAGGCTGCACAGGGTGTTCCCTATTGGATCTGGCTCGTCCTGCCGCGGATATTTCCGGAGTATCTACCGGCCCCCGGCGGTTATGCGTCGATCGGCGTGCTGTCGCGAGACGGTCACGAGATGCCCATCGGGCTGTCGAAGGTGACCGTCGGCTTCCCGCGCGTTGGCATCAACTGCGCGATGTGCCACGCGGCCAGCTTCCGCGCCACACCCGATGATGTGCCGACGATTTATCCGGCAGCCGCCTCACATCAGACCGGCGAACAGGAATATCTGCGGTTCCTGATCGCGTGCGCGGCGGATCCGCGCTTCACGGCCGGCACTATCCTCGGCGAAATAGCCAAGAACACGCGCCTGTCGTTCGTCGACCGTCTGCTGTACCGCTTTGCGATCATTCCAGGGACCAGACGGGCGCTGCTTCAACTCCGCGACGCGGACTCATGGATGCTCTCCCGACCTGACTGGGGCCGGGGCCGGATCGACCCTTTCAACCCGGTAAAATTCACGACCCTGAAGCAGCCGATTGACTCGACGATCGGCAACTCCGACATGATGCCGCTCTGGAACCTGGGCCACCGGAACGGAAGCGCGTATCACTGGGATGGCCTGAGCACCGCACTGCGCGAGGTCGTGCAATCGTCGGCGATCGGTGATGGCGCCTCGACGCGCTGGGTCGATCGCGACTACGCCAAGTGGAACAGCACCGACCCGATGGCGATGTCGAGCCTGCGCCGTGTGATGAACTACATCAGCGATCTCAAGGCTCCACGGTACCCACTCCCCATCGACGCGACCCTGGCAACCGCCGGTGCGGTTACGTACAAGTCGCTCTGCGCCAGTTGCCATGAGACGGGCGGCTCTCGCACGGGCACGGTGATCCCGCTTTCAGAAATCGGGACCGATCGCCATCGCCTGGACATGTGGACGTCCAACGCCGCAACGGCGTACAACGCCTACGGGGACGGCCACGACTGGAAGTTCTCGAAGTTCCAGAAAACGGCCGGCTACAACGCCGTGCCCCTCGATGGCATCTGGTTGACGGCTCCGTATCTGCACAACGGCTCTGTACCCACGCTCACCGACCTGCTCGAGCCGCCTGCCGCGCGCACGAAGCGGTTCTGGCGCGGATACGACGTGTACGATGCAACACGTCTCGGATTCATCACGTCCGGTACCGAGGCGGAACGTATCGGCACACCATTCGACGTCACGCTGCCGGGCAACAGCAACGCCGGGCACACCTATGGAACAGACCTTCTGCCGGAGGAGAAGCGCGCGCTGCTGGAGTACTTGAAGACGCTCTGACAAGTAGACTAAGTCCGATGTCCGACTCGAGCGCATCCCGCAACATCGTCTTCCTCAGCTATGCGACCGCGGACCGTGATCGCGTCGAGGTCCTCGTCAGGGCACTCGAAAGCGAGGGCATGGACGTCTGGTGGGACCGGGAAATTCCCCGCGGACAGAATTTCAACCGCGTCATCGAAACCGCACTCGGCCAGGCACGATGCGCGATTGTGATCTGGTCGCAGGCATCGGTGACGTCGGAGTGGGTGTTCAACGAAGCGTCCGAGTCGCGGAAGCGCCAGATTCTCGTCCCGGTCCTCATCGACGAAGTTGAGCCGCCGCTGGAATTTCGGCATCTTCAGGCGGCCAGACTCGTGGGATGGAGCGGCGATCGATCGGATGCTGAATGGTCGGGACTGCTCGATGCCGTCCGCGCACTCGTCCAACAGCCGACAGCACCGAGCGCATCCGCGCTGCCCGGCAGACCGGCCAGACCCTCGAACGCTCAATGGTGGCAGACGCCGGCAGGTGCGGCGGCCGGCATCGGCGCACTTCTGATTGGGGCCGCACTTCTGTTGATGGCGCTGAATCAGACCGGCCTCTTCGACGGATCAACGCCAACACAGTCAACGACGGGAGCCAGCGCCAACGGCGAGCCCGCAGGCACTTCCCCTCAAGGCCAGGCGCCTGAGACCTCCGCGGCTACCTCACCCACTCGGTCAAGCGCCGGCGGAGACGCGCCGGCCGGGGCGGTCGCTCCCGCCTCCGATCGCGTGAACCTGCTCGATCCCGCGCAAGGGGGCAAACTCGTCATTGCCAATGAAGACACCTGGCGGTCGGTGCTCGGAACTTCCCCGACGACGACTGTTGTATCGACCAGCGGCTTCGCTGTATTTGCCTTCCGCGATGAAAAGCCCGTCGCGATCGACGCCATCGGGGTGTTCGTGGAATACACCAACGGTCGGAACGTCAAGGAACTCGTGATATCAGCGTCGGATCAATCAGAGACCGGACCCTTCCGGAAAATCGCGGTGGTGACCGTGCCTAACTACCGCAACATGAGAGGGCCCGTGCACGAATTCGCGGTCCCGCGTTTCTCGGCGCGGTACGTCAAGGTTGAAATCCAGCAGTGGCAAGACGGCAACGCGGGCTATCCGAACGGCTATATCGGCAATCTGCAGTTGCTTGGCCGACCGCAGTAGAAGCACTCAGGCGGCGCTGCGTCCCGACTCCGAAGCTGTGGCATCAGCATCCGGCTCGATATGACCCGCCTGAACGGCGCATCGCTCTGGCGGCGCCGGACGGGCAAACAGAAACCCTTGTCCGTACCCACAGCCCAGCGTCATGAGATAGTCCACCTGCTCCTGCGTTTCCGTACCTTCCGCCACGACCTCGAGCCCGAGCGTGTCCGCCAGGGCCATGATCAGACGAACGATCTCCCGCTGGCTTCCACCTTCAGCAATTCGTGCCACGAATGATCTGTCGATCTTGAGCGTATCCACCGGAAACTGCTGTAGATAGCTGAGGGAACAGTAGCCCGTGCCGAAATCGTCGAGGCTGACGCGGATGCCAAGCGCGCGAAGCCTGGTGAGGATCTCCGTTGCCCGCACCGGGTTCGCCATCGCGACCCCTTCGGTCAGTTCAAGCCTCAGCGCCTCCGGCGGAAATTCGGTCTGCGCCAACACGTCGGCCACGAGCGACACGAGGGACGGCGAAGCGAACGCCTTGGACGAGAGGTTGAGGCTGATCGTTGGCGGCAGCTCCTCGGGCCGAGCGAGCTGCCAGATCCGCCCCTGCCTGCACGCCTCACGGAGTGCCCACTCGTCGATGAAGGCCATGAGGCCAATCTCGTCGGCTACATCGAGAAACGACGCCGGCGTCAGCAGACCCCGCTCCGGGTGAGGCCAGCGTATCAGGGCCTCGTAACCCTTCACCGTGTGATCGGTCAGCGACACGATCGGCTGGTACCACAGAACGAATTCCCGTTGGGCCACGGCGCGGCGCAATTCGTTCTCGAGGCGAAACCGCTCGACGGCAGCATCATGCATCGTGTCGTCAAACACCGCATAGGAGCCGCCCCCCGCGCTCTTGGCGCGATACATGGCGAGATCGGCGTCTCGTACAACGTCATCGCCCGTGCGATGCGCGGGCGAGCTCACAGCCACGCCGATACTCGCGGTCGCGAACACCTCCTGATCGCCAACGCGAAAGCCAATTGACGACTCGTGCTGTATCCGCTCTGCGGCCCTGACGGCATCGATCGGATCGCGGATGTCGTCGAGCAGGATCACGAACTCGTCACCGCCGAATCGCGCGAGCGTGTTTGGTTCGGGGTCAGCGCCGTGCATCTCGGAGGCGCGCCCGACGACGTCATTCCTCCGAACCGCCGTGGCCAGCCGCTCGGCAAATGCCATCAGGAATCGGTCGCCCACGGCATGGCCCAGGGTGTCGTTGACCTGCTTGAACCTGTCAACATCGAGAAAGAGCACGGCGAACCGATAGTCAGGGTGCTTCGCCCGGCGCGTCATGGCTCGATCCAACCTCTCCATGAGCAGTATTCGGTTCGGGAGTTCCGTCAATGCGTCATGGATGGCATCGTGCTCGAGCCTGTCGCGGGCCGCGCTGAGACGCGCGCCCATGTCATTGAACGCGCGCGCCACCGTAATCGCTTCTGCACTACCTCGAAGAGGCAGCCGGAGGGCCAGATCGCCATCGGCGATCCTCGACGCCGCTATGGCGATGTCGCGAAGAGGA
>Ga0075420_100004041_pt1 | contig 12847 bp, 10 predicted proteins | sample SoiMetdeltSBSDD4_FD_75296 | JGI IMG/M metagenome (GOLD analysis project Ga0075420, IMG submission 75296) | Bulk soil microbial communities from a Populus tree surrounding site in Tennessee, USA - Soil MetaG P. deltoides SBSDD4 | ecosystem: Environmental > Terrestrial > Soil > Tree plantation... | reverse complement strand
GCTGCCGGACCTGGGCGCGCGCCATCGGCACCAGCAGCGTGAGCAGCGCGCCGGCCACGCCGAGCCCCGCGAGCACGTGGAAGATCCCGTCGAGCGCGAAGCCCGCGCCGATCATCGTGCTGCCGAGCACCGGGCCGCCGATGCCGCCCAGCCGGCCGAAGCCCGCGCACCAGGCGACCCCGGCGGCGCGCACGTTGGTGCGGTAGTAGTTCGCCACGAAGCCGTAGATCAGCGTCTGCGTGCCGCTCGTGCCCAGGCCCACGACCGCCACGATCGCCAGCAGCGCGGCGAGCGGGAAGCCCAGCGTGAGCAGGACGAGCGCCACCGCGCCGAGCGCGAAGCACGACGCCACCACCGGCTTGGGGCCGAAGCGGTCGGCGGCGCGCGAGGCGGCGAGCGCGCCGAACAGCGAGCCGCCGTTGAGCACCAGCAGGAACGACAGCGAGCCCTTCGCGTCGAAGCCGGCGCGCAGCATGATCTCGGGCAGCCAGGTGTTGAGCGAGTACACCAGCATGAGGCCGGTGGCGCTCATCAGGCCGAGCACGAGCGTGGGGAACAGGTAGTGCGCGCCGAACAGGCCCGCGAATCCCGTCCTGCCGTCCGCGGCCGCAGCGGGGGCGCCGGGCGAAGCCGGGGCGGCCTCGGGCAGGTCCACGCCGGTGCGCTCGGACAGCGCGCGCGCCTCGTCCATGCGGCCGCGGGCGGCCAGCCACGCCACCGACTCGGGCATCTTGAAGTACGCCAGGGGCAGCAGCGTGACCGCGGGCAGCGCGCCGATCCAGAACAGGCCGCGCCAGCCGACGTGCGGCATGAGCAGGATCGCGAGCAGCGCGGCGAGCAGGCTGCCGAGCGGGATGCCGCCGTTGGTGATGGCGTTGATCAGGTTCTTGCGGCCCTTCGGCGCGTACTCGGCGACCAGCGCCGCGGTCGTCGCGAGCAGCGCGCCGATGCCGAGCCCGGTGGCGAAGCGCAGCCAGCCGAAGGCGGTCGACGAGGTGGCCATCGCGGTGAGCGCCATGCCGGCGGAGAACCACGCATAGGACAGCAGCATCACCTTGCGGCGGCCCAGCCGGTCGCCCACGGCGCCGGCGAGCAGCGCCCCCGCCATCACGCCGAGCAGCGCATAGCTGCCGAGCATGCCGGCGACGGCCGGCGTGACCGGGCCCAGGTGCGACGGATCGCGCAGGAAGGTGGAGACGACGGCGCCGTAGACCACCAGGTCGTAGCCGTCGAAGATCAGGCCGACCGTGGCGAGCGCCACGATCCAGATGACCGTGCGCAGGCGGCGCGCCTCGCGCGCGGTGTCGTTCGTCGTCGTCATCATGGCCCTCTGCGGTGCGGGATGCGCGGCGCTCACTCCGCAGGCCCCACGTTCAGCACGATCGAGCCGACATCGTCGATGCGGCCCTCGATGCGGTCGCCCGCCACCACCGGGCCTACGCCCTCGGGCGTGCCGGTGAAGATCAGGTCGCCCGGCTGCAGGTGGTAGAACTGCGACAGGTCGGCGATCAGCTCGGGGATGCTCCAGATCAGCTTGTCGATGTCGGAGGCCTGCCGCGGCTGTCCGTTGACGCTCATCTGCAGCGCGCCTTGCGTGAGGATGGTGCCGGGCATGGGCACCACCTCGGACACCACCGACGACTGCTCCACGTCCTTGCCCAGGTCCCACGGCCGGCCCTTGTCGCGCGCGACGAGCTGCAGGTCGCGGCGCGTCATGTCGAGCCCGCAGGCGTAGCCGTAGACGAGCGCGGGCGCGTCGCCGGCACCGACGCGAAAGCCCGGCTTGCCGATCACGACCACCAGCTCCATCTCGTGGTGGTAGTCGCGCGTCCCGGGCGGGTAGGCCACGGTGGCGCCGGACTCGACGAGCGTCTGCGGCGACTTGGTGAAGTAGAACGGGCGCTCGGCGCTCTTGTCGACGGGGCGGCCCATCTCGACGGCGTGCGCGTGGTAGTTGCGCCCCACGAAGAACAGGCGGTTGACGGGCAGGCGTTGCGCGGTGCCGCGCACGGGCAGCGTGGGAACGGAAGGCGGATTCCAGAGGCAGGCGGAAGTCATGTCGTCGAGTCCTTGGGATGGGTTCAGGCGCGCGTCTCGAGCAGCCCCAGCTTGCGGTGCAGCGGCGACTCGTCGGCGAGGAAGAGGAAGGCGGGCGCGTCGGCCGATGCGTTCGTGAGCGTGACGGCGGTGAAGCCGGGCGCGCAGCAGGTGTCGGCCTCGGCGAGGCGGAAGCGCTGGTCGTGCACCTGCACGGCGGCGGCGCCCTCGATGACGTGGAACACCGTGGCCGGCGAGCGCGCGGGCAGGCGCAGCGTCTGGCCCGGCCGCAGCATCAGCGCGTGGTAGCCGAGGATGTTCTGCGCGTCTTCGCCGGTCTCCGGGTTCACGTAGGTGACCTGCACGGCGTCCAGCCCCGGCTGCTCGGCGGCGAGCGACTGCAGCGCGGCGCGCGTGTCGCTCCACGCGTAGCGCAGCATCGGGTACGGCCGGCGCCCGCGGGCGAACACCGGCGCGGGCAGCACGCCGCCGCGCGCATAGGCGCCGGCGCCGGGCGACGGCCCGACGGTCTGGCGCGCGCCGTCCACGTGGTAGGAGGCCTCGAGGTAGTGGACCAGCGGGAGGTCGAGCACGTCGAGCCAGACCACCGGCCGCTCGCCGTCGTGGCCGTGCTCGTGCCACAGCCCCGTGGGCGTGAGGATCAGGTCGCCGCGCCGCATCGGGCACTTCTCGCCGTCGACCGTCGTGTAGGCGCCTTCGCCTTCGACGATCATGCGCACCGCGTTGGGCGTGTGGCGATGCGACGGCGCCCATTCCCCCGGCAGCAGCAGCTGCATGCCGAGGTACATCGCGGCGCTGGCCTGCATCTTCTCGAGGCCGTGGCCGGGGTTGGCCAGCACGAGCACGCGGCGCTCGGCCTTCTCGATGGGGGTCAGCTCGCCGGCCTTCAGCAGCAGCGGGCGCAGGGCCTCGTAGGACCAGTGCGTGGCGCGCGTGGCCGGGCGCGGCTGGCCGGGCGGCAGCAGCGCGCGCAGGCTGGGCCACAGGGGCACGAGGTTCTGGGCGGCGAGCGCCGAGACGTAGTCGGCGGGGAGGTCTTCGAGTCGTCCGAGCGTGTTCATGGCGTATGGCTCCGGCAGGGGATCAGGCGGCGAGGGCGGTCTCGGCCTTCCAGCCGTAGAGCCACTCCATCGCGTCGTAGAAGCGCTCGGCCGCGCGCCCCTTCCACAGGTCGTTGCGCACGAGGCGCTCCACGCCCCTGGCGTGGAAGATGCGGCCCATCTCGCGCGCCGAGAGCACGATGCGCGCGGTGCGCGCGATGCGCGAGCGCTGGTAGTGCTCGAAGGCGCGGACGAAGTCGTGGTCGTGCACGCGCAGCGCCTCGCCCAGCGTCACCGCGTCCTCCAGCGCCATGCAGGCGCCTTGCGCGAGGTACTGCAGCGTCGGGTGCGCGGCGTCGCCCAGCAGCGTGGCGCGGCCGAAGGTCCACTGGCCGATGGGCTCGCGGTCGGCGGTGGCCCAGCGCTTCCAGTCCTTCGGCAGGTCGATGAGCTGGCGCGCCTTGGCGCAGATGCCGTCGAAGTAGCTCTGCACCTCCTCGCGGCTGCCCTGGCGCACGCTCCACTCCTCCTGCTCGCGGCTGTGGAACGTGACCACCACGTTGTACTGCTCGCCGCCGCGCAGCGGGTAGTGCACGAGGTGGCAGTTGGGGCCGACCCAGATGCTGGCGGCGTTCCACTGCAGGTCCTGCGGGAAGTCCTTGCGGTCGACCACGGCGCGATAGACGACGTGGCCCGAGACGCGCGCCTCGTCGCCCACGTACTGCCGGCGCACCGCCGACTTCACGCCGTCGGCGCCGATCAGCGCGCTGCCGCGGTGCGTGCGGCCCTGCGCGTCGTGCACGGTGACGCCCTGGTCGTCCTGCTCGATGCGTTGCACCGTCGTGCCGGTCAGCACCTCGATGCGGTCCGCGGCGCGCGCGCCCTCGAGCAGCGAGCCGTGCACGTCCGCGCGGTGGATCACCGCGTACGGGTTGCCGAAGCGCCGGCGGAACGCCTCGCCGGTGGGGATGCGGCCGACGAGCGTCTCGTCGAGCGCGTCGTGCATGACCATCTCGTCGGTGTAGACCGCGCGGCTGCGCGCGATCGGCCCGACGCCGAGGGCGTCGAACGCGGCGAAGGCGTTGGGCCCGAGCTGGATGCCGGCGCCGATCTCGCCGAGCTGCGGCGCCTGCTCGAGCACCTTCACGGCGAGGCCCTGCCGGGTCAGCGCCAGGGCGGCCGCGAGGCCCCCGATCCCGCCCCCGGCGACCAGCACGGGCAGTTTCGACGTCGTTGCGTTCATTGCGTCTCCTCAATATGTATGCTGATCATCAGCATGCTGACGATTAGTGTAGTGATAGACTGATCCGGATCAAAGACGGGGTTTACCCGCAGGGCGGGCCGAAACGATGAGGAAACCGAGATCCGAGCCGTTGGACTTCGAGGCGCTGCCCGGCCACTACATCCGCCGCCTGCAGCAGATCGCCGTCGCCGTGTTCCTGCAGGAGACCGAGGCGCACGGCCTCACGCCGGTGCAGTACGCCGCGCTGAACCAGGTGGCGAAGACGCCGGGCATCGACCAGCGCACGCTCGCCCGCTCGATCGGGCAGGACACCTCCACCATCGCCGGCGTGGTCGACCGGCTCGAGGCGCGCGGCCTCATGCTGCGCAACGCCTCGCCCGAAGACCGACGCGTGCGGCGGCTCGAGCCGACCGCCGACGGGCACGCGCTGCTGGCCGCCGTCGCGCCGGACATCCTCAAGGCGCAGGAGCGCATGCTGCACCCGCTGACGAAGGCCGAGCGTGCGGAGTTCATGCGCATGCTGCGCGTGGTGGTCACCGCCAACAACGACCTGAGCCGCGCGCCGAGCGAGGACCGGGGCGGCGCAGCGAAGCACCGGTGAAGCGGCGCTGCGCAGCCGGTTCGCCGAAGGCGAACCGGCTTTGCGCAGGCCGATGCTCCACGGCCTGCGGGCCGCCGCGCTGGCGCATGATGGCGCCTTCGCCGCGGCGCCGAGGCGCGCGCGCCAGCCGAACCCATTGAAGGAAGCAACCGATGAAAGCCGTGCTGTGCGAGGCCTTCGGGCCGATCGAGAACCTCCGGGTGGCGGAGCTGCCGTCGCCGGAGCCCGGTCCCGGGCAGCTGCTCGTCGACGTGAAGGCCGCGTCCATCAACTTCCCCGACACGCTGATGGTCGAGGGGCGCTACCAGGTCAAGCCGCCGCTGCCGTTCACGCCGGGCGCGGAGCTGGCCGGCGTGGTGGCCGCGGTGGGCGAGGGCGTCGACCGGTTCGAGCCCGGCGACCCCGTGATCGCCTCCACCGGCACCGGCGCGTTCGCCGAGCAGTGCGTGGTCGATGCGGTGCGCACGGTGCCCATGCCCGAGGGCATGGACTTCGAGTCGGGCGCGTCGTACGTGCTCGTCTACGGCACGTCGCTGCATGCGCTGCGCACGATCGCCCGGCTGCAGCCGGGCGAGACGCTGCTGGTGCTGGGCGCCGCGGGCGGCGTGGGCATCGCGGCGATCGAGATCGCCAAGGCGATGGGCGCGCGCGTGATCGCCGCCGCCTCCAGCGAGGCGAAGCTCGCGCTGGCGCGGCAGGCCGGCGCGGACCACGGGATCGACTACACGCAGGAGGAGTGGCGGCGTCAGGTGGACACGCTCACCGACGGCCGCGGCGCGGACGTGGTGTACGACCCGGTGGGCGGCGTCTACAGCGAGCCGGCGCTGCGCGCCACCGCGTGGCGCGGGCGCTACCTGGTGATCGGCTTCGCGGCGGGCGAGATCCCGCGCCTGCCGCTCAACCTCGCGCTGCTCAAGGAGCGCGCGATCCTCGGCGTGTTCTGGGGCGACGCCATGCGGCGCGAGCCCGCGCGGCTGGCGGCCGACCTGCAGCAGCTCGGCGACTGGTTCGCCGCCGGCCGGCTGCATCCGCCGGTCACCGAGCGCGTGCCGCTCGAAGGCGCCGCGGCGGCGATGCGGCGCCTGGCGAACCGCCAGGCGATGGGCAAGGTCGTGGTGGTGCCCGCGTAGCGGGTCCGGGCGCACGATGCAGGTCTACGACGCCGAGGCGACCCGCCGCGCGCTGGGCTTCGAGGCGCTGATCCCGGCGCTGCGCGCGCTGTTCGCGTCGGGTTGCGTCGTGCCGCCGCGGCACGTGCACGAGATCGCCGCGCCCGGCGGCACGCGGCTCACCTCGCTCATCATGCCGGCGTGGATCGAGGGCCGCTACTACGGCATCAAGACGATCAACATCGCGCCGGGCAACGCGGCGCGCGGGCTGCCCGGACTGCACGCCGGCTACCTGCTGTTCGACGCGGTCACGGGCGTGCCGCTCGCGCTCGTCGACGGAGACGAGCTCACCCTGCAGCGCACGGCGGCGGCCTCGGCGCTCGCCGCCTCGTGGCTCGCCCGCGCCGACGCGCGGCGCCTGCTGGTGGTCGGCGCGGGCCGCGTCGCGCGGCTGCTGCCCGCGGCGTACCGCGCGGTGCGGCCGATCGAGCGCGTCGCGGTGTGGGCGCGCTCGGCCGATGCGGCGCGCTCGCTCGCCGCCGAGTGGCGGCAGGACGGCCTGGCCGCGGATGCGGCGCCCGACCTCGAGGCCGCGGTGCGCGAAGCCGACATCGTGAGCTGCGCGACGCTCGCCATCGCGCCCGTCGTGCAGGGCCGCTGGCTGCGGCCGGGCACGCACCTCGACCTGATCGGCAGCTTCACGCCCGCGATGCGCGAGGCGGACGACGACTGCTTCGCGGGCGCCGCGGTCTGGGTCGACACCGAGGAGGCGCTGCAGAAGAGCGGCGACCTGATCGAGCCGCTGTCGCGCGGCGTGCTCCGAGCGGGCGACGTGCGCGGCACGCTGGCGCGGCTGGCGCGCGGCGAGGCCGAGGGGCGGCGCACGGCGCAGGAGCGCACGGTGTTCAAGTCGGTGGGCACGGCGCTGGAGGACCTGGCGGCGGCGATCCTCGTCCACGAAGCGGGCGGGGCCGCGACGACGCGCGGCTGATCGCAACGGGCGGGACGCCGCGGCTGATCGGGACCGCGGCGACGCCGCGCGGGGGATCGGACTGCCGCTCCGCCGCGCGGGGATCGCTCCGCCGCGACGCCGCGCGGCGGAGCGAAACCGGCGCGCGCGCCCCTATCGCGGCGTCGTGCAGGACGCCGACCGGGCGCGCCCCACGCGCGAGCCGTTCTCGCGGCCGAGCGCCGCGCTGATCCATGCGCCGCAGTCGACCAGCGCGTCGAGGTCGACGCCGGTGTCCACGCCCAGGCCGTGCAGCAGGTGCACCACGTCCTCGGTCGCCACGTTGCCGGTCGCGCCGCGCGCATACGGGCAGCCGCCGAGGCCGGCCACCGAGCTGTCGAACACGCGCACGCCGAAGCGGTACGACGCGTACACGTTCGCCACCGCCATGCCGCAGGTGTCGTGGTAGTGGCCCGCCAGGCGCGCCACCGGCACCCGCGCGGCCACCGCGTCGAGCATGCGCAGCACCGAGGCGGGCGTGCCCGCGCCGATGGTGTCGCCCAGCGACACCTCGTGGCAGCCCAGCTCGTGCAGGCGCGCGGCCACCTCGGCCACGCGCAGCGGCGCGACGGGGCCGTCCACCGGACACGCGACCACGCACGAGACGTAGCCGCGCACCGTCACGCCGAGCCGCTCGGCCGCCTCGAACACCGGCACGAAGCGCTCGATCGACTCGTCGACGGAGCAGTTGATGTTGCGGCGCGAGAACCCTTCCGACGCCGCCGCGAACACCGCCACCTCGGTGGCACCCGCCGCCACCGCCGCCTCGAAGCCCTTCAGGTTCGGCGTGAGCACGGGGTAGCGCACGCCCGCGCGGCGGCGCAGGCCGCGCATGACCTCGGCCTGGTCGGCCATCTGCGGCACCCACTTCGGCGCGACGAACGCCGTGGCCTCGATGTCGCGCAGGCCCGCCGCCGCCAGGCGCTCGACGAGCTCGAGCTTGGTGGCGGTGGGCACGATGGCCGGCTCGTTCTGCAGGCCGTCGCGCGGCCCCACTTCGACGATGCGCACGCGCTCCATCATTCGGCGCTCTCGAAGTCCACCAGCTCCGCGCCGTCGGACACCGGGTCGCCGGGCGCGAAGCGGAACGCCTTGACCACGCCCTTGCACGGCGCGCTGATGGTGTGCTCCATCTTCATGGCCTCGAGCACCAGCAGCGGCGCGCCTTTGTCCACCGCGGCGCCGGGCTGCACCGAGAGCGCGATCACCTTGCCCGGCATCGGCGCGCGCAGGCCGCCTTCCAGCTCCTCGCCGGCGCCGCCCACGTGCAGCGTGTCGACCAGCGCGAGCGGCCACGAGCGCCCCCCGAAGAACACCTGGCGGCGCTCGCCCGTCGCCACCACCGCGGCGCGCAGCCGGCGCTCGCCGAGCTGCGCGTGCAGCTCGCTGTCGGCGCCCAGCGTGCCGCGCGCGAACACGGCCTGCGCCCCGACCGCCAGCCGGTGCCCGCCCGGCACGCCCTCGACGGCCACCTCCTGCACCACGTCGCCCAGGCGCAAGGCGAGCCGCCGCACGGCGCGGCCGTTGAGCCGCCAGCCGTCGAGCGCGCGCCACGGCGAATGCGGGTCGGGCGCCTGCGCGGCCTGCTTCTGCGCGAGGCGCTTCTCGCGCAGCAGCTCGGCCAGCGCCGCGAGCAGCCACACGTCGGCCGGCACGGCGGCGGCGGGAGGAAAGAGCAGGGCCTGCTCGCGCTCGATGAGCCCGGTGTCGAGCTCGGCGTTGGCGAACGACGGCACCGCCACCAGCCGCGCGAGGAAGTCGACGTTGTTCGACACGCCCACCACGCGGTATTGCGCGAGCGCCTGCCGCATGCGCGCGAGCGCCTGCCGGCGGTCGGCGCCCCACACGATCAGCTTGGCGATCATCGGGTCGTAGTGCGGCGTGATCTCGTCGCCCTGCTCGACGCCGGTGTCCACGCGCACGTGGTCGCTCTCCGGCGGCGGGGCGAGGTGCACGAGGCGGCCGGTGGACGGCAGGAACCCCTTGTCGGGATCCTCGGCGTAGATGCGCGCCTCCATCGCGTGCCCGTCGATCGAGAGCTGCTCCTGCGCGAGCGGCAGCGGCTCGCCGCTGGCCACGCGCAGCTGCCACTCCACCAGGTCCAGCCCGGTGATCATCTCGGTCACGGGATGCTCCACCTGCAGGCGGGTGTTCATCTCCATGAAGTAGAAGCTGCCGTCCTGGTTGGCGATGAACTCCACCGTGCCGGCGCCGACGTAGCCGACGGCCTTGGCGGCCTCGACGGCGGCCTGGCCCATCGCGGCGCGCCGCTCGGGCGTCATGCCGGGCGCGGGCGCCTCCTCCAGCACCTTCTGGTGGCGCCGCTGCACCGAGCAGTCGCGCTCGAACAGGTACACGCAACGGCCGTGCATGTCGCCGAACACCTGGATCTCGATGTGGCGCGGGCGCAGCACGTACTTCTCGACCAGCACGTGGTCGTCGCCGAAGGCGTTGCGCGCCTCGCGCCGGCACGACACGAGCGCGCCTTCGAAATCGGCGGCGCGGTCGACGCGGCGCATGCCCTTGCCGCCGCCGCCCGCGCTCGCCTTGATGAGCACCGGGTAGCCGATGCGCTCGGCTTCGCCGGCGAGGAACGCGGGGTCCTGGTTGTCGCCGTGGTAGCCCGGCGTGAGCGGCACGCCCGCCTTCTCCATCAGCGCCTTGGCCGCCGACTTCGAGCCCATGGCGCGGATCGCCGACGCGGGCGGGCCGATGAAGACGATGCCGGCCTGCTCGCAGGCCTCGGCGAACTCCTCGTTCTCGGACAGGAAGCCGTAGCCGGGATGGATCGCCTCGGCGCCGGTCTGCCGCGCGACCTCGAGGATGCGCCGCCCGACGAGGTACGACTCGCGCGCCGCGGCCGGGCCGATCAGCACCGCCTCGTCCGCGAGGCGCACGTGGCGCGCGTTGGCGTCCGCCTCGGAGTACACGGCGACGGTGGCCACCCCCAGGCTGCGCGCCGTCCGGATGACGCGGCACGCGATCTCGCCCCGGTTGGCGATCAGGATCTTCTTGAACATGCGTTTCTCCTTCAGCCCTTGGGAGGCACCCAGCCCGCGGGCCGCTTCTCGAGGAAGGCCGCGAGGCCCTCGCGCGCCTCGGGCGTGGCGCGCAGCGTGGCGATGCGGCGTGCCGTGTCCTCGACGACGGCGTCGTCGACGGCGCGATGCGCCACCGCGCGCACGAGGTCGGTGGCCGCCGCCTGCGCCAGCGGCCCGCCGGCGAGCAGCGCATCGACGACGTCCTGCACCTTCGCGTCGAGCGACTCGGGCTCGGCCACCTCGTGCGCCAGGCCGATCTCGCGCGCGCGCTCGGCGCCGATGCGCTCGGCGGTCTGGAAGTAGCGGTAGGCCTGGCGCTCGCCGATGGCGCGCACGACGTACGGGCCGATCGCCGCCGGGACGATGCCGAGGCGCACCTCGGAGGTCGCGAACTGCGCCTGCGTGGAGGCGATGCAGATGTCGACCGCGCAGGCGAGCCCCATGCCGCCGCCCAGCGCCGCGCCGTGCACGCGCGCCACCGTGGGCGTGGCGCAGGTCGAGATCGTGCGGAACAGCTCGGCGAGCCGGCGCGCGTCGGCCAGGTTGTCCTCGAACGCGGCGGCGCCTTGCCGCCTCATCCAGTTCAGGTCCGCGCCCGCGGAGAAGCTGCGGCCCTCGCCGGCGAGCACGATGGCGCGCACGGCAGGGTCGGCGTCGAGCGTGCGCAGCGCCTCGGTGAGCTCGGCGATCAGCGTCTCGTCGAACGCGTTGTGCACCGCCGGCCGGTTCATGCGGATCCACGCCGCCGCGCCGCGGCGCTCGATCATGAGGGTCTGGAAGTCCATGCCCGCCTCACATCCGGAACAGGCCGAACTTCGTCGGCGGGATCGGCGCGTTGAGCGCCGCCGCCAGCGACAGCGCGAGCACGCGGCGCGCCTGCGCGGGATCGACCACGCCGTCGTCCCACAGCCGCGCCGTGGCGTAGTACGGATGGCCCTGGGCCTCGTACTGCGCGCGGATCGGCGCGCGGAACGCCTCCTCGTCCGCGGCGCTCCAGCGGCCGCCCTTGGCCTCGATGCCGTCGCGCCGGACGGTGGCCAGCACCGAGGCGGCCTGCTCGCCGCCCATCACGCTGATGCGCGAGTTCGGCCACATCCAGAGGAAGCGCGGCGAGTAGGCGCGCCCGCACATGCCGTAGTTGCCGGCGCCGAAGCTGCCGCCGATGATCATCGTGATCTTCGGCACCTGCGTGGTCGCCACCGCGGTCACCATCTTGGCGCCGTCCTTGGCGATGCCGCCGTTCTCGTACTTGCGCCCCACCATGAAGCCGGTGATGTTCTGCAGGAACACGAGCGGCACGCCGCGCTGCGAGCACAGCTCGACGAAGTGCGCGCCCTTCTGTGCCGACTCGCCGAACAGGATGCCGTTGTTGGCGACGATGCCCACCGGCATGCCGTGCAGCCGCGCGAACCCGGTGACCAGCGTGGTGCCGTAGCGCGCCTTGAACTCGTCGAAGCGCGAGCCGTCGACGATGCGCGCGATGACCTCGCGCACGTCGTACGGCTTGCGGGTGTCGCTCGGGATCACGCCGTGGATCTCGGCCGGGTCGTACAGCGGCTCCTCGCTCGCCTGCAGCGTCACGGTCGCCGGCTTCGTGCGGTTGAAGTTGGCGACGATGCGTCGCGCGATGAACAGCGCGTGCGCGTCGTTCTCCGCCAGGTGGTCGGCCACGCCCGAGATGCGCGTGTGCACGTCGCCGCCGCCGAGGTCCTCGGCGCTCACCACCTCGCCGGTCGCCGCCTTCACGAGCGGCGGGCCGCCGAGGAAGATGGTGCCCTGGTTGCGCACGATCACCGTCTCGTCGCTCATCGCCGGCACGTACGCGCCGCCGGCGGTGCACGAGCCCATCACCACCGCCACCTGCGGGATGCCCTTGGCCGACAGGTTGGCCTGGTTGTAGAAGATGCGGCCGAAGTGGTCGCGGTCGGGGAACACCTCGTCCTGGGTGGGCAGGTTGGCGCCGCCCGAGTCGACCAGGTACACGCACGGCAGGTGGTTCTGCTCGGCGATCTCCTGCGCGCGCAGGTGCTTCTTCACCGTCATCGGGAAGTAGCTGCCGCCCTTCACGGTGGCGTCGTTGGCGACCACCATGCAGTCGACGCCCTGGATGCGGCCGATGCCGGCGATCACGCCGGCCGACGGCGCCTCGCCGGCGTACATGCCGTTGGCGGCGAGCTGGCCGATCTCGAGGAACGGCGCGCCCGGGTCGAGCAGCTGCCCGACGCGCTCGCGCGGCAGCAGCTTGCCGCGCGCGGTGTGCTTGTCGCGCGCGGCGGCGCCGCCGCCTTCCTCGGCTTCCTGCGCCTTGGCGCGCAGGTCCTCGACGAGCGTGCGCATCGCCTCGGCGTTGGCGCGGAACTCGGGCGAGCGGGTGTCGACCTGGGACTTCAGTGCTTGCATGGCCGCGCCCTCACAGCGTCTCGGCGAACAACTCGCGCCCGATCAGCATCCGGCGGATCTCGCTCGTGCCCGCGCCGATCTCGTACAGCTTGGCGTCGCGCCACAGCCGCTCGACCGGGAACTCCTTCGTGTAGCCCACGCCGCCCAGCGCCTGGATCGCCTCGCCGGCCATCCAGGTGGCCTTCTCGGCCGCGTAGAGGATCGCGCCGGCGGCATCCTTGCGCAGCGTGCGCGCATGGGAGGCAGCGTCGCACGCCTTGCCCACCGCATAGACATAGGCGCGGCAGGCCTGCAGCGTGGTGTACAGATCGGCCACCTTGCCTTGCATCAACTGGAACTCGCCGAT
>Ga0075420_100004040_pt1 | contig 12847 bp, 10 predicted proteins | sample SoiMetdeltSBSDD4_FD_75296 | JGI IMG/M metagenome (GOLD analysis project Ga0075420, IMG submission 75296) | Bulk soil microbial communities from a Populus tree surrounding site in Tennessee, USA - Soil MetaG P. deltoides SBSDD4 | ecosystem: Environmental > Terrestrial > Soil > Tree plantation... | reverse complement strand
AACGTCGCGAGCGAACGTTGGAAGGCCATTGCCGCCTGGAAGCGGTTTGCTTGCGCGTTGTTCGCATTCGGAACGCCGCGTGGCGCATCGGGAGTAAACGCCGCCTCCGCCATCCGCGCGAGCGACGAATCAGCGAGACGCACCGCGTCCGGCGTAAAGCGCGGCGGCACCGAGTCGCGTGGCGGCTGCGCGAACACGATCCTGCCGCGCAGCTTGCCGCGGTACTTCTCGAGATCGGGCGCGCTGTCGGCCTCCATCAGGATGACGTCGCCACGCACCGCGCCACTCGTGCTCGGCGTCCAGGCCGCCGCGTACGCGATGACCGGGAACGGCTGTGGTGAGACGACGTGCGCGACCATCCGCTCGTTCGTCCACCCTCGCCCGAACGGTCCCCACGTCTCGAGCTTCACGTTCGCCATCCCCCACTCGGTCAACTTCTTCGCTGTCCACTCTCCGGCCGCCTTGGTGGCGGGGGACCCGGTGAGCCGCCCGCCGTACACGTCCGTGAGCCAGCTCGCGATCTCCATCACCTGTGAGCGGGCCTGTTCCTCGGACTTGATGCGGGAGATGGCAGCGGTGTCGATACGCTCCTGCGCGGCGAGCGGAGTCGCGACGACGGCGATGATGGCGATGGCGTGACGAAGCATGGCAACCAGAGACGATGAAGGATCGTTCGGGCGGGCGCGGGAAAATCTAGGGGCCCGGCGGACGGTACGCGACGTCGAGGATCGCGAGACGCTCGAGGTGATCGTCGAGACGCGTCAGGAAATCCCGGTAGTTGCGCCGCTCGGCCGGAGTCCACACGACTTCGGCGAGCGCCGTTAGGCGCGGGAAGGCCATGTACTCCACCTGCTTCGGACCCTTCATGTACTCTGTCCACACCTGTGCCTGAGCGCCAAGCACATGCTTGCGATGCTCGGCCGCGAGCTCCGCGGGAATCGGATCGAACGCGTAGACGGTTTCGAGCGGGACGTATCCGCCGATCGCGAGCGGCTCGCCGGCCGTGTTCTGCGACTGGTAGTAGTCCAGGTACGTGTGGGTCGTCGGCGCCATGATCACATCGTGACCAGCACGAGCGGCTTCGATCCCACCCGCCGTTCCGCGCCAGGACATCACGGTGGCGTTCTCCGCGAGCCCACCTTCGAGAATCTCATCCCAACCGACGAGACGACGGCCCTTGCTCGTGAGGAACGCGTCCATTCGGCGAATGAACCAACTCTGGAGCTCGTGCTCGTCCTTCACGCCGAGCTCGCGGATGCGCTCCTGAATCCGTGGGCTCGTCTTCCAGAGCGTCTTGTCGGCCTCGTCGCCACCGATGTGAATGAACTTGCTTGGGAACAGCTCGAGTACCTCGGTGAGCACGTCCTGCACGAACGCCACGGTCGACTCTTCGGCATTCAGGATGTTCGCGTACACGCCCCATCGCATCCCGACATCGATCGGCTGCCCGGTCACGCCGAGCTCCGGGTAGGCCGCGATGGCGGCTTGGGCGTGGCCGGGCATCTCGATCTCGGGGACGACGTTCACGAACCGGTCGCGCGCGTAGGCGACGATCTCGCGCACATCGTCCTGCGTGTAGAACCCGCCGTGACGGATTCCGTCGAACTGCCACGTCGTCGAATCGGTGCGCGACCCCTGACGGCCGATGATGGTCTGCGTCCGCCATCCGCCGACTGACGTGAGACGCGGATACTTCCTGATCTGGATTCGCCAGCCCTGGTCTTCCGTGAGGTGCCAGTGGAAGGTGTTCAGCTTATGGAGGGCGAGGAGGTCGATGTATTTCTTGACGAACTCCTTTGGCATGAAGTGGCGGCCGACGTCGAGGTGCGCGCCACGCCAGGCGAACCGTGGGCGGTCGACGATGCGAACCGCCGGAATGACCCACGCCACGCTGTCGACGCGCGCCTCGCGAAAGACCTCCGCCGGCATGAGCTGCCGAAGCGTCTGGAGCCCATAGAAAACGCCCGCCGCCTCGCGACCGCGGATCGTGACCTGCCTCGGTGTGACAGCCAGCTCGTACCCCTCCGCCCCGAGGCGCGAGAGGCGGCCATCGCGGCGGAGAATGATGGCTCGGCCCGTTGGGGTTCCTCCGACGCGCACCGCGAGGTTCAATCCGGTCGCGGGCGCGACCGCGGCGGCGAAGCGCCGCGCGATGTCGGCTGTGGCGGCGTCGGCCCAGAGAACCGTGCTCGCCGTGAGCGTGAACCGGCCGCTCCCGACGGTGAGGCTCTCCGGGAGCGGCACGACGGACACCACTGGCGTGTCAGACGGGGTCTGTCCTCGAGCGCGGATCGACGGGAGCACGATTGCGACGAGGGCGGTGAGGCCGAGGCGAGCGATCATGCGGCTGGGCATGGGCGGTCGGATGGGCGTTAGGCACGGCACGGTGATGGACCGTCAGCGGCGAATGTACGCTCCCTGATCCGCTGCGATAAGGGGCACAGGGAGATTCCCGGTCGACGGGCCAACTTCTCGACCGGGACAATTCCGGAGAACAATGAACCGCAGAGGACGCAGCGGCACGCAGAGGGACCCCTGCCGGTCAGCGGCAGCGCACCAGCCGACGAAACCGAGGGAATGGTCTTCAGGGCGAATAGCGTGACGAGCGGCCGTTCCCCCTTCAATTCCGCTCATTGCGAGCGCCAACGTCCCGTTAGGCCGTCCACTGCGTCCTCCGCGTCCTCTGCGGTTCATTGTTTACCGCAAACGGAATAGCCGAGATGCCTAACGGCCACCGAAGGCGTCCCTACGGCTGGAGCCGAAGGATGTGGTCGTCCCCAGAACGAGGCGCGCCGCGGCCGTCCCGGTTGCTGGTGGTGAAGTAAACCAGCCCGTCGGGTCCCATGGCCACGGCACGCAGCCGACCGAAAACACCAACGAAGAGCGACTCGTCACTGGCCGCGCGCCATCCGGCCCTCGTTGAGTCGCGCACCAGCACCACGCGACGCAGTTGTTCGCCCTTGAGCGCCGCGACGAACACGCTCCCGGCCCACGGCGCATGCGGACCCGTGTACGCCGCCACGCCCGAGGGCGCGATACCTGGATCGCTCCAGTCGACCAGCGGCGGCGTGAAGCGCCGGTCTCCCGAGCGGCCCGCGACGGTCGGCCACCCGAGGTTCCCGCCGCGAGGGATCACGTTCAGCTCGTCGCGACCCTGCCGAAACCGCTCGTTAGGAAACCCGCTCGGACCGTGGTCCGTCCCGATCGCTTCGCCCGACGGCAGCCAGGTCAGTCCCTGCATGTTGCGAACGCCCCGCGCGTAGACGAGCGACCCCGAAGTAGGGTTGTCGTCCGGGACCCTTCCGTCAGGACGCATCCGTAGAACCTTGCCGGCGAATGACGCGGGGTCCTGTGCGTCGCTCGGCTCGCGCGCGTCGCCGGTGGCAACGTACAGCATGCCGTCCAGGCCGAACGCGATGGCATCGCCCGCATGGAACACCGCGCCAGGAATGTCGTCGAGGACGACCGTTGGGCGACCGCCGACCCCGTTCTCATCGGTGAGACGCAGCACCTGGTTCACGTGGCCGTCCGCGCGCGCGACGGTCGCGACGACGTAGATCGCGCGGCTCGTCGCGAAATCCGGCGCCACCGCAATCCCCATCAGGCCTGCCTCACCGTCTGCGGCCACCGGGATCGTCGCCCACGGCTCCTGGCGGAGCGTGCTGCTCTCGATCACACGAATGCGTCCCACACGCTCGGTCACGAACAGGCGCCCGTCGGGCGCGAACGCGAGTGCCCACGGGACGTCGAGTCCCGACGCGACGGTATCGATGCCGGGCACCTGCCCGCCGACCTGCTGCGCGGCAGGCGTGTGCGCCTCCGGTCGCTCACATGCGCCGACGGCAAGCGCGATCGCGCTCACGAGCGTACGATGTTTCACGAGTGCTTAAGCGTGTCGGATGCTGACCCGGGCGACCACCGTCGCGTCTCGCCATGCGCGAGCATCGCGAGCGCTCGAGGCGGGAAGCCCGCCGCGTCCCACGCGGAACGCAATCGTCGCGGTGGCTCGTCCAGCGCATCGTCCGCGATCCGGAACGTGCCCCAGTGAATCGGGACGAGCGCCGACTCGGTGACGTTGCCGCGGCACAGGTCTTCGTACGCGCGCACTGCCTCTTCGGGCGTCATGTGCACGTACCGCATATACCACCTCGGCTCGTAGGCTCCGATGGGCAGCAGGCACGCGTCGAACGGCCCGAGTCGCGCGCCGATCTCGGCGAAGGCGGGACAGTAGGCCGTATCACCCGCGAAGTACACCGCGCGCCTAACGCGTGCCGTCGTTTCCATCGACCATCCGCTCCACAGCGAGCGATTGCGATCGACGACGCCGCGTCCACTCGAGTGCTGCGCCGGGGTGCACGAGATGGAAACCGGGCCCGCCACGCACCGGTCCCACCAGTCCAGCTCCTCGAGCTGGCGGGCGCCGGCTCGCCGTACGCGCGATCCGACGCCGAGCGGCGTGAACCACCGCGCGCCTGGGAAGCGAGCGGCCAGCAGCCTAACGGTATCGAGGTCGAGGTGATCGTAGTGGTTGTGCGAGATGAGCACGACGTCGATCGGCGGCAGCGACCGCAGCTCGACGGCCGGCGGCAGGCGACGGCGAGGGCCCGCGAACCGCACAGGCGAGGCGCGATCCGCCCAGACGGGGTCGGTCAGCACATTGAGACCGCCGATCTGCACAAGGACCGTCGAGTGTCCCACCCAGGTCACCGTGAGCTCGTCGGCGGCGGCACGCGGTTGAGAGAAGCTCGGAGTCGCCTCCGCAACGGCGCCTCCTGGCGGCTCGGTCGATCGCCGGAACCGGTGCGCGAGCGCCCAACGAATGACGTTGTTGTGACCGGGTGGCGGGCGTGTCGGCCAGGGGTTGGTGAACCGGCGGCGAGCCGCGCTCATGCGACCGTCGCGACGCGTGCCGCCGATGCGAGCAAGCGGCGCGGTTCGAGCCGTCGCGTGCTACCGATTCGCCGGCCGCGCGCCTCGGCGATCGCTCGTGCCGCGCGCTCGCCGGTTTCACAACCACCCTCCATGAATCCCTGTGCATAACGCGAGCAGTGCTCGCCGGCGAAGTGGAGTCCGTCCACGGCATCGCCTTCGGCTCCACCGAATGCTGTCCGCTGGCCGGTGAGGTAGCTCGCGTAACTCCCGCGCGTCCACGGAAACGAGGGCCAGTGGAAGCGGACTTCCTTCATCCCGGCGCGTGCTGCCGTCACGCCCGGGAAGACGCGCTCGAGATCCGCCACGAGGCGCGCGGCCTGCTCCGTGTCGGTCCCCTGGCCAAGCTCCATGCCGTGCGCGCCACCGGTGAAGTTCGTGAGAATGCCAGCGCCACCGGACTGCAGTCGGCTCGTTTCCCACGTGAGCTGGAACGGGAGGTCGGTGAGCACGCTTCCATTCGCGCGTTGGCGTTCCCGCCACACGCGCGAGGAGAAGCCGACCATCAACTTCGCGTTCGTGCCATATCCCAGCTCCGCGATCGCGCGGCGCGTCACTGCGGGGAGTTCGACACCCAGGCGCACGTTACGCAGCAATGTGAACGGCACGGTCACAAGCACGTGGTTCGACGTGGCAGTCGTGCTCGACGACCCGCGACGCAGCGAGCACGCATAGGTCCCATTCGGGCGGCGATCGATCGCCTCCAGCACCGTGTTCGTCTCGACTGCATCCGAGAGCCGCTCTCCGAGTGCGCGGACGATGAGGTCGTTGCCGCCGCGAACGTGATAGCGCTCATCGCTATCGCCGAAGATGCGAAACGGATCCGGATCCGGATCGATCATGAGAAGAAAGTTCAGCGCCGACTGTCGATCGGGGGCAACACCGTACTCGGTGGTATATGCAACGTCGAGCAGTTTGCGGAACCATCCGCTCACGCCAGCGGAGTCGAGCCACTGCGTGATCGAAAGCCGGTCGAGCGCAAGTGCTTCGGGCCGGGGCTCCTGGTGACTGACGTCGGGGTTCGCGCCGAACGGTGCGATCGTCGACGTAACGCGAGCAGCGATCGGAACGAAGGCGTCAACGACTTCGCGTTCGCGGCGAATCGCCCCATCGAAGAAAAAGGTCTCGTGCGCGAGGCTCGGGTCATCCGTCGAGAGGTCGTCGAACTGGATGCCCAGCTCCGCGGCGAGCGCGCGGATGCGCTCGTGGTTCGTGTCGACGAGCTCTCCGCCCAACTCGCAGACCTGGCCGTCGGCGAAAAAGTTGCGGAGGGAGTACATCCGGCCGCCCACGCGATTCTGGGCCTCGATGATCCGCACGGGAATGCCCGCCTGTCGAAGGCGATACGCCGCCGTGAGTCCGGCAATGCCCGCGCCGATGATGAGGACTGGCGAACCGCCGTCGCCGGGTTGCGGCGTGACAGCCGGAGGACGAGATGGCGCGCAAGCGTCGAGCGCGGCCACGGCTGCAACGGCCGCACTGCCAGCGACGAACTCGCGCCGCGTCACGCCTCGCGCGTCGCGCTCGCGCGTGGCCGTCGCGCCATTGCGGCGGTCGAGCACCTCATCGACCGGCTCAGCGTGCGTGATGGCGTAGGAGGCAACGCGATAGGAGCGCTGCAGGAGACGAAACAACGGAGTCCGCGACATCGCTGACTGGGCTGAGGGCATCACGAGCGCACACCGGCCGTCGACGCGCAACGTTACGACCGTCGGGCGCCGAGGAGGCCGGACGAGATGTGGCGCGCACGTGCCACCTCGGCAAGGCACGCCGCTTGCCCTTTCTAGGATCGCATCGCTTCACCACCAAGGAGACGTCATGACAATCCTTACCTGGCTCATCGTCGGTCTCGTCGCGGGCGTGCTCGCGTCGCTCGTGATGGGCGGGACCGGTTACGGACTCATTGGCGACATCATCGTCGGGATCGTCGGCGCGTTCGTCGGCGGCTGGTTGTTCGCGCAACTCGGTGTGTCGTCGCCGTGGGGCGGCTTGCCGGGCACGATCTTCGTGGCATTCATCGGCGCGGTCGTCCTCTTGTTCCTTCTCCGACTCGTTCGCGGAGCACGAAGGACGGTTTAGGCGCGGCCGATTGGGCACTGCAAGGGGTCAGAGTCGTACGACTCTGACCCCTTGCAGTGCTTCCGGCCTCGTCCGTCGTTGCCGTTCGATCCGTCGCGCGCCGGCAAGCAGGTTGCCCTACGTGACCCCGGACCGGAGCGAAGGAGACGGGCTATGAGGAAGCTGCTGACAATGACGACGGCGTTGACGCTGTCAATTCGCACCCTCGCAGCCGCCCAACCCGCCGATACAACCCGGGTCTCGCACGACCCGCTGTTCACACCCAAAGACGCCTGGATCGCGGCCGGTTTCGTCGCGGGGACGATCGCCCTCTACCCCGCTGATCGCTACTTCGCGCGGAAGCTCCAGACGCCGCACAACCAGGAGAATCGGTTTCTCCAGGATGCGTCGAGCGGGCTCCGCTTCATGGGAACGCCGGGCTCAATGATGATCGGTGTGAGCATGTACGCAGCGGGACGGGTCGCGCGGATCGACCGTATGGCCGACCTCGGTTTGCACGGCACCGAGTCGCTCATCGTGGCCCAGCAGATCGTCGGCCTCGTGAAGGGGCTCGCCGGGCGAGCGCGACCGGAAGTCTCGATCGAGAACGAGCGCAACTTCGTGCTCAACCGGGGCTTCAAGAAGGGCAACGACCTCTACCGGTCGTTCCCGTCCGGCCATTCGGCGATGGGATTCGCCGCCGCATCTGCCGTTACGACCGAGACATCGATGTGGTGGCCTCAGTCGACCTGGTACATCGCACCGGTGATGTATGGCGGCGCGACGCTCATTGCCGCATCACGCATGTACAACAACAAGCACTGGGCGAGCGATGTCGTGATGGGCGCGGCGATCGGGACGTTCGCCGGGACGAAGATCGTGAAGTACCACCACTCTCACCCTGGGAATCGGATCGACAAGTGGCTGCTCCGCCCGTCCGTCCAGCCGTCACCGGACGGGCACGTGACGCTCGAGCTCACGATCGAGACACCCTGAAATCGGCGAATTGGGGTCAGACTCGAATCTCGCGCTACGGAAGGTTCAGGGCGGGCTTCACCTGACCACGATGGCACGTCGTGCAGTTCACCACCGCGTTAGGTCCCTTGAGGTTCGGGATGTTGCGGAGAAGCTGGCTATTGATCGTCGTGGCCATCGCGCTCATGTCGCGGGCGATCTGCTTCTGTGGCTTGTCGTCCCGATCCCACTCGCCAGCGACGTGGCAGTGCGTGCAGCTCACGCCCAGCGACTTGCCGTAGCCCGTGTTCATGACCGCGAGGAGACGCGCTGCCGGAACGTTCGTGAGCATCTTGATGTTCTTGAAGACCTGTGACGCCGGCTGCTGCTCGCGCCCCGCGATCTCCTGCATGACTTCCGCGACGTACCGCTCGCGCTCGCGCGTGACCGAATCGGTCGGCGTCGACGACTGCGGCGCGTTCGACGGAGCGCTGGTCGGGCTGGCTCCCGGGCTCGGTGAAGGCGGCGGCGATTCACTGCTCCGTCCACTCGCGCATGCCACGGATACGATCACGCTGGCCAGCACCCATCGACGTCGCATGGTCTCCCCCGGGACGAAGTCCGTCGCAGACACGCGAAACAGTTGACGATGGCCTCGACACCACCCGGACAGAAGGCCAAAGGTACAAGACGGACGTGCCGCGCGTCGAGTCGCATTCGAAGAGGTGAGTAGGCGCTGTTTGCTGTGAGCTGGTACTGAATGCTGCAGGGTGAAAATCAGAGAACCCTCGGGAGGCCTCTCGAATGGAGAGTGACTTCCCGAGGGTTCTGGCTGTTACCCTGCAGCAACCAGTTCCAGCTCACAGCAAAACCGCTGATTAACGCTCTACGATCTCCTTGAGCGCGTCCTTGATGCGTGGATCCTGCGAGTGCGCCAGCGCGTTGACTGCCCGGCGACGCATCGAGTAGTTCGGATCGTTCTTCGCGATCGCGAGCAGCTTGTCGAGCGCCGGCTTCGTCCCGTTTTGCTGCAGCGTCGAGATCAGCGCCTCCTTCATCTGCGGATCCTCGACGCGGTCGTACAATGTCACGATGTCGCCGACCGGCGTGCCCGCGCGATCACTGAGCTGGACGGCCCGGCGACGCAACCGGATCGATTCGTCGTTGTTCGTCGCGATGGTCATGAGCCACTTTGCGTTCGCCGAACCGCCCATTTCCCCGAGCGACGTCAGGACCGCTTCCTTCGTCTTCTCGCTCGGCAGCTTCGTGTAGAGTCCGCGCAGGAACTCAGCGTCCTGGCTGGTCGCGTAATCGCGCCCGATGCCGCGAATGGCGGCGACCTTCATCTCGTCGTTCAGATCGTCGCGCTGCACCGCCGTCCGCAGATAGCTGCGAGCCCGCGGATCGCCCGACTGGGCAAGCGTCGACAACGCCTGCTTGCCGAGCCAGATGTCCTGGGTCGAACGCGAGATCTCGATCAGCGCGGGAATCCCTTCCCCGTTCTCCTGCCGCGACAGCACGCGCAACGCGCTCTGGCGCACCTGCTGGTTGTCACTCTCATCGCGAGCGATGGTGCCTAACGCCTGAGCGAGCTGGCTCGCCGACACGCCACCGCGCTCCTCGGGCGCTCGGCTCAACCAGTTGATCGCCGTGCTCCGTGTCTCTCGCGCGCGTGACTGATCGCGAGCAATGGCGAGGAGCTGTGGCGTCACCGTCGTGCTGTCGCCAAGCATGGCCGGCGCGATGGCGTCGCGACCAGGGCGCCCGTCCAGCCGCGCCGCGAGCGAGATCAGGTAGTCCGCGGCCTCTCGCGCCGGCACGGCCCCGAGATCCGTGACGCCGGGGCTCGGCTGCACGGGGCCCACGTACGTGTTCACGTCGACGATCTCCTTCCCCGCCCGGCCCAGCACCACGCGCACCGGTCCCGGCTGACATGGCTCACTTCGGAACGTGTTGTCGTTCACGGTCCCGTACCACGACGACCCGTTGATCGAATAGTAGGTGCGGCCATTGCCGCACACACCCGCACGTGCCGCAAAGTTGAACTGCACCGGTCCGTCAGGTGCCGACGCGATGCGCTGGGAGAGATTCTGCGCCTTGCCGGCCGGCGGGACGAGGAAGACGGCCGCGGCGGCAAGGGCCAGCCGTGAGGATACGGTCATTTGTCGATGATCTCCAGCAGAAGCTTCGTGGCGCGGGGATCGTTCTTTCGCATCAGCGCGTTGATCGCACTCTTTCGCAGGTTCGGGTCGGTGTCGTTCTTGACGATGTCGAGCAACTTGTCCGTCGCCTCGGGCTCGCGTCGCTGGCCGTAGACGTTGATGAGCTGTTCGCGCATCTGCCGGTCGGCGACCGAGGAGTACAGTTTCACCGCGTCGCCGATCGGCATGTTGCGAGACGCGACGCGAGAGAGCGCGGCCGTCCGAACCTCCAGCGGCTCGTCGTTGTTGCGCATCAGGCCCAACAACCACTGGTCGTTCTGGTCGCCACCGAGGTGGCCGATCACGCGCGCAATGCGAGCCTTCACGCGCGGGTTATCGATTTTGGGGTAGACGCCACGGAGCCAGGCGGCGTCTTCGTCGGTGGTGCGCTCCGAGTTCTCGAAACCGCCCACGGCCTCGATGCGCAGTCGCTCCGGCGCATCGGTGCGCTCGATCAGCGACCGCACCGCCTGCTTCGCGCGTGGGCTCGGGCTCGAGGCGAGTGCCCGCGCAGCCGTCCGCTGCACGCTCTCGTCGGTCGACGTCCGCAGTAATTCGTCGAGTGTGTTGACCGCAACGTCACTCGGGGATTGGGCGAGGTACTGGATCGCGGCGCGGCGGACTTCACTCTCGGGGTCATTGAGCGCGACGTCACGCAGCATGGCCGGCGCTTCCGCGTCGCCCCAGCGCCCCAGAACGTAAACGGCCTGGCGGCGCAGTGGAGCCGAGCACTCATCCTTCCGCGCGAGCACGCGCTTCACGGTCGGTGCCACGGACGTCGGATCCGTCTCGGCGAGCTTCCTGAGCGCCTCGGACCGGACAGCAATGTCCTCACGGTCGCATGTGCGCTGCCCCTGCTCACCACTCATCGTAGTACGCAGCGCCCGCTCGGCGTCGCGGTCGCCGCGTGAAGCGAGCGTGCCGCGGATGCGAGTCGTCAACGCGGCCGCATCCGACTGTGTCTTCGCCGACGGAAACTTCGTGCGCAGCGTTTCGAGTGAGGTCAATGCGGCCTTCAGGTCATCAGTGCCGCCGATGCGGTAGAGCGCGAACGCCTGCCAGTAAAGGGCGTCAGGTGCATAGCCGGAGTTCGGGAAGCGCTGTGGAATAGTGCCGAAACCGGCCGCCGCTCGGCGCCATTCGCCGCGATTCAGCAGTTCGTACGACGCCTTGTAGAGTGAATCGGCGGGGTCGCCCTGGAGCCACGGCCCACGAGGGCGCGTCGCGAACGGCTCGCCGACGGATGCGTAGCCGCGAAGCGGCTTCGGCGTCGCGAATTCATCGGCGGGCCATTCCATGTGCGACTCGAACTTGGGAGCCCGGATGTCGGGCATTTCGAAGTGGGGCGTCTCGAACTTCATGTCGAACTTCTCGAACTTCATCTCCGACTTCTCGAACTTCATGTCCGGCATCTCGTTGTGAAACTTCTTCGGAGACAGGAGCTCGAACTCGTGCCACACGTCAGGCGTCGGCGTGTCAGGCCATTCCACGGCTGGGAGCGGTGCCTTCTTCGGGCGCGGCGTCGGTGCGACGCGCGGCTCGGCAGGCGGACGTGGCGGCGTCGGCGTGACCTGCGCCGTGAGCGCGGCGGCCGGCGTATACAACAGCAGGATCGTTAGGCGAAGGGCGGGGATCATTGTCCGGGTCCCTGGTGATGTCGCGTCGGGTCTAGTTGTCGTCATCGCTCGAGATGCTCACGACGGCCGACCGCAGCCGCGGTACGACATCGCGCCGCTCGAGCGCTTCGGTGATGAGGGTGATCTCGGCGCCCCCGTGCTCGGCCGGCAGGTGCGCCAGCTGTGCCAGCACGAGCTCGAGGTCTTCGAGCAGGGCCTTGAGCCGCGGGTCGGTTTCCGCGGCGGGTGAATCGAGGAGCAGTCGCGTGGTCGAGAGCAGGTCACTCGCCTGGCTCACGAACCTGGCATCGGGCTGGCCGTCGCGAGCGGCCGCCGGCAGCGCCGTCAACAGCGCCGCCGTTTGTCCGAGATACTCGGTCGTTGCCTGACGATACGGTTCGGCGTTGGCCACCCAGCTGTAATCGCCCTCGCGCGACTCGTACGTGATCACCGGCGCCACCCCCCGTGACATGCGACCAACGCTCACGCCGATGAGGAGCGACGCCGCGATGGCGGCGAGAACGATCCCCCACGTCGGAGTGCCGAGGCGGCGCCGTCCGACGCGATCCGCGGCCGGTGTGCGGCTCGAGATCGCCACGACCGGAGCGCCGAAGTGCTGCGCTTCGATCGCGTCCCACATCGCATCCAGCGGTGGCTCGGGCGGCACGCGATAACCGCGCAGCGCCTCACGAGTCCGCTCATCCAGCTCGTCATCCATGATCGGTCACTCCTTCACGAACGCGGCAAGCGCCTGGCGGAGTCGGCCGCGGGCATCGAACAGCCGCGACTTGCTCGTCCCTTCCGCGATGCCAAGGGACTCGGCGATCTCCGCGTGCGTGTAGCCTTCGATATCGTGCATGATCAACGTCAGTCTCGTTCCTTCGGGGAGCGCATCGATCGCCGCGGCGATCCGGCTCCGGAGGTCAGGGTCGGCTCGGTGGGACACCGTGCCGAGTCCCGGGTCATCATCGAGCGAGGTCTCCCGCTCACGCAGTCGTCGCACCTTCCGCATCCCGTTGAGCGTCACCGTGACTGCGATCCGGTGAAGCCACGTGCCGAACGCCGATTCGCCGCGGAAGGTGCCCAGCT